>Ga0179591_1324147_pt1 | contig 14587 bp, 17 predicted proteins | sample CZOMad2_1_08_16f_FD_182891 | JGI IMG/M metagenome (GOLD analysis project Ga0179591, IMG submission 182891) | Vadose zone soil fungal communities from Angelo Coast Range Reserve, California, USA - CZOMad2_1_08_16fungal (PacBio error correction) | ecosystem: Environmental > Terrestrial > Soil >...
AGCGGGAGGGGGCCAGCTTACTTGAAGAGAACTCCTTCAGGAAAAAAAAAAAAATCCCCGTACGAACTGCGAGGGGCCGGCGCGGTAGGAAGACTTGGCCAAAAAAGGGTCGATTTGGGGGGGATTGACAGATCGCTCGCCGTTTAAAGGACCTAGAGTTGTGGTTCGACCGGGGTAAAAACGCGGGCCTTTCAGCGAAGTTTCTCGGAATAAGGATCGCAGTCCGGGACTACCCGCGCGGGAAAAAAACGCCGGAGGGAGGCACGATATGAAAAAAGGTCGTACGACAGCGAAAAAAATCCCAACTCCTAGGGGCGCCCGACCAAAAAACATGGCCGGATCCATTGCCAAAACAGCCAACGGAATACACTCGTTGATCCTGGCGGGAATTCAGACAGGATCCCACTTCAGTCCCATATTCTAATTTTTGTGTCGGAGACAGGAAAGACCGACTTTGAGGCTCCCCAGCTGAATTACCCGTACGTATGTGCCGGGGACGGGGCAAAATCTCAAAGATTCCCTCTATGCCCCAACACAGCAGGAGAACCCCCACCCAAAAAAATGCCCAACTGTAACACAGTTCGCCCCTACAGCAGAACGAATCCCTCCCTCCGTTCAACCTCTCAAAGAGCGAGGAGACTTAGCAAACAAAGGACAAATATTGGGCATTAAAAGACAAAAAAAATTTGCTCTAAAACATAAACTTATATCGGGGAGGTTCCACCACAAAGAATTCAGGAACTGTCCTTAATGAAAGAGGATGGGGGTTTAAATAATCTTGTATGAGAGGGGGTACAGGCCAACTATCAACAACCCCAGAAACTCGTTCTTGGAAAGAGGACCCTAAGCAGGGATCAATATGCCTTCAGTGGGGGGAAAGGATTGGTGTATGTGGAATTTGATGGGTCCCACGCTAAAAAAAAATTAAAGAAAGAGTGAGCATTGTAAAAAAATAGATAACGGGGAAGGGGAGTGATTCATCTACCCCAAGGGGAGGACCATGCCCCATCAAAGGATAGGGGCGAAAAGGACCAATTTTCGGGCAAGGGAATTTCCCTCGGAAAATGGGGAATGATGGAGAAAAACATCCAAAGTCAAAGGGGGACAGATAAATCAACTTTAACCGATCGAGTGGGGGGGGAACTTAAAAAAAAATGAGATCAGGGAAGGATTCCTTTTTTAAGGGGTGAAAAAAATGTAGATGGGGGGGGGGGGGGGAAGCGTCTCCAAATTTAAGACACGAAGTGGGTTTCAAATCCCAAGGTAGGGGGGAGGAAGGTTGGAAGGGTGGAAAAAAAAAGACATTCCAATTTCGGACAAAAGAGGGAGAATGAAGAAGAACATTAGACCGATCAATGTTTTGAAGAGAAAGAAGCAGGAAAAATCCGTCTAAATTAGGGGCTCCCCTACAAAAAAAGGAACCAGGTTTCCTCCTATTTGGGGGGAGGACATGCGGAAGAAAGAAAAAAGGCGCGGCAGAAGTGTAAGAGGGGGAAAAAAGGGGCGGTGCGTTAAAGGGAAGGGACGGCCAGCTGTTCAGAATGGAAGGCGGAGGGAAAAAAAAGGGGGTTTCGAAGCCTATCTAGTGGAAGGCGCTGGGCCCAAGAAAAGGGGGGAATGGACGTCCGGGAGGGGGGCTTACCTCACCCCTAAAATGATTCAAAAAGGAAAAGAAATCAAGGCACCAATGGGGGGTCTAATCCAAAGGTGAGAAAAAAAGGTGTCGCCCGCGCGGAAGAGGGGGGGGAATTCGAAGAAAAAAAGGACGCCCCCCTAATGCGCCGACAAAACAAAGAGACCCGAATGCCTGCGTTGAAAGGAGAAATCGAACAGAAAGGGTCGCGATAGTTGGGGGGGGGGGGGTTCCGAAAGGGGAAGATATCGAATGTCGCACACAGAAACAGAGAGCCTCCAGAAGGGCTTATGGAAAAAATTTCTGAAGAAAAAAGGCATTCAGTGCGGATAGGGGGAATAAGTGGGGGCAAATCTGGGGGAAAAAACACGTTAAAAAAAAAAGGTAGGGACAGGTCGAGGAAAATAATTTTTCAGGAATGGAAGGAAAAAAAAAAAAAAAAGGTCGCGCAAAGGGGCACGGGTCCCCACGGTCTGACAAAAGTGCCCCCGGGAACCAAGAACCTTGGCGTGCAAAGGGGCTTCCGAAGGAATGAAAAGGGACTATGGGGAGTCTAAACCAAGACGGCTCTGCAAAAAAAAGCTTCGTCAGAAGGGAAAATCTTCAAAAGGAAAAGGAGGGCGAAAAGGGGAAGTTTCTCTTCACTTATAGGATGTGAAGGGATTCGACCCGGGGGATCCCGCAAGGGAGGGGTTCTAAATATTTTGGGGGGAAAGTGATCCAAAGAGGGAGGAAGGGACTTGTTGTAGACAAAGGCGCAGAGCGCAGGAAGGGGCCGGAAAAGAGAAAAAATGCAAACATCCGGAAAAGACCCCATCCTGAGTTAGTCGCTGTACCAGGGGAAATGGTCGGAATCTCAGCCACGGAAGGGGGCAAAGATAGAAAGGGTCTCGCTTCCTCGGGAAGGGGGAAAGAAGGACATCAACAAAAAAAAAGAGGAAGGATCGTTAGAAGGGGGGCAACCGCGTGAAACTAAAAAAAAGAAAAAAAAGGCTAACTCCAAAAAGGGGGACTACTAAACTCCGGAGCACGAGGAAAATCATTCCCCAACAGGCAAAAGGTCGGAGCGGCATGAGGCCCTTTCTAGGGTCGAGGAAAAAGTCAATCCCTCTCGGAAAGATGATGGAGAGCATGCTCTCCTTCATATGCAAAAGGAAACCGGTTCGGTTGGGAAAAAATCCGACGTAAGGAAAGACCAGCGGCTTGCTTGGGGGGGGGGAAGGGAAAGAGGTTGGGGGGGAAATCTCTTAGACTGGTTCCAAAAAAAAAAGGGGGGAGGCGGCGAACTCGCTCAAAAATCCAACACTGAAGGAAAGGGGGGGAGGAACAGGTCCGCAACTCTGAAGAGAAGGGGACAGCCTTCGGGCAAGGGGGGGGAGATGCACTCCCAAAAGAAGAAGAAAAGAAAAATTATCTTCCCTCTCAACAAAAAAGGGGGGGGGGGGGAGGGAAAAGGGAAGGGGGGGCGTGACTCGGTAAAAAGAGGCGGCGCGAGGGGGGGAAGTTTCAGGAAAGTGGGGAAAAGAAATCCCTTCACAGGGAGGGAAGGAACGAAGAGCGAGTCGACCGACGTTTTGGGACCAAGAACCTTGGAGTCGAGACCCACACCGAAATGAGTAACGCAGCCGCTGTCATAAAAAAGGACCGCTCGAGAAAAGGACGCCTTCCTCCGGGGGGAATTTAGGACGGAAAGAAGAAAAAAAAAGTCATCCTCCGTAGAGGGAGGATAACGCGACTCTAACGGGAGGAAGTCGCCAGTTGGGGAAGGGGGGAAAAAAGCGTCAGGTGCCGCCGGTTGTTGGAGGAAAGGGAAACGGCGCCGCAGAAAGGGGTCTATCCGAGGGGAAAAATTCCATCGTGAGGGAAAAAAAAAGAAGCGATTTCTTCAGCACGTACCGATCCAAAAAGCTACTGGGGGGAAAATCCCTCATGGAGGCCACCAAAATCGAAAGAAGTACCAATAGCTTTGGAGAAAGAAGGGGGCCACACTTGTACTGCAAACGGGCCGACCGACCTTCACCAGGAGCGAGTACCGGGGGAGAAGGCCGAAGAAAGGAAAACACGTTGTTCTCATGGGTTTTTTGCAGGAAAGGGGGGATCCCGGGGAGATTAGAAAGGGGAGAAACTGGCAAGGGAAAAGGGGAGGCAACCCTCACAAAAGAAAAAAAACTGGTTTGATAGCTCACCGAGGGTTCGGAAAAAAAAAAAAAAAGAAGAAAAAGTGGGGTCCAGAAAAGGGAGAAAAGTGCTTCTCGCATCTTTAAGCTATCTCGACAGGGGAAGCACGGTTCGAATTCCGAAGTCTCCAGATCAGGGGGCTAGTTAGACCTCCTCGAAAAAGTCTCAAGGGGGGGGGGGGGGGGGTGTCCACGATCGCTCGAGATGTCTCTTTTGGGGTAACGTAGCCCCCCGAGGAAAGAAGGGTGAGGATAAAAAGGGAAGGGAGAGGAGGAGGATCACACAGTTAGTTTCAGAGGGGGAAATTTCCCTTTCGATTACCGCAAGAACAATTGTCAACCCTGTCCCCCAGTCGCGAAAGCCCAAAAACTCGGGATTGTTAAAAAAAAGAAGCTTTTCGACCAATTAGTGGAAGGACGAATTTGGGGGGTGAAGAGAGGGAACGTTATCGGGACGCCGAAAGGGGTTTTGGCAGAACAAAAAAGGACTAACAAGCTATGAGAACCAGGAAAAAAACCACTGGTTTGGGGAAAGGTTTTAAAAAAAAATCCCTTCTAAGTCAGGGGAAAAAAGAATTATTGCTGCTCGTCGTCTCCAGTTGGGGTGTCGACAAAAATAGGGAAAAAAGAAAAAGAGAAAAAGAGAGAGGGAACTCCCGTCAGTCTACCATCCCTCTTTTAAGGGAACTAGGGGGGGTCTCCCTTGGGGGGGTGAAGGCCAGAATCGGGTTTAATTATGACTGTTTCTTGGGGGGGGTTGGCAGGGAAATAGAAGTGGAACGCACCAACAGTAGCTGTCGGGGAAAAGAAAAAATATTTTCCAGCCCCCCCAATTTGTTGGGGATTAATTCCTTTAAAGGGGAAAAAAAACGGAAAAAAAGGTTCTGGGGGGGGGAGGACTTGAGCGGGGAAAACTTAGCGGAGACTTGAGGCCATTTTCAAGGGGGGGTCAGAAAAAAGAAAGAAGCACATTAAACACCATGGGGGGTGGGAAATTTGCCCAGAGGGAAACGGCTCAAAAAAAATTCGAATAAAGGAGAAAAACATAGCTCTCAACTCACGGTCAGGGAAACAGGAGGGGAACAACTTAGGAAAGAAAGTTTCGTGTAACGGGGGCCAACCCGTCGTGGAAAAGGGGAGTACCAAAGAAGGAATGGAAAGGAGAATCTCATAGGGGGGAAGTCCGAATGTAAAAAAAGTGATTGCAATCGGAGGAACAGGGAGTACTGAGGAGGGTCCTGGGAGGTGAGACGAAAGGGGAGGCCTTTGGGAGAAGGGGATGAGAAATAACAAATTTCAAGTATGATCGGGACCCCCCTGAACAAAAAAAGGGGTTTCGAACATTTTCCCGGAACACCCAGAGAGGAAAATACGCTCTCAGGATTTGAAACCAACTTTGGCATTGGAGGGCCCCCCACTTGGGGGATCTTCAACGGAAGAACCATCCTACGGGGAAAACCTGAGGAAAAAACAACCTCCAGTTTTACAGGAAAAGACAAAAAGAAAGATCAGTTTAAGGGGGGGGGGGGGTTTCCGAAAAGAAAAAACAAAGAGGGGGTTAACGGTTTTGATTCAAAAGCAAAGGGAAGATGGCCTTTTTCTGGTCCCCATTTAAAAGTCATCGATTAGGGGGAGGGGGGGGGCCAGAAAGCGCGCAAAAAGTGCTATTACCGTCGAAAGGGGGGGAGAATGGGTGGGGGGGGGGGGGAAAGTGGGGGATAAAAAATTTACGTATCCTATCCACAAAAACAAGCACTAAGGGAATGCTCTACTCTCTGAGCGTCGGAACCAGGGAAAAAATTATAAATAAAAAGAATCCTAAAAAGAAAAAGCCGAGGGGGACCAAAGCTTCTTTAAGAATGCTTGAAAACAGGGCCCGGAGTGAAGAAATCCTGAAGGGGGGAAAAAACTAAGAAAAGAAAGAGGGGTCCAATTATCTAAACACCCACTCACTCCGTAACAAGGGGGTTCCTGCTTCACAGAAAAAAGGGTCCCTAATAAAATTGGAAAAGGACTGGCCAATCTTGCGAAGATCAAAAGTCCTCAAGGAGGGGAGGTTTCAAACAGCTCCAGGGGAAATCGTTATTCAAAAAGATTTTCACAGGGTGCGGGGGGTCAGAAAAAAAGGGGGATTCTATTGGTGGGTGATGGGGTGATTAAGTAAAAACGACTAAGAGAAACTCGGGGGGGGCCATCCCGGGGCCACAAGACTTTCTTTGGGTGGGGGTTTCCTCCTGAAGGGGTTCTCGGTAAGTGCGGGTGTCAAAACAACTGGGAAAAGTCAAAGAACTACTTGGGGGGTTTGAAAAAAATACATCCTAAAACAATGTCATTGTGATCGGGGGCACTGTTTGAACATTGATCCGCTCTTGTTGTTATTTTTCTAGATCTTGGATCCTCGGGGTGAGAGCTATTAGGGAAGGGTGCCACTCTCCTTAAGGGGGGGGGGGGGTGTGGAAGAAACTGGGGGGGGAACGAAACTGAAAGAAGGCGTGACCATTGTAGACCGCCCTTGGGGCCGGGGGGTTATAATCTCAGGGGAAAAGGACTTCTGCGGGGAAAAAATCGTCCTGGGCAGAGGTGGGGTGTTAGTGGGATGGGTGTGCGACCCTTGGACCAAAAAAAGGAGGGGGCAGGGGGGTGAGTAGAAATTCTAGGGGAGGGAAGTCATCATAAATCTTACTTTTTAAGACCTGTTGAAGCCCTTTCATCGGACGCGGTAGTCATTCGTCTAGACCTGCGAATCCAATTAGAAAAAAAACAAAGGAGGTCCCGCCTAACAAGCGCCATACCAAGGGGGAGAAGAAAGGACACTTAATCGGTCTTCCATCGTAGAATGGGGATCGGAAAAATTCTAGAAGATATAAAGTGGAAGGGCAATCTGTGGGTAGGAAAAAAAGAGGGTTAGGGGACATTCTTCAGGAAATTCTGATACCGTTGGTGTGGAGGGATCTACCCACAGAGAAAGGGGGTTGTAATTCTCTCAGGGTCTCAATGGTGGGGGGGTGGGGGTGGGCGGGGGGGGGGGTGCCGCGAGCGACAGAACGGTTTTGGGTTGAGCGTAAAAAACGCGGGGGGTTTAGGGGGAGTGCTTAAGGGGCCGCGGGGGGGGAAAAAAAGGCCCTTAAAGGGCGAAGGAAAAAATCGATGGGGGAAATCGCCAAAGTTGCAAGATATTGGGAAAGGGGGAAAAATGCCCGAAAGACACTTTGGGGTCTGGATGAAAAACCCATAAAGAGGGAAATCATAGGAGAAATGGGTTCACCGGAGAATCTTTGAAATCACAAAAAAAGTCTCGGGCTATGTTTTGACTCCCGAGAAAATAGAAAGTCAACTACCAGGGGGGGAAGGGGGGGGTCTTCCAGGGGGGGAAGGGAAAAAATCTAGGTTTTCTTTCAGGGAGGGTGCGTCAAAAAAACGAGAAGTATTAATAGAGGAGGGGAAGGGCTTGCGGGAACTCTCCCTAAAGAGGCCAGCACCGGAGTGATCTGGAGGGCGCGAATCTGCGTACTTGGGTTTAGTAACACTATGTGGGGTGGTTAACAACATTTTGGAGAAGTCGCTTCGTTTCACAAAGATGTCTTGTGTGCGGTGCGGAAAATTATCGGCACGGACTATGGATTAGTGCGGAGTATTCCGCCGTCTCTGGGTGTCCTGGTTTCTCTTGGGGAGCTACTTTTCGGGACGAAGATAGGGACCCTGTTCCTCGTGCGAGTGGGGGATGAGGGGAAATTGTAGTTAATTGTGTCCCTCAAGAAAGAAAAAATGGGATCCTGCGGATAAAAATTCATGACCAGGGAAGGTCTTCTAGTTAAGAGCAACTCCTCCTAAAAACATTACTGGGGCTCTCCAAAAAAAAAACATCCACACAGAAAATAGGGCCGAGACAGGTCGTGCGAAATTTGAAAGACGAAAAGGAAGAGTACATATAGCTCAAAAAAAAGAAGATTTAGGTGGGGGGGAGACTTTCGTTCGCTAAGGAAAGTATGAGGGAGATACAGAAACCACTTGTAAAAGTCCTGGCTTTGTCGGCGATCAACAAACAAGACACTGGGGTGAAGGAATTAAAAAATAAACCGAAAGAGAATGATAGTGTAAAGGTATCCGAATCGTTTCATTGGTCTAAGAAAGAAAGGGGATCGAGAAACCTGCTGACTATCGGGACGCCGTTATAGAAGGGAAATCTTATTTGGTACTAAGTCGTGGAAAACACTCGACGACAAAGAAGGCCCCTCAGGGGAGGAGAAGAAAAAAAAAGATAATCAAACTAGGAAAAAAATCCAATCAAAACCTGTTCCCAGCAGCGCCTCAGAAAAAAAAATCCGAAAAAGCTCGGGGGGACTGTGGTCTGACTCGGGAGGATAACCCCGAAAATCCTCAATCGCGGCTAAAAAATAGCTCACAACCGACCGTCAGCCCGCGATGGCAACGGCACCAAGAGAAAAGGGGGGGGCGTCCTTAACGAGCTCAGGGGGGCCTGGAAAGGGAATTCGGATCGTCTCGGGTGAACTCGCAGGGAACCCAAAGACAGAAAACAAAGGGTCTAATCTTAAGGGCTAGAAAAAAAAATTAGAAAGACTCCACCGAGCGCGGGGTGCAGGACTCGTTCTGGGGGAGTATCCAGAAAAACAACAGTAGAAGGGCCGTCGTGGCGGGATCGATCACCAAATCCTGCTCAAATCAGTCTTGGTATACCCCCCCCAAGAGGGGGGGGGCGGAGTTCACACCGGTTTTCGGAAAAGGCAGAAGCAGGGAGAAACCCTCGGTCATCTCCGGGGGCCCACGACGGCTCTGGGGTTTGTTTAAGGGTCACTCTATCATCTGGGGGGGGCGCCGGGTTGTGTGGGGGGTGTTTCGAAAACACTAATAACTAAATCCCAACCTTACACAAGAGCGCAATTCCTTTCAACAAGGAATAAAAAAAAGCGCTCTAGGGAACTCGGGAGAATGCATCCGAGGGTTGGTATGGTGTCTCGGGCTATTTTTTTGGGGGGGGCTAATCGGGGGAGAGGAAAAAAAAAAACTTTTTGAGCAATCGAAATGGGGGTGGGGGGTGTTGTTGTGGGGGGGGGGGGGTTTTGGGTCGCGGGGGGTAGAAGGTAGAATAAGAGCAAAGGGCCTGAGGAAAAATCCTAATGATCCGTCCTCTCAACAGGGAGAGGAAGAACCTCTTGGGAGAGAGGCCGTAAGACTGTAACTCCTCCTCAAGAGAAAAACCAAGGGGATAGAGACGAGAAAGCGTCCAATAAGGCTCTTCAGTGCAAACCCGAGGTAGGAAAACAGCGAAGGCTCCAAAAAACTTCGCGGTCACTCCCCAGGGGAACGAACATAGGCTAAAGAAACTCTGTGGAACCGTGATAAGAAAGAAAACCCGAGGGAACCATCCAAGAGGCCCCCTTGGATGGGGAAAGGACCTCTATCGCAGCCAAGTAACAGGGGGATTTCAACCAAATCTAACAAGAGTTCGCGACAATCATTGGAAGGGAATCCAAAGGAGCTACAAGGCACACTTTTAGGGAACATGGAGAAAATCTGGAACTATGCAGGCCCGCTTTAGGGGAAGCGGACGGGACACTAATTTAAGAACCGGGGAAACCTACTTGTTACCAAGGGCTTCCCAAAAAACGAAAGCAAGGATTCCCATTCCCTGGGAAGATGGTTCCCTCCGAATCTTGGTACGGGGGGAAAAAAGATATTGCCTGAGGGGAAAAAAGGGTTCCATATCAAGGGGGGGGGTGAATTGGCGTATTTAGGGTCCCAAGATAGAAATCATCCACACGAGAAGGGAGCATTGAGCCGTCACGAGAATCATTCTTAAGGAAGTTTTTCTGAAACAAAAAAAACGCCCAGTCCCTCGACCAAAAAACAAAAAGCACACTGAAAGTTTTTTCTAGTCTGCACAAAATGGCAAAAAAAAACGATGAATGGGATGTAAAAAACAAAACCAGGAAAAAAACGGCCAGCCTGCGTTGAAAAAAAAGAAGGGAAAAACAGCCACTATAAGGGGGGTGGGAAGGAAATGAACTTGACTGAGGGAAACTTCAAGGAAAAAATTCGGTGTTTGCCAAAAAAAAGTAGATTTGGGGGGGAGGGAGCGGAAGAAAAAAGTGTGGGGGGAAATTCCGCAGGGTTCAAAGCCCAAAGGTCGAAGAGAATTGAAAAAAAAGGACCGTTTAGTAAAAAGGGTATACAAACTTGCAATAGATCATACTGCGACTCAAGGGTCGAACGAGACTCTAAATCCGGAAGGGGATTCCCTCAAGAAATAAGGACCCCGGAAACACCTCCACGGGAGGTGGGTCAAGTTCTGGGAAACGGAATCGAGAGGGCAGATGGGTTTGCGCACAGACTGCTTGGGAAGACGTCGAACCGTTACCGTACAGAAGATCCCTTTTGTTTCTGGAGGGTCAGTAAAGTTTCAGGGGGAAAAACGGTCTTTTCTCAAAAAAAAAAAAGTTCAAGGTGAAAAGAGACGGGGCGCAAGCGGGTGGCGGCCACTTAAATTCCCTCACACCTAAAAAGAATTTCGGCAGGAAGCTAAGACGACATCAAGACTTGTCAAAAGGGACTCCCATTTGTCGTGGGGGCAGACCCCGCTTAAAAAAAAAAAGGCCCTCGGGACCGAAGGAAAAAGTTGGGGTCTCGGAGCAGAAGCAGGCACCAGGGAGGAAAACCCGCCTCCCACGAAAAGGGAAAAGGCTGAGGGGTTTTTTAACACTGAAAAAGCAAACGGCCAATGCTGCCGCGATAGGGGGAGGGCGTTGCCCCCCTTGCTATAAATTTCCGCCAAAGTCAACGAGATTTCGGAGAAGGCAAAGAAGGAAGGGTTTCACCTCGGCGGGACAATTCGTAGAACAAAAAAAGAGTTAAGTGACGTTTATCCCGTGGGGGAAGGGAGCTCGTCATCCCGGAGGGAATAGTTCTGCAAATATGAAGGGGGAAATTAACAGAGGGGGCAAGAAGATGGGATCCGAAAATCTGCCAGGTCCTGTCGGGCTACCGCACTGGCCCTAACCGAGGGGGAGGGCCTGTTTCTTAGGGAGAGAAAAATAAGAAAAGAAACGGCTATGTTGGAAGCAATCGTCAAGGGGGATAAAAACACTTCCTCAGGTCGAGAGTGCACATCCCTCTTCCAGGTATTTGCTCCAGGGCGTGTAATCGGAATGGAGGCTACTTCGGAGTGAAATCTAACACGAAAAGAAAAATACGCCCAGAAAATAACTCAGGGAGAAAGGTGTCTCATTATGTCCCCAGGTGGAGGGGTGCCGACCCCTACGAGGATCATAGACGGAAGAGAAAGAATTCAAAATTAAAAAGGGAGCGGCGGTAATCTTAGGGGGGCGTACTGGGGGGGCCGTCGAATAGGAAGGGAATGGGTAGCTGCAATCTCATACAAGGAGTCTCTCTGAGGCAGGCGGGAAAAGGCGTCGAGCTTAGGGTTTCAAAGAGGAGACCCGACGTGCCCTTCCTAACAAACCGAAAGGAAGAACTGGCTAACCTCCTTCAACCTGAAAAGGAAATTCCGGCGGCACCTAAAGGGGCGAGCCGATAAAGATAGTAAATCCTCGGAGTAAATCAGGAGCCTGGCGCTCACCTTCTGAAGCTGTATGACGGGAGGGGACGATCTAGCGTAAGGGGGCCTATTACCAGAGGATGGGGGGGGCAGATCTTTTTGGGTCGTGGGAGAGGGACGCTCTTTTCTGGAGGTCTGCGAACTCGCTAGGGAGGGGTCCACGCAAAAAAGGGCTACGAAAGGGAAACCGCAAAATAGAGGGGGAGAGGGCGTCAGCCTTAGCGAGGTTAATGGGGGAAAAAACACAAACAGGATCTAGAGGAAAAACAAACAACGAGTAAGTGATGAACGAAGGTGAGGGAGGGGCGTCCATCGGAAAATTTGGGGCCAGGGGGGGAGGGGCCCGACTTAGTTTAATAGGGGGAAAAAAGTTTCGGAAAATAAAAGGGGTCGGGGGTGCGCGGTTTAAAAAAATAAGAAAAAAACCTCTCGAATAGAGAGAAACGCCGCCGAATTTTTCCGGGGGGGGGGGGGGGGGGGGGTCCAAGAAACGCGGGGACGAGTTCGTACCTCCAACACACCGGTCTTCCTGCAAAGACCGGCAGGGAAGGGGCATGAGGACCTCTCGTAAAATCGCACCGAAAATTATCGGACTGGATCGCAGAGAGCCATCATCCCTGGAGAAGGGGAACTAGTAAGAGGATTCAAATCCAATGCCTCCTTCGGGGGGAGAGGGCCGGGAAATTTTTTAATAAAGGGGGGCGGTCCTGAGATCCCTACGTTTCATGGATTCAATCGGGGGGCCTCTGATTCGTCCCGGAGAAAGAAAGATCCCGAATAGGACGAACTTTGTCCTCACTCTAACATGTCGGGAAGGGAAGTCGAGGGCAAAGGGAGAATAAGGGGGCTGAAGACTTCCTACCGGGGGAAGGACATTGAGGGAACTCGACCCGATGGAAGAGCGTTGTCTCTGGAGGGGTTGGGTTTTTGGGAGTCGATTGGGAATGTTACGCGATGAAAGAGAAAAAAAAAAAAAAAAAAATGCGTCAGGGTAAGAGACGCGGGATGATAACTTCGCAAATAAGGGGGGGAGGGGACGTCAAGAAGTGAATTGGGGGGGGGCGCTTAGGTTTGGGTTTTAGGGTACGAAGGCCTATACTACCGATGAAAGGGAGACTATCAAAAGAATTCAAGGAAAAAGTCCGAGGAACACCCCATTGGAGAGTCACTGCCGATCATACCGGTGGGGGGAAAAAAAATGCGAGGGAAAAGAATGAGAGGGAGGGGGGAAAAATCGAGAATTTACCGCTATTATGTTCAGCAAACGGCTAAGGGGGGGGGGCCGTGTCCCAAGAACACCACACCGCGGGTGGCCCTTCCACCCCTTTTTACGACTGCCTAAGTCTGTGTCGGGAGAAGGAAAAACAGCCTTTGGTGACCCAGGGGAATTCGCGGGGGCTATTGACTTGATCGAAAAGGCCCGAGAAAATGAAACGGAATCCAATAGAAAGAAAATTGAAATCTTTTTTGGTCGAGAAAGACCTGCCCCCCGGGGGAAAGGACATTGAATGGTCGGCGAAAGTTTATTTTGGAGAAAGCGATATCGAAAAGGAAGGAACGCAAGAAAACTGAATCTCGGGGAAAAGGGAAGTTTTCGCACGGCCCTTGCGCAAAATCCACAGGGGGTCCTGGATAGGCCAAAAAGCGGGAAAAAGCCGCCACAGAAGACGATTCAAACATTGCTCTCTGCGGGGGGGGGGGTTTTTTGAAAAAGAAACAAAAAAAATGGGATTCGGAAAGTCAAAAACCCTCAAAGGGGGAAAAAGCTGATTTCCGGAAAAAGATACTGGAGAGAAGGATTAGGGGTGCAGGTGTCATCCGATCAATGGCCGCATTGGCTTGGCCAGCCCCGCAAGAAACCTTCAACCCAGAAGAACACTCGAAGCCCTGAGGGGGACGGACGAAAAAAGGAAAGAAAAAAGGTGCATCACAAAGGGTGTAAACGGTGGGGGGGTCACATCGGGTCGACTGGGAGTCATGCTCCGGAAGACGCGGAGCGAAGGGGCAAGCTGAACCATCAAGGGAGGGAAACTTGAGAAATGTCTGGGGGGAAATATCCGAAATCTATGGGGGGGAGGGGTCAAGGAGAAGACACCAAAAGTCTTAATCCTTCTCACAGAAAAGATTTCACTTAAAAAAAAGAAGAACCAACCCTCGAGAAGAAAAAACTCGGGGGGTAATTTAAAAACAGTTGAGTGGCGGAATTTTAAAAAAATTTTTTGGCAACAGCAAACGCCGAAAACCATCGACGTTAAAGTCCAAACCCGGGCATGTTTTATAAAGATCCCAGAAAGTTACAAAGGGAACTGGTCATCCACGAAAAAAGGGGTCAACTTTGGGGGGAAGGTCACGCATCTACAGCCTTACGGGGTGGATCCATTCATCGAGGGGGAATGGGCCCAGACGGCCCAGGGAAGAAGGGCTATTGGAAACCTCGGGGAAAGAGGGGGGCCCGTTTGCAAACCATTGTGGAAGAGAATCCTAGAAAAGGGAAAAGAACTTAAGAATGCCTATGAAACTTCAGATAGATCGGGGGATGGGCCATTCCTACATCAGGGTTGAAGCACGTAATACAGCTCGAGATTCGGGGTATACCAAAAAAACAGCTGCCGTGAGAAGAAATGATCTTGGGAACTCGCGGTCCAAGACATCAGCTCGGGATGGGGTTCAATCTTGGGGAAGAGCCCGGGAAGGGGGGGGTACTAAGGGGCAGTACATCGGGTCCCGTAGGACGAAACATCAACCCTCAATGGGGCTGTTTTAAGGGGGGGTCCTTACGAGAGGAGTTATCGTGTAAGAAAAAATAAGGTTTGTGTAGGGGACATACCGGCTGGGGAAGTTGTTGAAAAGTTGGTTAAAGAGTCTTTCGCCGACACAGGACGGAAGGTGTTCACGAAGGACACATCTGTACTGGGGGGTGGAAGGATGCTCTCGTTTGTGGTTTGGGTTAGTCGTAAAGGTGCAACCGGGTAAAAAGGGCACCGAGGGTTGCCGGAAACGTCTAAGGATTTAATCCTAGAAAGAATGCTGGTAAGCCCCAAGAACCCGGGGGGATCTCGTAGGGGGAAGTTTCCGAGAAGGATACATGGGTGTGTAAGGGGAAAAGATCAGTTTACCACTAAATAAAAGAATCATTTATCAAGGAAACGCCTTTTATAATCGACAGGACAAGTAAATCGTGAAATTCTCTGACGCCCGGGGGGG
>Ga0179591_1354041_pt1 | contig 14587 bp, 23 predicted proteins | sample CZOMad2_1_08_16f_FD_182891 | JGI IMG/M metagenome (GOLD analysis project Ga0179591, IMG submission 182891) | Vadose zone soil fungal communities from Angelo Coast Range Reserve, California, USA - CZOMad2_1_08_16fungal (PacBio error correction) | ecosystem: Environmental > Terrestrial > Soil >...
GACAGAAAAGCTGCGAGCTGGCCTCAGACATCCCATAGTACACCTCCTGTACCTGAACACAGGGAAAAGGTATAAACGGGCTAACCAAAGGGAGGGAAGGGGAAAGGAGGAGGTAGGGGCGGGTCCCCTGGTCGAGAAAAGGTTGGGCCTTTCATCCAAAAAATAACCATAAGTTCGAAATAGGCCTGGGTTGAAACGAGGTTCGGCGCGGAGAACCTAAAAAAAAAGAGCATAAGATAAACTTCGGGAGCCAGATGGACTCAACCACACGGTCCAAAGGCGGAAAAACACTGAACCGCGAGGGGGCACGTAAGCCCGCCCCCTCGAAAACTTGCCTTGAGGAAGGAGCGGTCAAAAAAAACACGCAACTTCCCCAAAGAAGAAAGGGAAAAAGGCTGTGGTGGCCCTGGAAATAAACGGGGGGATCAACGAAGTCCCGGGGAACCCAATGCCCGTCTAAGGCGGGAATCAAAAGGGAAAGGAACCCTACGATGAGGGGAGGAAACCTCACCGGTGGTCGGCGGATTTCGAGAGAGGAGAGGCAAGATACGTAAATCCTTCTGAAAAGGGGGGGCTAATGATTGCAAGGAAGGCATATAATCGAAACCAGCGCAAGGAAGGGCATGAAAAGGGCAGCCACAAAAAAATCAGTGAAGGGAACTCACCGAGGGAAACCAAAGGGGACACAAGAAAGCGATATACACCCAACAATAAGGGGGGGGACCTACCGAACAGATAGTAGCAGGATGACCAATCGATTGAGGGTAGTTAAAAAGAAGGGGGGGGGGGGGAACGGGGTTTCACTGGAACCTGGAAGGGGGGTTCTCCCGGGAGGAAAAAATGGATAAACGACCCGGGGGGGGAAATAAGGGCAAAGCGTGGGGAAAGGGAAATGTCCCTTCGCCCCGAAAAAAAGTGAGGGGAGTTAGCGAATGTCGTCGGGGATGGTCCAAGAAAAAAAAAGCGTAGGCTATTCTTCCAGGCATCAAAGCACCGGGGGAAAAGGCAGGGGCAAATCCCCTGAAAAAAGAACCACGGGAGAAAATGCGGGGAATGGCAAGTCCGACATCTGCTAAAATTCAAAAGAAGGGGACATGGACGCCGAGGTTTTCACGGAAGTAGAGAAACAACTTGTATCGAGATACCCAGGGCGTCGGCTAGGGAGTTGGGGGGGGGGAACTTCCTGGGTGTGCGGGGGAATTTGAGTGCAAAGAAAAAAAGACAAAGGAGGTGGGATGGGGCGCCCCGGTCAGAAAAAAATTCCCAAAAACGTCCAAAAGGAAAACGTTTATGGCCTCCGATCAAGTAGGGAAAGGTGCAGGGTTGCTAAAAGCGCAAGATGAATAATGGAGGAGAGACACGGAAAAAAGGGGAGAGCGAATGGTTGCCGAAGGGGGGGGGGGGGAAAAGGCGAAAAACGTCCCTCCACCGAGGAAGTGAGCCAGAGTCGTTTAGTGGTGGTAAAGGGGAAAAAGCGAACAAATGGGGGGGGAAATTGGAAACTCAAGGGGTCAGGAATGTGGAAACGAAAGAAGTGGTACGAGTTACACGAACCAGGACTCACTGGGCCTCTGAGTGAAAAAGAAAGAAAAGTCAAAGACAGCAAACATGAAAAAGGTACGAAAACAAGGGGTGCGTACAGGGGAAACGAAAAACATCTGGGGAATCACGAGGTATTAAAAAGAAAAGGGATTCAGATTAATAAAAAGAAAAAAACGCGTGTCACGCCTTACGAATAAACCTGTCCCATCCCCCGGGAGAAAGGACAAAAAAAAAATTAAAGGGGAACAAGCCAGGCAACAAGCGAGGGAAAAACCGGCCCAATCCCTCCAAAACGGCGGAAAAAAAACCAAAGCTCAGAGGGCGGAAAGAACCCTGGTCCTTAACCCAGGGAGTGAGCCATTGGGGCAGTCCTGAGAAGAGGGGGGTGGGGGGGAGGATTCAGACGATTTTGCCAAAAAAGGGGGGAGAAAAAGTACATTTCGAACCCTGCGAGGACGGGCGGCCCTCACCGAATTCATTGATCAAGTTACGCAACGGGGGAAAAAAACTGACGTTTGCGCGAAACTCAAAAGACCTCACGAAAAAAGAAAAGAAAAAAACTGAGCACTGCCGAACCCCAAAAAAGTACAACCCCAAAGGTACAGTACCTGAGGAGACGAGGGGGAAGAAAAAGGGGAAATTTCCACGCCGACCAAAAAGAAGGTATAAGCCACCAGGGGGTCTCCCACTGTACAATCAACTCAAAACCCATCAAAAAACCGGCACGAAAGAAAAAACCTGGGTCCAATGTCTTCTGAAAACACGAGAGGGGGAAAGAAAGGAATAAAGATGCAAAGGAAAAAGGAAAGAAAATAGTATGTCGACAAACTGGGGACGGGGACCGACCAGGGGATCATCAGTGACGAGATAAAAAAAGGGAAAGAAGAGTGCAAGACCTCCCCCAGAAAAAAACGGGACGAGAAGATCCTGATGAGCCTTGGGGGAAGGTTTAGAAAGAAAAAGAGAAGCCCTCTCTCAACGAAAGAGGGTGGAAGCCAAAAAAACGGCCTGTCAGGTACCCTTGACAAGAAGCGGAAAAAATGTCTGTTCAAAAGAAGCCAAACCATTTCCCTGTCAGGCCTCAGGCATGAAGACTTGGGGGGAGGGGAAAGCCACGCCTGGTCAAAGGGGGAAAGGGAACATCAAGTAAGGAAGGGCCCCGGGTGGAAATGTGATTAAATCGGGGGAAAAAGTACGAACCTAACTATGTGTACTAGCCATACCCGGCCACGATAAAGGGAGGACCGCGAAAAACACCGCACTGGGAAAAACACCAACGGCCACGATAAAATAATTGATATTTCTACTAAAAACAACGGGAGGGAGAAAAAGTCCCAAACCCTAAATCGGTTCAGCTAGGGAAAAGGCTGTCACTCCACTGGAAAAGCTACGAAAACGGCGAGTAAACGAGCACAAGAATAGACAAAAAGGAAACCCTCGTTGACCAAAAAATTTAAACAGTAAAGGCTTCACGTAGGAAAAAACACCATGGACCCACACAGAAAGGAAAAACTGATCTCCAGCCGAAAAAACAAAAAAAAAAAAAACCTGGGAGATCACCGCCACCGCCTCCCCGGAAGTAGTTACAAAACAAAAAGGAGAACATCCGGGGAAAAACAAAAATCAGGCAAAGGGGGGGAAATCTCGGAGGAAAAAAGTCGGATGACAGTGGGGAACAAGGGGAGGGCTACAGGGGGGGGCGAGCCCAGGGGAGCTAAACCAAACAAAACCAGGGGGGGGGACAGACGACAAAGATCGGGAAGAACAAACCAGGATCGTGAAAAACCGGGAATCTGCACAAGGGGGGGTCCTGACGGAGAATGGACAAAACGCGGCAAGAAAAAGTGCCGGAACATACGACAGTGTCAACAATAACACCTTATCTTTAACTAAAAAAGCAGGAGTCGAAACTGAAAAAGCGGGGGAAAATTGTGGGGTGAAGAAACCAAAAAAAAGAGGTTTTGTTGCCATCTAATCGAGATCTCAACAACAAACGGGAAGGGATAAGGGAAGGATTTCATGGCCCAAAAAAAAGGTGGGACCGGGACTGTGGAAAAGCGCGCTTCAAAGCACAAAAGGACAGTACGAGGCCTCTGGGCGAAGGGTGGGAGGAGGGGGATTCCCGAGGTCACGGCGTGGCCAGCGACGAAAACGTCCAGGGAGGGACCTTACAAAAAAAAGTCAGAAGGGGTAGGCAGCGAGAAGTCTTGCTGACCAGAACCAAGAAAAACGTTTGGCTGGGGAAAATCAACGGCGGTAGGAAAACCTGATCCCCTAGGCGGGAATAAAAAATCAAAACTGGGGCGGAAGAACGAGGAAAGTCAGAAAAAGGGGTGTACCGCGGTTCCCGTGTAAGTGACAAAGGGGGGAAAGGATGTTGTGGAAGAATAAAGCAACAGGTTTGTGGTCGTGAACAAAGGACAGGGGAGTCCGGGGGGAAAAAAAAAAAAAAAAAAAAAACACTAGGGAAAAGGGGGTTGGTGTTTGAGGAAAGAAGGCAGCAGGTTGCAGAAAAAGGGTGTTTCAACGAGGTTGCCCAGAAGGCCGATGAAAAGAAAAGGAAAGGGGGGGGAGCACAAAAGGCCCCCGGGGGGGAAGGAGGGAAACAGACGATTGCCGACAGACTAGGGAAAACCAGACACCGAGGTAGAAACACAATTTCGGTCCACAGTAGCGAAGGCAACCTTGTGGTGTGGCGACGAGGGAAAAGGGAAGTGTGAGCTTATCAACGGGGGAAAAGAGAGGACCAAAAGAGTTGGGGGGGACAAAAAAGGCGGGTGTCCCCGGAAAGAGAGACACACTGCCACTGCAAGGGAGCAGGAGGTGGACAAAAGTTGACGCAAGGATGACCAAACGAATCGTGTCGGGGGAAGAGAAGAAAAAACGAAAGGGTTGTGGGGGGGAAGGGGACTGTCTAGAAAAGAAACATGATGACGGAAAAGGGTGAATTGTCCCAGTGCAAAAGTTCGAATAACAAATCATCGAAGATGAGATAGTATCGCGGGGGTATTCGTGAACTTCAGGGGAAAAAGTAACAAGAGAAGAGCGGACGAGGGTAGTGGGGGGGAAAGGGGGCCCACGAAAATTGCTATTCCTGGTCTCGAAGTAAACGGCCTGAATTGCGAACCCCCAGCGGGGACAGGGTGAAAAACAGCCAGATGTGCGAGAAGCCGAAACGCACCATCGGAGGAAAGGGGGATGTCACTGGGGCGTGGGGGGGGGAAGGGGGGGGGGGGGGAAAGGGTATGCGCCCAGGGGAGGGGCTGGGCGGGATAAGGGCGGAACGGGGGGGGTGGCTTCCTAAAGTTGGGACTTGGGCAAGGAACGCAAATAAAACCCGGAGGGGGGGGAAGGAAAAAACAAAGTTTCGAGCCAAAAAAAGCGCAAAGGGAAGGGCAGAAAAAAAACGTGGGGGTTTGGTGAAACTGTGGTGGGGGAGGTCACGGCTCGTGAAAACATGGTTTCCGATGGGTTGATGGGGGGGAGGAAGAGAGAAAAACAAGATTGCAAGGTCCGGAGGAGGGGTAATCGGGGAAGACGGCGGGGACGCCCATGGGACGAGCATGAAAAGAAAATACAGTGGGAGGACAAAAACCAAGGAAGCAAAAAAAGCAAGGTGTAAGGCCTTCTAAAGAAACACACAAAGAACCGTTGAAAGCAGGGGAGGGGACAAAATAAGAAGTTGGGTGGCTTCCGCAGGAAAGGAATTGGGGGTCGTTCAAAAGTGGGGGGGGGGGGAGGGGTGAACCCAGCGAAGGCAATGGGGGGTGGGGGGGGTGTTTCCTCCACGAAGGCCATGGGGGTGCTGCCAGTGGGGTGTTGGGCTGGGATGGAAAAAAAAAGGTGATGCTCCATAGGAAGGGAGAGTTAATAAATTGAACTTGGGTGAAAAAGGGAAAAAAGAGAGGGAGGATTCTACAAAAAATATCGACATGGTGGGGACGTTTCCCGGGCAAAAGTGTGGTGAGGGTCAAAAAAAAAACACCAGATGGAGGCACTTCTGAAATATTAGCTTGGGAAAAAGAGTAGGGTTGGTAGAGGTCCCAAGGTAGGAACCAGGGGAAGACCGGGAACAGTAATACTTACTGGAACGGAAGAACGGAGGGATTCTCAGAAAAAAAAAAATGGGTCGACAATTGAAAAAGGCGGGTCGGGCCAAATGAAGCCACGGAATCGATGATGAAGAGATTCAAAGACAAACTCGGACGTCGGGGCAGGGAAAAGACAAAAACCATGTTCGAGAAAAAAAGTGGGGTGGTCGCAGAGACTTGTCGAAAGTAATCCAGACGGGGAGATGGCGTTCCATGATTGTAAGGGAGCGAAGGCCCCTACCACTGTGGGGCAAAAGGTGATAAATGGGGAGGAAAATCAGGGGTGGGGACTGAGGGGGGGAGATTAACCCCTGAGACCCGCACAACTGGGAGGGGTCACGGCGCAGTCTCAAAAAGAAAAAGAAAACCAGTATATTGTCAAAAGCTTCCACCTATTCCAAGTCCCCGGCAAAATTGATATATGAGCCCCGGAAAGCGTACTCACAAGTTAAACTGCAAGGCCTATGATCAATAGTGAAAAGGAAGAAAAAGGGAAATTGAAAAAAAACAGAAAAAAAAAAAAAAACCAGTGTCCACGGGTCAGGGGAATTGAAAAAAGCCTCGACGCAAGGATGGGGATGGAAGGGGAGGATTCAAAAGGGCCATTGTACCAAAACGAATGACTGCATTCAGGAAAGACAGACAAAGGCACCACGTGTCAAGCCATGAAACCCACTAGCCAGCTTGCGGGGGAACCACTTTTGCGTTGTTCTGTGACACGGCCCGTCGGAACAGGGGAAAGGACTGAAAAAAAAGGAAGATGAAGCTGAGTAAGGGTTTTACTAAAAGCCCTCGATTGGGGAAAGACCTTCAGGCTCCGTCAAAGGTCCGAGACAGGAAGGGCACCATGTCTAGAAAGCGACTGAAATTGGCCAGTGCGTAAGGTGTTTTTCCTAAAGGTCGGACGGGGGCGACAGCGAGGGGAGGGAATGACAATGGCGAAGGAAATGGACGAAATCAAGGGGAACCTCTGAGCCCCGGGAGGCAATACCAAACCCGGAGCCAACTGGGGGGGTCAGAAAGGTCCAATCTAAAAAAACGATAACAACTAGCGTTCGATCAGGTACGGGGCGGACCCGGGGGTTGTACAGAAAAAACCTCGGGTCACAAGTACAGGAGACTCGGGGGGACGGAAAGGACCCGCAGAGGGAAGGACCACGGTCGTGGGGAGAACCTGACCTGGAGCCCACCAACGAATTTCCTTGGAAGGAGGGGGAAAGTGCGGCCTCGAGAGCCGGACCACAAGGGGGAAAAAGAAATCAACCGTGGAACTGGCGTCACCACCCTCGGAGAAAGACGGTGGTGGCACTCATACGGGAAAGGCCTTGGGCCGAACTAGGCCGTGGAAAACAGGGCCATCGGAAGACTAACCGGACGGGGAGAACACACATTCCCAGTTAGCCAAACCTCTAGCGAAAGGTGGTGGGTGACTTTCCAAATGACGAGACCGGGGGACGAACGAAAAATCGGGAACCGATCTAGCGATTGGTCATCTAGGGTCCAGCAAAAAAAAGGGGGGACAAAATGGGGAAAAAGAAGAGGGGTCCACTTGAAAAAAAAAAAGAGGGGACCAAAAAGATGAAAAAAGGAAGCTTTTCAGGGGGGGCAGACTCGTCGAAAAAACGGGGGGGGAAGGAAGAGGATAGGACGAAGCTCCCCCGGGGAGGAAAGGAAACCAGGACTCCCGCATCAAGGGCACGTTAGCAAAAAAGGAAAAATCGCAGAAAAAGAGGAAAAAAAAAAAAGGTCAGAGGCGCAGACGTGAGGCGGGCAACACAGAAAGGGTCGAGGGTGGGCCGGCCGTCACCATACCAGGAAAGGCAAAAAACGGTGGCAACCGGGTAAGGGGTGGTCGGAAAAAAAGGAGCCAGGGAACGCCGATCACAGGGAGGGGGAAAAAGTCACGCACGGGACAAGGCCGACAGGGGGGAGCACAAAGGGGCGAGGGGGAACGCTCACAACAGGAGCCCAGACCTGGAACGGGGAATATCAGCTACGAACCCACCTGTCCGGCACAATGGGGGGGGGAATGCAGGCCCAAGGGGGAGGAGGCACGGGACCAAAACGTCAGGCACGCTCCCGCTGTCAGGGAATCGAGACCAGGAAAGGAATGTGGAAACAGTAGGGAAAATTAGAACAATCTGGGGCTAGACCTGGGAGGGATGTGATCGGAACAGCCCTTAAGAAAGGGGGGACAATGAAAAGCGCTTGACGTAGAAAGCGACCGTTTAGAGAAAGGAGTTAAGAACCGGGCAGCCGTGCCGAAAGAAAGGAAAAAATCACAGAGGGAAATGAAAAAAAGAATGGGATCACTAGCGATAGCACCCTCTTGGGGTGATAAACAAAAAATCGTTAAGCTGAGAAACCCCCCCACAAAACACACCATAAACACAAATTATGGGACTTGGGGGGGGACCAACACCTGGAAAGGGGGGGCATTAAAAAAGCACGAAGGGTTAGAACATAGCCGACAAGAAAGAGAATGAGTCTGGGTGGGACTAAAAGTGTCAGCGGCAACTTGACATTGGGGGGGTCAGGGGGGGAAAAATCTGTCGGACGTGAACAAAATGTCCCCACGGGCGGGGTGAAAATCCTCTTCCTGCAACATCAATTAGTGATGGGGAAGGAGGGGGAGAAATCCTAAGGACAAAAGACGGGAAATTTGTTATGAGGACAATCTCGTTCTCGACCACTTCCAGTCGGGGCACAGGAAGGGCCGTTTTCCGGGAGTAGAACGAGAGACATAAATGCTATATCCTCGTGGGGGGGGGGGCTATTGCGGCCGGGTTGGAACCAGGGGGGGGGAGGGAGAGACTGGAAGAAACCACTCGAGGGATGGGGGTTTATAGAGTAAACCCTACCGAAAGCGACCTGACTCCATAGAAAGTAAAAAAGGGTTAAGGTACACGGCATTAGGCATTGGGGGGGAAAAGTGTGTGGAAAGGGAACATCGCAAAATAATGAAAAAAGGGGGAGAGCCTCGCCAGCGGCGGACCGAATGCTCGCGAACAAAAAGACTGGTTGGGATCGAAGGGGAAGCCGGAAAAGGAAAAAACCGAGGTTTCCGCAAAAAGTCAGAACAAATAAGGACGGGCTTCACAGGAGGCCCGAACGCCAAAATGGGGGGGGAGAAACGCGTTCGAGAAGTCTCAAAAAAGAACAGTTGGTAAGAAGGGGAAAAAACAGGGGACTACTGGGCTACTAAAAAAAAAAGGGCGTAATGCTAGTAAATGAGGAAAAAAAGGCATAATGGAAAGAAACACAAGGTGGGACACGAAAAAAAAAAAAGGCAGGGGCGAATCGAAGCGATATAAAAAAATCAAGGGGGTTCAGAAAAAAAAAAAAAATTCCAAAGTGGGCCGTTCAGACTGAAGGGCCAGTCCATACACCCGGAAGGGCCCACCCCACAAATAGCCACGTAAAAAAATGCAGGGGGGCTTCAGGGGAAACGAAAAAAAAAGCCGAAGCGGGCGTAAGACCAAAATGAAGAACGGACACCACCCCAATTTAAACAACTTCCCATAGGTACACAAGGGGCACCCAGCCTTGAGAAGAGGAGTTGTTGGCAAAATAAAAGAGGTTTGGGGGGTTTCGGAGGGGGGCAGACCACGTCTGTAAAGGGTAGTGTCACGTCGACTGGGAGGGGTCACCACCGATCACGTGGAAAGAGGAATTGTATCACGGACCTTGGGAAAAGACTGGGTGGGTCGCTCAACATTCAAAAAGACCGGAGCCAGGAAAAAGAACAAAAGCACCGAACTCCAAATGACAACCCAAGGAAGAAAACAGAAAAAATCTACGCGTAGGGAAAGGTAACTTCCAAAAACAGACTACCAGGGAAAAAGTGGAGAAGGAAAAGGAGACAAAAGGAGGCGCCCGCAGACCAAAACTTCACAGGGGGGGAGGGCACACCTGGGGGGGCCAGGCTAAATGAAAAGAAAATATACCCAGTACATGCCTGAAGATCGAAGGGATTCGAACACATGGGAAATGAAGGGAAGACCCACGAGACGTCAACACCAGGACCTCCGTAGAAGTTCAAAGGAAGGACAAAGGAAACAGAAGAAATCCGTGCCGCGTGATGAAGCTGGGAAAAGGGTATCGCCTGGGAATTACAAAGAAAGGCGACACATCGAAAGACCTCTGACAACAGACAGGATGGGGCAAGGCAAAAAACTCAGTTCAACTGGAACCGACGTTCACTACAGCAAAACAATGATGTAGGTGCGAGCCGGCCGGCAAAAAAGTGGGCAAAAGGACTCGTCCGCGCTACGACACAACAAGATCTTTAAGGAAGCAAAAACGGGTCATGACACAACAATCAGGACGGCCAACGGGGGGAAGAAGAGGGAAAAGCGGTCCGGACCCAAAAACCTCCAACAATCGGGGGGACTAGAATAAAACATGGCCCGACCACAGAAGCCCACGAGACAACCCAGGGGCACTAAGAAGAAATTCAATGGGGGCGACAAAAACGGCAAAAGAGAAACCACGTAAAACCAAAAACGAGAAGGCGGTGGCAAGGGGACACAGCGGCCAAAAAAGTCAGGAAAAACGGGGGGACAACAACGGGCCGTCGAGGAACTGAACGAGGAAAAAATCCTACGGGGGAAAAACCAAAACGTGTACACAAACGACCAGAAAAAAGGGAAGGGTGGAATGTCCCAGTCCCCTGGAACGCACCTTAGCACCGGCCTGAATCGCTCTGGCTAAGAAAACAACCGTGAGGCAAACTAAGACCCTGGACGGGAACTTAAAAAAAAAAGAGAAACGCCCGGAAACACAAACAACCATCAACCGCTCCCAAGGGAGGGTTGGGTAAATAAATGTGTGAAAATGAAGGAGCGTTTGCGTGAAAGACAAATTGGGAGACCACAACCTTTTGTTTCAAGAGCGGGGGAGGGGGGTAAGACCCGAATGACCATAACAATGTATGGGGCCATTGGGGGTTGGGGAAGGAACACCCCCGCTGGAAACCAACCTAGGACCCGGGGAGACAACAACCAAATGAAAAATGGCAGCAATAACACAAAACTATCATTTAATGGCCAAAAAGCATAATCAAGGCAGAATTTGTTAAGAATACGTTCGAAAATGTGTGGCGCCGTACAAGACGAGGTGGTCCCTCGAAATAAAGAGTCTAGGGAAAAAACAACAACCTGTATGGAGGGGGGGAAATAAAAAGAAAAATAAGGGCAAACAACAAGAAAGTGTTTCGAGGAAGTCCGGCAGTCTTCCGGAACACGCCCAGCCAGTCCGGCGGGATTGGGGCGGGAACGCGGGTGGGGAAATGAATGTGTCCGAGGGAAAAGTCCGTCGAGACAAAAGCGGGGAAAAATCATCCGGACAAAAAAAAAAGGGGGTCGAAGTTAGGGCTAAAAAGTCGGCTGGGGGATGACATCAAAAAAAAGACAACCCCGGGGGGGAGGGAAAAAAGACAACATGTCGATCAAACAACTGGGAAAAACAATCCAGTAGACAACAGACTATGGGAGGAAAGACACAGAGGAAAAAAAAAAAAGTCAATCCCTCCATGGGGTGGGGGTTTTTTTCCATGGGAGGTCTCGGTGTGGAAAGGGGTGGTGGGGGTGGAATCAATACTCCAGGGGGGGTACGAACCCAGAATGCTTATACTGCGGGGGAGGGGGGGGGGGGGAAAAAGAAAAATACCACCGATAATGGGTCAACGTGAAGGACCTTCGGGAAATAGGGGAGACGGGAAAATGGACCAGGGGTCTCATGAGGGAGGGCGTACCCGACGTTGGGAAGGAAAAGAATAAAGGTTCGAAACCTCCTGACAAAAAAGAGGGAAACCGAAGGGTGGACGGGCGAACCTCCGGTTGTCACCCCATCGAGGTCGGGAACAAAGGGGGTGGAGGGGGGGAAGAGATTGCCCGGATTCGGCAAAGGGAGGATATTCACAGAGTGTTGAAGAGGTTGTCTGGGGGCAGAAGGGAAGAGGAAACATTCAATCGGCAAAGAGAAAAACTGGCAAAGGAGCTGCGTGACCCCATGTTGGGAACCATGAGGCTGAAGACGGAAACAGTGAAAAAGATCTTTGTGAAGTACCGGAGAGAAAGAAAAATTGGCCCCGGGCTGCCTGAGGGAAAAAACAGAAAGAGTCGGGAGAGTTGAAAAAAACCGGGTAAATGTTTTAACCAGGGGAAAGGCCACCCATGCCGCTAAGCGGTGGGGAATAATGATAAAAAGGGCCACCAAACAAGGATTCACGGACACCGTCACACCATATCCCCAGACAGAAAAAGAAAAAATTGAGCACGTAGGGGGGGTAGTTGTCGGTCAACTTGGGCAAAACGGGGAGGGTCCTAAAACGACCAAACCCGACGAAACCGAGTTGCGGAAAAGTCACCCAGCCCAAGTTGGGGGGGCAGTGCCCAGGAAAAAGGGACAGTGGGGGGATCCCCTGCAAGGCAAACGTCCCAACGAAAAAAGGGAGGCAGGGAGTAGGATAGGGGGTGGGGGAAATGCGCAAGGGGGGAGACCCGGTGACGTTGGGGGGGACGGGGAGTGAAAGCACAAGGGCAGAAAGGTGTGGGGGCATAGGGGAAACCTTCCGGTTCAGGCAGTGGGAAAAACCTTTTTTTTGGGAGAGCACCGAAAGAGCATTGGGCAGCCCGTGGGGGTGTTTTTGGGTGGAAGGAAACAACATTGGCCTGGCCTATGGTTGATGTGTTTAGAGCGCGAGCACTAAAGGAAAAAAGTACAAGGAAATAAAAGAGTCGATAAGAAGGGTCAACGTACCCGATAAAAACCACAGTAAAAGAATCAGAGGGGCGAAAAGAAGGAACAAGCACCTAAAAAGAAGCGGGATCAACAGGAACCACCCAAACAAAGGCGGCCTATACTAAAGAATGACTTAACAAAGAAGGAAGGAAAATGGGGGTGAGGGTGCACATGAACGGGAAAAATGATGGTGGTGGTTCCGTTTTTGGGAAAAAAGAACAGGAAAGGGGGGGGGTTCGTGAACAGAAAAAAAAAACAATGAATTGGGGGTTGACCAGCACCCCCACAGAAAGTGGGGGTGCTTTGATGTTTAAATAGTAGATAAAGTATGCCAGGGGAGTGACGGAGGCGAAAAAGGGAACGGTCAAGAAGTAAAAAGGGGGTAACTGGGCATAAGACGTCGAGGAGAATAAACACAGTAGACAGTGGGGTAGTGAGGGGGTCGCAAATGTTTGTTTCGTTAAAAAAAACAAAGAAATTGAATGGTGAAAACAATCCAAACACGAGAAAGGAGGGGAAATACGGAGGGGGGGGGAAAGATGGAACCAAAAAAGTAGTCCCAGGGGAGGGATCGGGAAAAACCGAGAAGTGTCGTTGGCAGTTCCTTCCCAGAAAACGCTGTCAAAGGATTCCAATGTAAATGACAGGAGGGGGTTCAACCGGGTACCATCAGAAAAGGAACAGAATTTCGATGATTAGTCACGAAGAGGATGGGGGAAAATCTGGTCGGACGAGAGCCATCACAACATTTTGGACGAAAAGAAAAAGGCGCGGGGGGGAGCTCAAAAGGGTGTCACAAGACCCCCAAAAAAAAAAAAAATGCGACCCTCCAGTGATTGTGCACAGGATGGCGCAGGAAGGAGGGAACCGGAGAAAATTGTCAAAATGTCCTATGAAGGAGCCACTCAAAGGGGGGGGGTACGTGAAAAGGGGGGGGTAGGAATGATGGGGGGGGGGGGGGTGGGATCCCTGTAAACAGTCCCGAGTGGAACTCAATCCAATCCAAGAAAAAAGGACGGTCACCGGAAGGGAAAAAGAAAAAACCACACACGATGAAAAAAAAAATATAGAATCTTTGGCATTCACATGGAACACCGTCGTACTCTGAAAAGCCATGCCCGGCCAAGAACCACAAAGCCGAGTGGGAGAGAAGAAAGAGGGGGACAGCAAAAAACATCAAAAAAAAAAAGGAAAAAAAAAGGGGGGGAAAGCAAAGGAGGAGGCGCAACACAAACAAAAAAACCTTCCGACCACGGCAGGGATGAAGGAAGAAAAGATGATCACACGGGGACAAAGAACAGACGAAAAAAGGGTCACCCAACAGAACAGCCAAAGGAAGGCCGACCAATCGAGACCCACCGGATGATGGTCCGCCGACACTACGGCCATACAACGGGAAAGGAAAGCAATCAAGGTTGGAAAAGTCAAACGGAAGGTAAAAGGGGAAAACCTCAAGGCCGGAGTGTGTTGGTACTGGAACCCCCGCAAAAACTCGAGGGACAAACCAGGGGGGGAGAAGGAAAAAGCGCTCAAGGAAAGGAAAAAAAAAAGACAACGTGTTGGTCAGCGGTGATGGGAAAAAGAGATACGGCGCACAATCTAAGAACGGAAACGGGGCACCATCGACATCGAAATGAGAAAAAAAAAAACCCTTCAGGGGAAAACCTTGGGGGCGAAGGCGGGTCGAAAATCAAAAGACCAATCAGCTCAGGACCGATTCCAAAATGCACTCCGAGAAACCAGTTGTCCCAAAACCAAAATTCGGGGGGGGCCGGTCATGGGCTCTATGACTGGCCTGACTCTTGAGGGGGTCTTCAAACCGGTAAGGGGGGAATGACACCGGAAAACGAAGTCCCACCAAACGAAGGGAAAAAAAGGTGGAAGGGGGGGGCTTTCGAGCGGACAGGCGCAGTCAAGGGTCCCGATCGCAACAGTTGACATTCCCAAGAAACCTCAGAGGAAAAAGGGTGGAAATCGGGCCAGCGGTGGGAAAGACATATCTGGGGAAAAAAGAAAAATCTTTGATCGGAATACGGATGGGAGGACTACAAACTCACCAAACACTACGTTAGACCACAAAAAAGAGACCGGGTATTGGTGGACCCAAGCGCTCGAAACAAAAAAGAAAAAGAAAGACCCTGCCTGGGCGCTAGGGTGGGTGGGGACAGAGGGGTAACGAGTTTGACCTGGAAAAGAAGTCGGGCCCAGGA
>Ga0179591_1296516_pt1 | contig 14586 bp, 16 predicted proteins | sample CZOMad2_1_08_16f_FD_182891 | JGI IMG/M metagenome (GOLD analysis project Ga0179591, IMG submission 182891) | Vadose zone soil fungal communities from Angelo Coast Range Reserve, California, USA - CZOMad2_1_08_16fungal (PacBio error correction) | ecosystem: Environmental > Terrestrial > Soil >...
GAATAAAAATGCCACCACGTCCCGGAGCCCCCCAGAAAAACCACGTTTCCCTGTTCGCAACGCAACCCCCGACGAGCAGTGAAGTGCACACCTCTGCAAGAAAGTACAGTCCAACAGTGGACGTTTTGAGAGAACCTCCCCGGCTTGGACGGGGACGGCGAGTATTGTTCCTCAAGGGGGTTCAAGACGGGGTCCCGGGGTCCGACAACTGGAAAAAAGGTTGTGTCGTCACGAGCCCAAACGGACGTTCCCCCCCTGCACAGAGAAGCCTCACCCAAAACTAAAGTTCCCTTAACGCCTTGGAAAGAAGTGTTGCTTCTGCACCCGGATAAAGCAAAACCAGGGCTCCAAAAAAGGTGGAAAAAAAGTTCCGACAACCTAAACAATGAAGCCCTTTCAACCCCCAAAAAACCCCAAAAGAAGTCCCCAAGAACGGATGGGGAGAGACGGTTAGCCATGTGAAGCCTGGGTTTCCTTGGGCTTGGGGCGGGCGGTCAAGAAGGGGTTGTGGGGGGGGTACAAAGAGGGAAGGGGTCCAGGATCAGGCGGGGGGGCACTTTTTGGTTTCTTGCGGCTTACAAAGGACCACCCCTTAAAAGAAGGTACAAGATTAGGGGGAAAAATAACATTTGGGTCCTTAACAAACGCAAATCCAACCGACCGGTTTGAGGGAAAAAACCGACACCTCCTAAAAAAGAACTTAAAAGAAAAAAAAATTGACCCCAACACCTCAAACAGATTTGTGAAGGTAAACTCTTAAAAAGGGGAAAAAAAGACAGAACTTTAGTTCAGTGGAAGGACCAAAAAAAAACAAAGACCTTTTTCCCTTGAAATCAGGGGAGATTGTTGAAAAAGGGCCAGAAAAGGAAGGTTGGGGGGGTAAATAGGGGAAATCAGGAATCCCGTTCCTTAAAAAAGTGGGAAACTTTTAGTGGGTAGAGTGGAAAGTATGTCCACCCAATTGTGCACCAAAATGAGGGAAACCCAGGACTCCCCCCCGCCAGGTGGGGGAAAACAAAAAACAAAAGGAACAAAAAAAAAACCAGAGAAAGGGTGTTTGAACGTAAGGTGATGAAAAGGAAAAGGGGGGTTTCCCCCAAGAAAAAAGAAGGGGACAAAAAAAAAACCCTTAAACGACCTGGGGCGCGGGCCCTTTCAAGGTGGGGGTGGGGAAAATCCACAAGAATGAATGGAAGGGAAGTGGAAAGGAGTACTTCCCCTAACCTGGGAGGATGGCCCTGTTTGAATCCCATTATAAACCCTACAAGGTAACTGACCCACTGAGATAAAAAAACCAACCACCTCCTGAGAAAATAAGGAGGGTTAAACTTCCTGGGAGAAGTGGGAATGGGGTGAGGTTTCAAAAGTATTAAGGCCGGGATTTTCCTGGTTTATGGTGGGAGACAGAATCTCAGAAAGGCACGACAGCACGGGAAGTGGGTGTAAATAGTCGCGAAAAAAAGGAACAAAAAAACCTCACCCCATTGAATCAAATAACAACAACCCGGAAAAATAGGTTGGGTCAAAAAAACCAACCCAACCCGTTTGAAGTTGAAAAAAAAAAATCAGAAAAGCCGGAAAATTTATCCCCCCCCAAAAAAAAAACCAAAGATAGGGCTCCTCCAACCGAAAAAAGAAAGTGTTTTTCATTGCAAAGGGGGGGAGGGTGCAAAAAAACAAGAATAGTACTATATTGACCGCGTAAAGAAGGCCCAGGGGTTTTGGGGCTAGGGGTAGAGAGAAAACAACCCTCAAAAAAAACTAAATTGAAGCCACGTCGTTGGATGAGAGGGATCAACGTAGATCGGACACCAGAGAAAATTTGGCAGCAGGAGGCGGACCCATCAAGAAAAAGGCCGGGAAAAAACCAAGACACACTTTGGGGGGGGGGGGGGAATAGGAAAGGAAAGGCCAAAAAATGCCCTTGGTACGAGAAGAAAGAGCAAGTGGGGGTAAGACCTCCGGGAAAGAAGAAGGGTCTGAAACCTAAGGGTAATGATCCGCCAAAAAAAACCAGGAGTTCCCCCGGGTGGGATAGAAAAAAGGGAACCCCAGAAGAAAAAAAGAAAGGTAAGTCCCAAACCGGGGAGGGGGGATAAACGGAGTGTAGGGAGGGGGGGGCAACGTGGAAAATTCCGCGCCCTCGGGTTGCGGGGGGCAGGCGTGTGTCCCGGGTCTTCCCTCAAAGGGCCGCGTCACGGAACAAGGGGAGGAAACACGTAAAAAATGGTCCGGGGCCCAGATCCAAGGTGACAAAAAGAGCATCAATCTAAATTGGGTGACTCACTGGGTTCCATGCCAACGTCTGGCCCCCCTTTGAAGAACTTAAGGAGGAAATTGGCGCAGATTTCCCCTCCAAAAGAAGGCCGAAAAAAGAAGAGAAAACCGAGGTCCGTCCTGGACCCCCAAGAGCACCGGAAACCTGCCCCAAGCCCCTTGTTCGGACCGATGGACCAACACCCAAAACATATGGACCCTGGGGAAAAAAAAAAAGGAACACCGCCCAACCCCACCCGAGAAGTCGGAAGAACCAAAGCCTTTAATCGCGTAGCAAAAGTTTGGGGAAGGGAAAAACGCGTCTGTGGGGAGAGGAGGACGGGTCCCCAAAGCAATAGATTCGCAGTTTGTGGCTTTGTAGGGGGCCCAAAGAAACGCCCATGGGTTGCAAAAAAAAGAAGAAAAGCGGACCGCCCCCCCACCCAAAAGGTTTCTCCGCAACTTTGATGGCTGGGAACGAAAGAAACTCCCCCAGTACTCTGGCAAGGGAAACGGGGCGAGGGGGGGGGGGTGCTAGACACGGGTGGAAGAAACTTTTGCCTGTACCTTCGAACGGGGAACACTGTCACACGGTCCGAGAACAAAGGGGTTGGGGGGTGGTTTTGCAACCCCGATCCCCCGCCCCAAAAACAATACCTGGTGTTCCCAGGGGGAAACCCAGCCCCGACATACAGGTCCGCCGAGGACTCAAAACCGAAGGGGTTCACTGTTTTGGTTTTTGCAAGGGAAAACACCCCCTCCTTTTAAGAAACAAAACGCTGGGCGAAAAACAGGACAAAGCTAAGCTGGAAGTCCCCCCCGGGAACGGAGAGGGGCCCCTCAAGTCGAAGTGAAGCGTTTTCGACAACCTCCGGAAACCAACATCGTAGTGGTTTCCGCAACATAAATCAAACGAGCACAAAAGGAAACTTGCCAGAGGGTTATAGAAAAAAAGTCATGTCCCGCTAAAACAAAGAGCCGGCCCGCCCTTCAGCGCCTGGCTAAAAGGCCAATTGGAACAAGAGAAAAAAGAAAAAAAGAAGAACCGAGAGGGGAGCCAAAAGTCATTAACACCCAACCGAGCAGGGCCCCCACCCTTGACGGGCCTCGGCCATGGTGCGAAAAGCCCCGGGGAAGATGTTGGGAACGCCGGGTCCAGAGACCAAGGAGCCCAGGAATTTTTTAAACAAGCTTCGGGGCCCGAAGCCCATTCTTACACTACTGGTCAGGAACATCCAGGAAACCTCGCCGTCTTATCCGGGCCAATGGTTAAATTGAGTGGGAACAACGGGGGTTCGGACGGGTGGGTCCCGACTAAGTTCATCAAAGACAACCAACGCAAGGGTTTGTCCCGGCCCCCCACCTTGGGGGCCCTTAAAAACCCAATGAATGCTGATATTTTCCTTGGAAAATAATGAACCCGAACACTCACCCGTTTCCAATTGGGGGTGGCCCGTAGTATTTGAATTCCGGCCAAAACGCCCCCATTGCCCAAACGTTTTTTTCCCCGGAGGACCTGGAAGACCCCCCAGACCGCAGACGGAAAGCACCGAAACGGTCCAAAATGTTTTTAAGAAAAAAGGAGTCGTATCGCAGAGAGAGAGACCCTTCTCCACAAAAAAAAAATAAGGAGGGGGAAAAAAAAGAGAAAGAATAGCGAGTCTCCGGGAAAGGTTTCTTTTGAAACATGTTTTTACCCGGTTGGTTTGGTAGGTTTGTGACACCTTCTTGAAAAAAAAGACATCCACCCGGGAGACAAACTTTGGCCTGAGTTTTTTGATCGGCAAAGCAAACTAAGGCCACCATGAAAAGGGAAGGAGGTAATAGCCATATCCGCCGTCAAGAGCGAATTAATGGAGGCCCCCCCCTGCGACCTACCCACAAAGCTGGCTTTTCCGCGGGTGGACACCGGGGCAAAAAGCCGCTAAAAACCTGGGGCAATCACCCCCCTGGCGCCCGGTAAGGAACCAATCAGCCTAAAAAGCGGGTTCTCGTACATGTTTAAAAAACAGTTGGGTAAGAAGGGGCGAGCGGGGAGAAATGATGGGGGGGAACTCTGAGGGCCTGCCCCCTTTTAGTTTGGGCATGGGGGGGGGGGGAGAGTCCGGGAGAGCCCCCCCAACACCCCGCAATGGTCGTTGCGCCAAATTCACGCAGCCACGCCAACTCCTGGTGTTTGGCCTGGTCTGGTGTATATTAAGTAACCCAGGGCAGGGGGGGGGAACCCATCCGAAAATGCTTTGGTCGGGTGTCGTTTTTTTTCTCCGGGGACGTTGGAGTTCCAAACGGCCTCTGGATGCCCCCACAATTTCTGGTTTTCTTGGTTGGAAAAAATTGGAGAAAAAAGACCGGGGGGGGGGCTGGAAAAGTTGCGCCCGGGGGAATGTTCCGGAAGGCACAACGATTTGAAACCGAAATACCGGGGCGTCGGTTGGTGGGTCCCCCCAAAAACACCCCATTTTAGAATGAGGGGCCAACCCCGGTGCACCAACGGGAATTAGGCCAAGGGAACCTCGGAGAGCCGCCGTTGTGTGTTGTGGTTGTCAGAACGAAAAGCGTTCCCCGGTTTATTGGACGCCTGAAACAACGTTTGCAAAAAACCCCACGCCAAAAAGCCGGGTTTGAGGGGGGGGGGGGGGGGGGGTCCAACCCCTTAACGCAAAGTTGAGAGAAAAAAGGGCTGGCCCGAAAATTTAGGCCAAACGGGCCACCCGGCACAAAGTGTTGCACCCGCGGTGCCGGGGGTAAAACCACCGGCCCAACACCCCCGTTGGGTTCCCCGTAAAAAAAGATGTGCCGGTCAAGGTCGAAGGACCAAGAAATGTCTGTTTGTGTTAACGGGGGAGAAAACGCGTCCCAAGGGGGACCGAGGACTATGAAGACCACCACGAACAGTCCCTTGGGGATCTAAGGGGGGGTTGTGTGGGACAGCCACAACCCAAACCCCCCCCGAAGCCTCGACCGCATGGGGAGAAACCTTTATGGAGATTTTCCCACCCCTACGAAAGAGCAAAAAAAGTCCACCGAGATTCGGAAGGGGTTTTTTTTGAGGGCCCAAGCCCCCCCTGGTTCATGAACCCCGCACAAAAACTTGTAAAAGTTGACGCTTTCGGAAGACTCCGGTGTAGCGACTAGCCGACCCTGTTGAACGGGGGGTTGCTTGCGAAACCAAAGGAGTGTTGGGGGGCCGCAATGAGTGGGGGGAAGGAAGTGTCAAAAGTGTTGGGTCTCACTGGGTTGGGGGGTCAACCTCGAAATAAAAAAACTAGTGGCCAGGGGGCCTTCTTCCTGTGGCTTTGGGAGACAGCTTTGGACCACTCTCCCAGGCCAGAAGTCCGGAGGGTTTCACCAGAAAGCCCGCAATTCAAGGGGGGGTTTAAAAAAACTGCCGAACCTCCCATCAATAACCCCAAAATAGAATGAGTTCTGCTTGAAAGAAAAAACCCGGGGTTTTATGTATTCGGTGACCATGGTTGTTGATCCAACGATTTCGCCTTATTGACCAAAGAAAAAACACTGGGCATTACCCTCTCTAAAAACCGAAGAAAAATGGGGAAAAAATTTGCCGGTAATTGTTGTCGCCACATGGAGGGCAGCACACCACAGGGGGGAGAGAGGGGGGTTTTACAATACCCAGGAACAAAACCCCCCGCGAAAAAAGTTACAAACCCCGCCCGCCCCCCAGCAGGGTTGTGAAATCGAAGAAAAAAAAAAAATAACGGAATCAAACCCCAACAAGTCCCTGGGGAGGGCATTCACGGGTCCCCTGGGAGGGTTCCAGACTAAGTCCCCTTTGACCTAAGGTCACGCACGAAAAATACAATGAACGTGGGGGCCCTCCCCAGAGCCGACCATCACGAAAAAACTCAATCCAAAACTGCAACCACTGGAATCAAAAAGTTGTTTATGGGGTTAAAGCCCCCTGTTGAAAAAGCAGAGGCCCCCCCCCCGGACCACCATGTGTGGGTGGTTTGGGGGGAAACACGCTGGATAACGGCGTAATCCCCTCTTTGGAAGAGGAGGACTTGAGAGAACAGAGGCTTGTAGGCGCCATACGGGCCCCCTCCTTTGGGCCCCAGAACGAGAACGTGGTTTTTGGGACTCGTCTTTAACAACAGCAACCTCTCGGGAATTTAAAAAGGACTCCTGGGCAGGGCCCGCAGAGCGCCCCTGCAGGTGCAAAAACTTGACTTGGGGTCCCGCTTGGCCAAGGGGGGGTGGGGGGAAGGAAAAGAATATAACTTTTGTGTTGACATGAGAAAACTCGAAGCCCGGAAAGGGGTGTGTTCCAAAGTTGGGGGTGGGGCAGATCCTGACCGTTGGCTGGAGGCTTAGTGTCCTACTGTAAAAACGAGAGGGAAAAGGGTAGAAAAAGACGCCAATCGAATAAATGAAGATCCAAGGTAGAACACCCCTACAACAGCGAGGGAATACGATGGCGGCTTGCCCCCAAAAACCTGAGTGGGTTTCGCCGCCGTAAAGCCCTTGGACAGACCACAACGCCTCGAAAAAATTTTTGTTCGTGTTTGGGGGGTTCGGGGACCCTCTAGGGAAAAGTTCCTCCAACGAAAGAAACGACCCCACCGCCCCCCGAAGGGTTCCCAACTGACGCGTCGGAAAAACCAGGGAAAACCAATAGAGCGTCAGGGACAAAAGGCAGTGGATTGTGTTCACCAGAAAGACATGAAAGGGCGGAGGGAGACCCCAAGGGTCCCCATACCAGGTTGGGTTTTTCACCATGGCACTTCGGAAGGAGTGGGGAAAGCCCCAGGCAGCGGCTGTGTAAATCGGAAAAGGGGCAAAAGAAAGGTTTTCCAACCAAAAAAAGCGTGGTCCGGGGGGTGGGGAAAGGGTTTTTTTGTTTTGGCAGAAGAGTGAGGTGGGTCCCATTGTTCGTCCAAGCCCCCGCCGGCGTAGAGAAAACTCTGAGGGACAAATCTCGAATGGTCAACCGGGGGGGCCAAAAACGCACCTAACCTTTTCACAAAAAAAGATCAAAAGGGGCCCAATTTTGCCCCGCCAACTTGACATCTAAGGGCTTGGTCCTTACTCAATCAAGCGGCAAGGGAAAGAAACCCCCCCCTGGGCAACCCCCAGGGCAAACAATTACTGATGAAGCAGATCCAGTCCCCCTGTTTCTGAGGAAAAAAAATGTCTTGTAGCCGGGAGTGAGTTGCCAGAAATCAGTCGTGAAGCAAACAGCGGGCCCCAAGTTCGCAGGTTCCAGGACATTGTCCCACCAACCATCGAAATGGGTTGGGGGGAAGAGTTGATGTGGGGAAACCCGTTTGGGGTGGGTTGTTGGGGGTTCTAAAAAAAAACAGGGGCATCACTGTAGGTCCAAAATGAAAAACGAAGAAGGTTAGTGGGGGGGGGGGGGTATGCCCCCCCACCCCCCGAGTCCCTTTTAATCAAATGAACCAAAAGGCAACCATTCCCCTCCTCAGAAACGTTTTTTTTTCCCCCCACACACAAATTAACCGTTGGAAGAGCCACCTTGGGTCCCACCCCGAAAGAAGGATGGAGTGACCCAGAAACTGCACCGGAACACACCAAAACCTTACCGGGGTCAGAAAATAGACCTTTTTTTCTAGGAAAAATCGGGGGTTTCATTCTAGGGGGCGGGAAGGGGAAAAACGAGTCCCCACCCTTAAAACAAACGCCCAAATGGGGTGGATTTTTGGCCCTAAGTCCCAAAAACCGGCCGATTACTCCCTAGGGGAGATTTGCCCAGTTAGAACCAAACGGGGGGTAAAAGGACGTTTATCGACTCCTCTCAAAAATAACATTCAGCTCAAAAAAAGCAGGAGACGGGTTCAGCTGTAAACAAGGAAAATCCAAGTCCCCTAGAACACAGTTTGCCAGGGTACCAAAATTTAATTGTCCCAAATAGGAATCAGAAAGGTTTGGGCGCCAAGGAACAAAAAACCAGAAGGTTTTACCCGGAAGGAAACGACCCCCACGGGGGGAAGGGGCGACCCCTGGGCAAGCAAGGAACGAAAAAAAGAAGAGGGCCGGGGAGGTGACAAGAAAAACTTTAAAAGAAAGGGGGAACGCCTGACAAAAGAACTAACTGAAAAGGAAACCTTACGAAGGGGTGGAACCACATGAAAGCTAGTGGGGGACGCCTTAAAAAAACTAAGAGACGGGTCAACCCAAACACCGAAGAAAGAAGGGTTCATCCGCGTTGCCCAGTGGTCAGGTGTTCGCAACCTAAGGTATCCCACCTTGAACAAAAAAAAAACGAAAAAAGGGTGGAAAAAGAAGCAATAGGGGAAGGACCTAAAAAGAAGAGTGCGGGGGGGCCTTGAGGAACCGGGGGGGGGTCCCCCCTTTTTCACCCCATGACCCTGGGGGTCCTTTGTTTTGCCAATGTAACCCCTCCAATGTCGATGTTAAAATACCTCCCTCGGTTGGGGCACTCCACCAGAGGCGGGGGCATTTGTCCATCCTCGAAAATGGAAAAATGGGGCACTGCAAAAGAGCTTCCCCACCCCCTAAAAGGGGGGGGTAAAGGCCCCTTACCAACTGAACAAGAAAAGGTAGGAATACGGAACCGACCACCTTCCCCAAAAACCCAGAAACTACCACCCGGCCCGGGAAAACCAGTTGTGGAACCCTGGAATGAAGCCTGGCAAAAAGAAAGTTCCCCCAACTGGCAACGAAAGGGGGGGAAATTTCAAAAAATGTTTACCCCTTCCTTGGGTGGAGGTGCCGAACCCCGAAGAGATAGCTACCCATAGAAAAATAAATTCCACCCGCGCTTTTCAGATCGTAACCCTAAAGACCAACAAAACTTCTGGTAAAAAAAGGAGGCCCCCTCCTTACCACAGACGGGTGGGGGCCGTGGGGAAGGGACTGGTGTTTCCTCACCGTACTTTTTCTGGGCGAAAAGAGGTCGGGGTTTTTGGCCAAAAATAACACAAACGCTATGTAAGAATCCTCTCCCGCGGAAAAGGGGCAAGGAACCGGAAACGTTTCAACCCAGACAAACAAAAACAATTAGAGAAATCGCTGACTCAAGGAGGCAGGAGAAATGAACTTGAAATAGGACAATATAAAATCGGGAAGAAGGAAAAACCTTTTAACAGTACTTCGGAAAGGCTCCCCATCTTTTTAACGGGGGTAAGGAAAGGGGCAAAAAAGGGGCTTGAACGTTCCAAACGAAAACCCCTGGAGGGAATACAAAAACAAGTGTGGTTAAAGATGGGGCGGGGGTGGGTGGGCTGAACCCGGAGTGGTGGGCAATCCCAAAATTAAAAGGGGAGGTCCAAGAAACAATCGATGTGGTGCCTGCCTTCGCCGGTGCAAAAAAGAAATCCACACCTTCACATCCCCCGTGTGGCTTCACCACCGCCCCTAAGAAAACATGAACGGGCCTGGCGGGCAAAAAAGTGGAAACTTACCGGGGCAGGGGCGGTAAAAAAGCCCAGCCCCTGGGGGAAAAACAGGGGCCAGAAAAAAGGCCCCCCCTTCCCAAAACCAGAAACCATGCCAAAAAAAAAAAACAATCGGGAACGGACCCAAGCTTTTGTGGGACTAAGAAAACGAGGTTGTTGCGTTAAGAAACCAGGGAATCCGAGACTTTTAGACCTGCTCGCTGTAAGAACAAGGAAAGAAAAAAATCGTGGTTCCCCTAAGCAATGGCCGCCCACTTGTTTCGGAAGAACGCCCATATCTCACACAACCTGAAGAGACCCTCCCCAAACAAAAGAAGAAAGAAGCAGTCCCCGGTATTTTTTGGACAAAAAAGGACAAAAGGAAGCCGGAATTCCACGGACCAAAATACCAACAACCCAAAAAAACACCTTCTTCTCAAAGGAAATGGTGGGGTAATCCGAAAAAAAGGCCAAAGGGTGTTGCGGTAGGCCGAATTGGGCCACAACAACCCCTTACCCGGTACAGGAACTAACGCCCGAAATAAACAAAAACCAATTTTTGGACCCCAAAATGTTGACCCGGGGGGGGGGGTTCCGGAACCCGCACACCCAGGTGGGGGGGGTTCAGGGGTGGACGACCGTTCAAGTTTGAGAGAAAACCAAAAAGAAACAGTGGCGCTAAGACCTTAGTCCTCGGAAACCGAAACCTACGGTTTCAAAGTTCAGGGAGTTGAAAAAGAAATGACCCCACTACCTGGTCCAAACACGGGGAAATTCGAGGTTCCTTTTGAAAAACGGTTGGGACTACAAGCCCTGGATGGGAGGGGGGGCTTAACAGTGGGGATCCAGGGGGGGAACTGTCCAAATCCCAAGGGGAGAACAGTTTTGTTCCACTGGGAACAGAAGGGTTCCGGTGAACAAAAGGACAATACAAGGCCCCTCAAAAGGGAAAAAAGAAAACGAACAAGGAAAGGGAAAACATCCACATCCCCCCTGGGATCAAGAAACCATGTCCGAGCAATAACGAAAACTAGAACCACTTGGCACTAGTGGTCGGATGGGTGACGCCCCAAAAACGCCCTGCCAAACCCGGGTAAACCCGGGCCCCAGTCGCCCCACCCACGAACCAAGAGGAAAGTTAGAGCCGCGAGTTTTGGGTGGGCCCACACCCAGACTTGCCAAACCTGGGGACCCACCTGCCGGGGAACCACAAGGAGGGCCGACCTTTGTATCCCCAATGTTGAAAGGAGGGAATTGCAAAAGCGGTCGGAAGATGGTCCCCCCAAAAAAACTATCATACTTTGCATAGGGGGGTTTGGGGTCAAAACCATACCAACCGCCCCAGAAGAGCCCGCGTTTTTCCTTGACCCACTAGACCCCTACTGGGGAATAACGGACCAAAGAACTAAAGTCGGAAGGAAAAGACCAAAAAAGGGTTTGGGGGGGGGGGAAACTTGGCGTAACGGAAAAGCAAGATCAAACGGGAAACTGGTGTGCTTTTTGGCGGGGCGGGATTGTGACCAACAAGAAAAACAGGTCATCCCTCGAAAAGACCAAAGGGTGTTAGGTTGGCGTGAAAGGAAAAGAGTGTGTTAGAACCCCTTTTGATCCTTCCAGACAAGAAAAAACAACTTACATAGAAAAGGAAATAAAAATCAACAGTGAGTACTAAAAATAAATGGAAAAAAAACCCTGCCTAATATGGGGTGCCGAAAAAAAGGGGGACTGGGCCCTCCATTGCCGAAAAAAAACTCGTTTGCGGGACGGACTTTCTTTCATGGAAAAAAAGACAGGACCAACGCGGGGGAGGGTACCGGGGGCTTTCTTCCCAGGTTTTGTGGAAAAAGGTGGAACAAAGGGTTAGACCAGGTTTTGAAAAAAACACCCCACAAAAGGGAAAAGGGAACGGCAAGGGCGGCCCCGGGTGCCGAAACTGTTGATCAAGAAACCCCCAAATCTACTTTGTAGGCACCAAAAAGACTGGCCGAAAGGTTATCGAAGCAAAGGGATAACCCCTGATTATTTGGGGGACACCCACTTAAGACCCAACGGAGAAAAGAGGTTAAGACCCTCCAAATTTGTTGACCCTACACCGGGGGTGAAGGGATGGGGGTGTGAAGCTACACCGCCAAACAGATCGTTGGGAAACAGAAAAAAAAAACGGATTCCAGGGGGGGGTCCAAAGGGTGGTGGCGACCAGTCATAACGAAGGAACCATGCCTTGGAGGACCGGGGGGATGGTACTTCAAACGGGATGGGTGAGGTTTGGGGGGGATCCCAGTGGGGGTGGTTGGGGGGGCGCCCAGGGCTGGTGCGCAGTAAGTTTTGAACCTTGGGGGTGCAGATCAACGGAAAAAAGGAGGGACAGAGGAACAAACCGGAAGTTGGAGTTTCGCGGGAGGAGGGAACCCAAAATTTTGGGGGGGGGTTTGTTTGAAAAAAAGCCCCGAAACCATGAGTGGAGGTTCAGAAAGAGTTTAAAAAACCAAAAAGGGGGGGACGCCTTGAACGTTAAACAATGAAATGGTCGTGGGGGGAAGAGCCCGCCGGGTGGGCACCCCTAAGAACAGGGGGTCGGAAGGGAGGGGGGACCCGGACAACTTGGAAAACGTCATAAACGGCTTGCGGCCCCAAACAGACCATGGGCGGGGAAAAATTGGTGGGGAGAAACCCAAAAGGGTGGGGATTCGGGACGGTAGGGTTGGAAAATGGGACACGGACACAGGGCCCTTTCACCAAAACCCACCAGGGGCCTTTCAAGGGTGTCGTAGTAGACAGTGTACAACGAGGGTATGGGAAGTAACGACGGGCTGTCGGGGGGGGGTTGGGAGTGTTTCCAACAAAGGAAAAATCAAGCCAAGGGCGGGTTTTGCAAAAACAAACGAAAAGGGGGGGGGTTAAGATAAGAAAAATGGAGAAAGGCCAGTTACTCCAACAAGAAATTTACTCGCTGGGAAAAAAAACACCTTCCTTGAGCCAAGGAAACCAAAAAAAGCTTCACTTGACAAAAAAAGATTCAATGAGGTCCGTTGAGCAAGACCTTAGAATTCCTGGAGGAACAGGTGGGTTTTTGAAAAGGGGACTTTGACACCTGGGGGGGGGAAAGGTGGGGGGGATCGGTTTTTTTGCCCTACGGAGTACAAATGGGGCCAACCAGGGTAGGGTAAAAAAGTGGGCCCCCAAAAAACATTGCCCCCACTTGGAGGGAAAACGGTGCCAAAAAAAAAAGCACCCCAAACAATAGAAAGGGGAGAGTAAGCATCGGGGGGGTTGCCTAGGGGACTGGGGGCACCCCCTCGGTTTGTAGAAAAAAAGAAACACCTAAACAAAGTTGGTCACTCCGTCGCCCATGGGGGGGAAAAGGCTAGCCCACACCCCGGAGTGAACCACTCCTTAAAAGGAACCTCTCAAGAGATTTTCAAACCCCAAAGGTTGGTAATTAAGACAGCGGCAAGAGGACAGGGTATCCCCGTTTAGGAACATCCTGCGAGTTAACGGGGGGGGTCAGGGAGTCTAAGGGGGGTAAGAACTTAGAGGAAACCCCTCTGTTGTATTCGCAAAGACTCGATCTCAGATATTGGGAAAGGTACTCAAACGCCGGGAGGACAATTAATGATTGAAAGGAAAATGAAGAAAAAAAAAAATGTAACCCAACAAAGCTGTTGGGGGGGGGTTTATAGAAGAAACCCAAGGATCCGGGAAAAAGAACCGGAAAGGGGTGAAAAAACGCCCTTTAAACAAGGGACGAACCTATTTCGAATTGAGAAAGGCTGGGGGGGAACAAAAAACAATGTATTTGGGTGGTTTTTCTCAGGTGTCCGCGAAGAATGAAAGCTCCCTGGAAAAACAAGGGGGGACCTGGGTCTATCCGAACGTAGCGGGACACCGTGAAACCAAGAAAGGAACCCACCGGAAGTGTGCAACCAAAAAAAGAGTGAGTGAAATACGTAGAAAAAAATTTGTTAGAAAGTTGGGAGTAAATGCCTGTCAGGCAAAAAAAATTTGCAAGGGGGGGTGTGGCCCCCCCCCACCGAGACGGTGCAGGTTGGGTTTTTGCATTGAGCCTAATCCCCTCCGTAGGTTCAAAAGGGGTCAAGCAAACCTGAAGAAACACCAACAGCCGGCAACAAACCCCACGCCCCAAAACCAGTGAAGGGGGGGGAAGAGGGGAAACACATAGGGTGGGTTTTTCAACGATAGCGGATAAGCTAAGAAGGAAAATCTTTTTCACACAACCAAAAAACCTTCAAAACTAAAGTGGGTCCCCATGGGGGGTCCAGCGCAAGGGAGCCGAAAGAGACACCTTAGAGGAAAAAGTCCAGGGATGTTTTTGTTACCTCCAAAAAAAGAACAGTCGGTAAACCCGGCCCAGTAATATTGGAAGAAAGAAACCAGGTTCCCCATCTAACCGGTTTGGAAAAGGACAAAGGGATTTCCCATACGCGGGCTTCCAAATAACGAAAGGAGGGGGTTGCCCTGTTTTGGAACTTAGAAAAGACATGTTAAAGGTGGCCCAAAAAGAACCTCCCCAAACCGGAAAATCAGGAAAGGGGTCTAAATCAACCGCCGGGGTCCATTTTTTCATGACGCAACCCCGGCAAAGGGGGGGCGTGACAACCTTCCGAGAAAAAAAAGACCCAAGGGAAGATTAAACTGGTTGTTTTGGGGTCGCGTTTTGTTAAAACGACCCATTTTAGGCGAAGAAGTGTCAAAATCATGCGGTGAACTAAGGGAGAAAAAAGTGTCGACAGGGAGGGGAAGGTAGAGGGCAGACTTTGGCCCAAAGCCGGGCCAAAAAAACGGCTTTTGGGGGTAGGCGCCCTTTGGTTAAGGGCAGAAGGAAAAAAAGTGAACATTGAATTGGGAAGAAGGGGGCCAAGGAACCTTCCTAGTCCCGGAGTGAAGAAAGACAGGAAGTAAAGAAAAAAGAAGTTGGGCTCATACAGGAGGG
>Ga0179591_1336897_pt1 | contig 14586 bp, 20 predicted proteins | sample CZOMad2_1_08_16f_FD_182891 | JGI IMG/M metagenome (GOLD analysis project Ga0179591, IMG submission 182891) | Vadose zone soil fungal communities from Angelo Coast Range Reserve, California, USA - CZOMad2_1_08_16fungal (PacBio error correction) | ecosystem: Environmental > Terrestrial > Soil >...
TCTACGACTGTGGAAGAAAGAAAAATAGGGGAATTTACTTTTCGGACAGGAAGTTCTTGAATGAGAAAATGGAAAGCCAGAAGAGCGATCAGTTAGAACTATGAAAAAGGAGAATTCGTGAAGGAAACATTGGAAGTATGCAGAAATCGTATCGGCTGACAATCACGCGGGGGGAAGCATGTTGCAAGTACTTATATAGAAAGGAGAAATTCTATATTGGGGGGACAAAAAGCAAAGAGGACGGTAACATAAATATAGACGGCCTAATAAAGAAAAAGAACTTCTATTTGGAGGGTAATACATCCGAAGAAAAGAAAATACTGGAAACTAGCTAAAAAGAAAAAGAAAGATAGTTTCGGATTTATCTGGTCGTCGTGACTTATATTTGTTAAATCTCCAAAGGGAGAAGATGTATTTGATATAAGAAAAAAAAAAAAACACTAACAAAGATCTAACCTCAGGAAAACGAGGTGATCTAAAAAAAAAGACCGCCGATTAAAAATGCCTCAAGGGGAGAAAGTTCTCGTTTTCAGGTAAAAAAATGAGCGGCGAGGCACAGTAGAATGTCCTGGGAAACAAGGGGGGTCACCAAAAGACCTCAAGAAAAGATAAAGTTACCCGACACATACATAAAGTGAAGGAGGAGCTTACAAAAAAAGAGTGGCTAGCTACAACTCCTCAAAAGGAGCCCACCCCCCACCAGACACAAAGGAAAAACCAATTAATTCGGGCCCAAAGGAGGAGGGTTGAAAAGAAAAAGCTACGAAAAAAAACATCTTTTAGGGTGGGAGAAAGTGTCCTACAATCCACTTGTGACTCCAGGATATTCCCATCCAAGGAAACCAAGGAGATGGGAATGGACTGGAGGTGGGCTAAGTAAGGGAAACTCAACGAAAAAAACTTACGCAAAAAGGGAAAATCTTACGTCACATGGTGACACTGAGATCGCGTATTTAACTTAGAAGAAAAGTCTATCCGAGAAAAAAAGCAGGGAAAAAAAAAAATTATGGAATATGGACCAAAAAAGAAGGCGGTATAATGAGGGGGTAATCCGGACATGTGTGCCATAGCCAATAACTATACCGGTTTGCGATGGTCTGGGAAGGGGAAAAGGACTCGGTAAAAAATCAGTAAAGAGAAAGGGCTTGAGGACCCCCGCGAAAATCGATTTCGATGAGAAGGGAGTATTAAAATACGGAAGGAGGAAAAAAAGAAGAGGAAAACAGGGTAAGGGGCTACCAAGGAGCCGCAGTGATCGGAACGGCAAGAAAAAGGAAATGGTTCCATTGGCTTATAGGGAGTGTGTTAGGGGTTCAATCAGCATGGTCTAAATCAAGAGTTCATTTTTTTAAGGGGACGTCCGGGGGGGGAGGGGGGTATCTATAGAAGGAGGATATCAAAAGAAAGACTTCACAATCCCCACAACCCAAAAACAGGAAGGTTTACTTCTGTTGTCCGTATGTGTCTATCGGTAATCGTACGAGGCCATGTAACCTTTTAAACTTGAAGGAAAAGAAAAAATAACGCTCCTTCGCGAAAAAGCAAACCGGCCATATTGTGGGGGGGAAAGACGGGATACGGATTATATCCTGTGATTGGAAACCGGACAATGGAAGGATGAAGGAAGTTTCCGGAACCATGGAAGACGGTGGGAAAAAGAACATCTTGGTGTCAAGGGCTTACTCAAATGAATGCTGAATGGAAATGAGGAAAAAGATCAGAACTCTGTACAACAGGAAAACAGCCGAGGAAGTATAGTAAGGGTGTAGTTTCCCAGCATTTTTCTTGGGAACAAGTTTGGGGGGAACGCGCAGGATAATTGTAAAAGGGAGGAGGGAGACAGCAAAAGCTGGACGGATGCCTTGATGGAGAATTAAAGGGGAACCACCGGTAGGGGCAGTTGCTGAAAGGGGGAAGGAGAATGATTGTCTGGGGATATTCAATAATTTTATATTCTTATGGATGAGAAAAATGGATTGACAGATTGGAAGACACCCGTGAGGAGAAACGATAAAGGGAGTCTGGGTATCGGAAAAAACGTAGGCGGAGGAAAATATGTGGGAAAAACGCTATTAGCCAGGGTCATATCGTGGGGAAGCTGTTCAGAGGATCCAATAGGGGGATCACCTTTAGGTATTTGCAGAGCCCACTAGAAACAAATTAAGAGTTATCCTTACAATCTCACAACTGCCCAGAAAAGGGGAAAGATACTGTGGAAAAGGAAAGGATAAGGGAGCATTATCAAAGTTCAAATTAGCCGAGGAGGCACGTACTGCAAAAATTCTGACATACTACACCCTAATAGGCCGCGCGGGGGGGGGAAAAGAAAATGTGGGAGAAAGTAATGGAGGGGGGACTGAGCAAAGGTCAGCATTCATTTGAGTAAGCCATTGAAGAGGAGTAGAGGGAAGAATAACTTCTCAATGTTATAAGCCGGCATGTTAATGAAAAAGATTATTAAAGGAAAATTTTAACACAGGCATATACGACGAAGATAGGGGATGTCATTGGGAAAGAGTCGCTGATTACCGTATTGAAGGTGCAGGAAGGGACACTAACGGGACCCATTGTATGAAAAAAAAGTTCCAAGGGAAAAGAACGATAACAAAAAAGACACATACAATTGTAGGTCTTTTGAAATTCGGGGGGAGGGTTGATTATACTCAATGTGAGGGGGAAATATAGCCTCAAACTTGAAATATCAAAATACGCTGACAGACAAAAGGGGACTGAAAAAGATAAAAGCAAACGGAAGAAGTCAACGCGGACTTGCCGTGAAAATCAAAGCTAAACAAGATAAAATAACTGGCGCCTAACGGCGGCCATTGGAAATGGGTACTCTGATAAATTGCAAGGGTGGGGAAGAATACCTCGAAGAGAAAGGGTGTGGAAGAACTCAAAAAATTAAGTATGCTGATTTACCAAATTACAAGAGGGTGAATTGAAAATTGAAATCCATCTCATAGAAGGGACAGGAGAGGGCTTGCGGGGTTCAAGATTAACGGAAGTATAGAATGCAAGAAAATCCAAATTGCAATAGCTTCACAAAAAGAGGGAGTTTTTGGGGAAAGGAAAACGAATGCGGAAAGAAGAAGTGAATTGGCATAACAAGTTGACGAAGTTTCGGCTGCACCAACGACTTCGTGCTTGATCCAAGGAAGAGGGGGAAGATACCAGAAAGGGTCATAAACAAGGGGTTTAAGGGGGGGGGCGTCAGTGTAAGGCCACCAGGCTTGGGGGGACACTTTCCTAAGCCATTGGATTTTAAAGATCTGAAATATTTTTTTTTTATAGAAGTAAGGTTGGGACTGGGAAAAGAGAGAAGACCTAAATTAAAAGGGGGGAGTGTGGGGTGGAGTTGTGGGGCTCCTTTGCGATTGATTAGGGGTTTTCGCCTTATCACGAGGGTGGGTTCTACTCTCAGAGAAAATAAGTAAACATTGGAAATTCAGTGAGGGTATGCGGGAGGGAATATTTCGTTTTAAAGTAGCGCGAAAGTTTCTCTTGCTTCCTTTTGTAAGAAGGGAGACTACAGACTTCTCCTTTTGGAGGTAAAAAGACTTGGGGGGAAGTTGTGTATTCGGTCCGATTGAGAAGCCAAATTGAAAGAGGCGATTTTTTTTTTAGATGAAAACTATTAGACTCGAAAGGGAGGGTTTATGCCTCAAACGGGGTTGGGTGTTCTGAAAAAGAAAAAGAACTACAACAGGACCTCCGGGGGGAGAGGGAAATTTCAAAATTCCTAAACAGACGACCATATAAATTATGGGGGGTCGTGGGGGACTTTAGAAAAAGAGAAAAGCATATATCTATCAGGGGACAATTATTGCCCTCCAAATAAAAGGGGAGTGGTAGGTATTATCCCGTCGAGAAGAGGGGGGAGTTTGAATCCCAATAAGCCTGGAAATAAGAGGCTATATAGTATGGGGCCAAGGAAACAGCGGGATTCTCAAAGCGGATTTTCCTTAACAAAGAGGGGGGGCACGAGAGAAAGACTGAAAAAAAGAAAAGATGTTAGAAAAACGACCTGTGAGGAAGAAAAAGGCCTTCGTTCTGGCCCGGCTGGAGTAGTTGGTTTCAGGGGGAGGTTCAAGCACACTTCAATACTATGAAAATTAATCATTCACGATCGGGGGGAAAAGGACGGGAGCACCCTGAATAAAAGAGAGGGGGGAAATCTCTCAAAACTGAGAAGAAGATACAAGGTTAGGAGGACATCACTTAAGGCGCAAAGACTGGGACGATCGGTGAATGATTACTTTCTGGTATTGAAGTTCTTGAACCTAGAAAGTAAAGGGGGGAGCCACAGAACGAAAAACAAATATATGAGGTGTGAAGTTAGATCAAGTTCAAATATTCGGTCAGAGAAAATCGTATCGGCAGACGCTTGATCATAGTGGCAAGGGTATACATCTATCCAGGAGAGAAAAAGACAAAAATCAGGAAGGCGGGCTATAATAAAAAAGAATTTATTGGGGGGGGGGGATAATGTTTCATAAATACTCGAGGTAGCGCTAATGAGGGGGGATGATATAACGAGATAGGGAAAAGGGGAAAAAAAAAGGTCTTAAAGGGGTGGGGGTAAATCTCACGACGAGAGAATGTATTGGGCGAGTGAACTAAAAATAAACAACGTGATCGTAAATCGGATGAAAAGCAAGAAACTCTTCTGAGGAAGAGAAAAAAAGAGAACGGAAAAAAAAGGGTATAAAGGGAGGTTTAGGTATAAAAAAGGAGAATTTCTGTACGACAGAGAGGGTTAAACCCAAAGAACAGAAGAGATAAGCGCTCCTTTAAAAAAGATATAAAAAAGAAACATCCGCCTATAAGGAGGAGAAAAAAAAATCTGGAAAGAGAACCCTCAGAACAAAAAAAAGGAATTTAGGGAAAAAAAAGGGCATCCACGAGGGGAACCGACCAAAATAAGAATATAGAAAAAACATCTTTTAACATCTTCAGGGGGCTTGAGAAAGTTCCTAAAAAGGACATGAAAAAAAGAAGGGGGTGGACGTTTTTCGAAGGGAGGTACATCAACGCGAGAATCGTCTCATAAGAGCCACGTGGTGCAAAAGAAATATTTACGTCAACGGCAGTCAAGGGGACTGAAGAAAGCGTATCCGCTCCCAGAGGAAAAACAAAGCATTGGAAATGTGAAGATATTGCCCATGTTTATTGGCCTGTGAGGAATGTTAATCACGGGAGGGCCAAGAGCAAAAGAAGAGGGGGTCGATGGGAGAGTTCAATTCAAAGACAAGGAGCATGTGTAAAGGAGACTTAATTTTTACTGAAGGAGTGAGTCTTAAAGACAACCCCAGAATCCTCGTGTCGGGGAAGGGGAAAAAATACGGTAGAGGAGAAAAGGGGGGCTAAAGGGAAGGAAAGTGATCCTTGGTCCGATTGTTAGCCAAAACGGGGAGGGAAAAAAAAGGCAACTGTTCCAGGTTTTGAGGAGGGTATTTGGGTTTGGAGGGAAAGGTAGCCCCTCGTGGGAAGGCATTTTAGGAAGGGGCTATTGTGAAAAAGGAGTATAATCAACCACAGGGATACAGATCACTCAGACATAAGGGGGAGGAAAAAGGTGTCCCTATTTGGAGTTTGCTGGTACTCATTCCTGGCTAATGTTGTATTTAAAAAAAAATGGAAGCCATTGGGAAAAAGGGGAATCAATATTCAAAGGACGAAGATAGCACAAAAGATCAATATTGGTTTGACTCTTCATGAAATATCCTGTGAGGCAATTGAAACAAGGTTTGGGTATCCGGAGGAGGCCATGCGGAAGGAACTACGTAAAGAAAACCATCAGGGACTCAATGAATGCTGACTATAACCGGGAGCCATCCAAACGAGAGTAAGGGTAGAATAAACAGTATTCTTTAAAAGCGCCATTTATAACTTAAGGGACAGCAGGTTTTGGGAAAGGATTGTACGCAAAAGGGAGAATTCCTGATTCTTCCCTCGGATAATGCGCTTGTGGACATAGTTACCTGCTCTTGGAAAAAGGAGAGGGGAACGCCACTGACAAGGTTTGGAACAAAGGCCTAATGCGTTGAAAGGCTAGGTCAAAGGTGATATGCAAATAATTTTATACGAATTCAAAGTGAATCCATGGGAAAAAAAAAAATTGGCGAAAGAAAAAAAAACCGGAAATTCTTGAAAAACGCGCGAAAGTAGCTCGCGCGAACAAACGGAGAGAGATACTTTTGCGCGCGCTAGGAAAAGGTCATTCATATCGGGAAGAAAAGGGGCAGGGTGTAATCGGGAGAACCTTTGAAGAAATATCAAAGAGGGGGAGCCGTATTAAGAATCAAACAAAGCATAGTCCAAGAGAAAAAGCACGCCCATCAGGGGGAAGATACTGGTATTTTAAGAGAAAGGGTAAATCTTCACAGCATTATCAAAGGAAAAGGAAGGACATAGTCAAGGGAGGCCGTACATACACTTGTACGGCCAGAAAAGGCTGACTAAAAAATTTCATAAATGCAGAGGATGTGAACGAATACTGTTTAACAGGGAGGAAAGATTAATACTCAAGAGGGGGGGGGATCAGGGATGTTCATGTGAAAAGACAGATGGAGGCAAGGGACAGGATTATGGAAAAGGAAACTCCGGCCTGGTTAAAAAAAAATATTACCAAACATTTTAAAGGAAAATTGCCAGAAAAGGAATACGAAAGAAGAGGAGGGGTGCACGAAAGGGGAATATTTGCAGGAAGACACTACACTGGATCAGGTAGAAACGTAAAAATTTTCCCCTGGACCAGTACTGAAAAAAAAGGAAGAAAGCAAACTCAACATACTGAGAAATGGGGAGGGAGCTTGGGGGAGAGAAGGGGGGGGGGGGAATTATACAAGGAAGACTCCCACTTAAAAGAAAAAAAGCGGAAAAAAATGAAAAACACCGGACTTGATCCACCCCCAATCACATACAAAAAACTGGAACATCTTTTTAAGACGGGGGGGAAGTTCCATCCAAAGAGAAAACTTCCATTTAGAGAAGAAAAAGAATTTCAATCCTGGCGAATAGACATCGAGTAGTCGGGGGGGGTAGAAACCTCAAGCCCACAGTAAAAATTTAAGTAGGGGACTGGTTACAACATAAAAAGAGGAGGGGACGAAAAGAACCATCGGGAAAGATAGTTCGGGTCCAACATCATAGGAAGGTACCATTCGAATTATATAGGGAATAAACTTGCCATTGGAAAAAGTCCACGCTCCGAAAAAAGGGGGGGGGGTCAGGGAAAGGGATCCGTTCCAGACGAGAGATGAAGCAACAACGTAGGGAAGCTTCACCAACGTTTGCTGGAAGACTTGATCCGATTCCGAGGAGTGCAGTACGAAGGGAGGAAAACATCCAGAAAAGGGGGGGGGAAAGGGGGGTTAAACTAAGGGAAAAAACACCAAGTGGATGGAGGACACTGGCGGAAAGTGGATTTAGATGGGGGGGAAAGATTTTGGTTATTTCTCTAGGAGGGGGGTCGCTTTCTTGGAAAAAATCGATTCTAGAGTAAGTGTAAGGGAAAGGGGGCTGGGGGGTTGGGGGGGGTGGTCTCCTTTTTACGATTGTGGTAGTTGTTGGAGGGTATCACTCCTTTGGGGTAGAAAATCAGTCTAAAGACGGGATTTGTATGCTTCGGGATGGGGAAATAGAATCTTAGAGAGGGGGGGGTTGAAAAAAAGGGAAAAAAAAGATCTCCTTTTGGTGGCCGCGTGGCAGGAAAGTGGGGTTGACTAACGAGAAGGGGGATCTTTCATATTGATAGTCTGGAAAAAGGCAGGTCTATTTTTTTTAGGAGGATAAACTAGGGAAGGTGAGGGGTTGATAATTTTGGGGGGAATTAGTCACATAGCCAACGACATCGACTCCGTTCGGGAAGGGATTTCCAAAGGCAAGAAAACCATATAAATTAAATGAAGGGTCGTGGGGGTCTTTATCTTAAAAAAGATTGATGAAGACAAGTATTGAATGCAAATAGAAGTGCTGGGAGGGGTGGAGCCCGGATAGAAGGAGTTACTGTGTGATTGGGTTGTCGCTTGTTCCAGAGAATTGGTTTCTCCTCCAATAGAATATTGCCAAAGAAAGAATACGATTTTAGAAGGGCACGATCTACGAAGGCCAAGTCCAAGCAAAAAGTAGATCCACTCTCACTGTTCTCACGATCGCCGCTGGCGTCTGCTGCTTCTGTAGGAAGGAGGGTGGAAAGAACTTCAATACAGGAAGGCAAACGGAGAGTCTCTGGGAATGATGTAAATCAAAGGGGAACAACAACACGGAGGGATGAGACAAGGGTAAATGATCTTGATGAAGCAAGGAAGGATTCTCCGACTGGGAAAGAGACAAAGAGGATTACTTTTCTGACTATGTACGGAAAAGGACTTGACCAGCATTAAGAAAAAAAACCGAAACCAGTAGAGGGGAGAAAATGAGAGAAGGAAATGCGGTACGCGGAAACATTATTAGTCATATAAAAAAGCGAGGACGAATCACGCTTGAGCATGGGGCAAGAGAAACTTATAAGAGGCCAGGAGGAGAAGATGTGGAAAAAAAGGGAAGACCATAATGAGACGGGCTAATATGAAAGATGCGGGGGAGGTCCTCATCCGGGCTGGTAGAGCTCCTCTCCTGCTTGTGGTAAAGATCCCGACCAACGCCCCCGAGGGAAAGGGGGAAGACAATTAGGAAGGCACAAGGCCTTGTAGGGGGATGAAAGGAAGAAACAAGGAACCACGGATCGTACACATCGGCTCTCACCCCATCCCAGATGAACACATCGTTTTCTCTCCCCCCACAGGGACGGAAAAGACTTATCATAGTGAAAGGGGGGAAAAAAAACTCTGAGAACCGAGTGACAGAAAAGATAAGCGCGACGGGAAAAGAAGGAATCGTCAGAACCCGCATACCATCTCCTATAACGAGAGGAAAAAAAATGGAGAGATTAAAAAAAAAGGGAAAAAACCGAAGAAAAAAAAGGTAAAACCTTACTCAAAAGTAGAAAATCGGGGGTTGACCTAGCGACTCAAAAAAGAATATATCCATCAAAAAACCTCTTTAAAGAGACACATCCATGGCTGAAGAATAAAGACACGGGGGGGGAAGGAAACCCAGCCAAGAACGAAGATGCGGGGTTACAGGAACGCACGCAGACGGAAAAAAGAGGGGATCAAGCACGCAAACGTTTGGTGCCAGAAAATCTTACGAAACTTTGTGAAAAGAGCGCCGTATGAAGAAGGAAGTAAGGAATCACGAGGCCCGCAGGAAAAAGATTCGAAAGGGGACGAGAGGGCCAAACAAGTTTTTGGCCTGTATAAAAATGGTCATCCCTTCATCGGGGACAAGGAGGACACAAATACTATAAAAGAAAGGAAGGGAGGAAATTGGAAGAAGCTGAAAAAAAGGAGGTACGGATGGGCTTGAGGCGTTCCACCACCGCAACAGGGTACAATCGATGTCGATCGATTTAGTATTAAAAGAAAGTTAGTAGGCAATTTCTCAAAACACCATTTCTTTGCTAAAAAAGGTAGGGAAGATTTCATGGGGACCGGGGAAGGTCAAGGGACTGTTCCAGTGGCTGAAGGGGTGATTGGGGGGGAAGTTCTACATGGGTTCTCCGCCTATTTCATTGGGAAAGAAGGTTTCTTAAAAAGGGAGGGTTCCGGGGGGGGGAAAAGTTAAAGGGGACCATCGGATACAAAGCCTGACAACAATCAGAATAAAATTTTAGTCTTTTTTGAGGGAGTTTGGCTTATGAGGAGGTGGGCTCCTGGAGAAGTGCAGACAGAGTGTCAGAAGGGAAACCATACGGGCACGGGGCAGAAACGGCAAAAAAGGGGTCGGCCATATATTTTGACAGTCGGTTCTTTCAGAAAGGGGGGAATTGATAACCGGCACGGGGAGAAATTTTGGGAGGAAGGGGAGGTTTTCCAGGAATATTCTTTTCCTGGGCACAAGACGAAAGCTGGCAATTGGCTTACTCCAAAGGAGACCTCTCTTATCCTAAAAAAAAGCAAACGATCTTCTAGAAAAGGAAAAAAACCTTATTCGTAAAAGAGAAAGGGAGTAGTTCGAGGGCCCATGGGGGAGCACGTACAAGTTTGGGTATGTACGCATTATAAACTTATGTCATTCCTGCTTCGAAAAGAATGCTTGAAGGGGAAAGGACGGGGATGGGTCACCTGTGGTGTTTCTTTATCAGATTGTAGGACTAAGAGGGAATTATTATTCTTCAGAAAAAAGGTTAGGGATGGATTGAGAAGACCAGACACAACAGATTCACACGAGGGGGGGAACCTTTCTACTAGCAGGAGGGACGAAACAAAGAAGAGAACAAGCGAGAGAGAGGGGCAGGCTATAAGTCATTCACTATCGGGTCTGTGCCGGTTGTCTGACGAAATCGTCAATCCATTTGAAGGGAAAGGGAACACGGGGGAAAAAAATCAGAATCACCAAGGAAAGAAAGCTGAAAAGCAACTGCCAAGGGAGGGCGGAAATACGGGATTTTAAATCCAAGAGGTAAATATTCAGTCCCAGCATCGAAGCAAATGCCATAAGTCCAAGAAACAGGAAAAGGACGGCCAGAAAAAATAATTGAAGGAAAAAAAGAAAGAATAGGTTTGAAGTGGGAGAAGAATTAAGAGGATCTGTTGGGACTCATGCGAAAGTCAGCATCATTTGGGACCAAATTGCACAAAATGAAAAAGAATACCGTAGAATGGTATTGTTTAATGAGGACCAACAGGTGGCACGGTTGATAAGCCTCAAAAGAGGAAATGAACCGAGTCCAAAATTGGCCGAAAGTTTTTGTTCTACACAAAAACGCGGCGGATGACCGTTGGGGGGGAAGGGGACCTAACACACTGAAAAATCTTTGAAAGTGGAACTGGCAAGCTTTTCAAAAAAATCCAAATACTGGACAACAAATCAAATTAAAGTGAGATTGTTGACGGCTGTCTCCGAAGTTATACTAAATGTAATCCAAAAGAGGGGAGAGCATAGGAAGCAAACGGAATCGAGAGACTGGAGCCACAAAAAACATCAGAAACGATAAGAAGAAACAGTCCTTTTTTCAAAAGTGCCGTTCATCAAATCGGAAAAGGCGGGCTACGGCGGCCATGGGAGAGGAATTGAAGACCAGGATATCTAACTAAATGGAAAAAGGGGGGGTTGAAAATGCCGAAATCCATGAAAAAATTAAAGGGGTACTGCTTTTACCCATGCTGGAGAAGGGATGAAATTTAATCCAGAAGAGAAAAAAGTGAAGGGTCTAGACTAGTGGTCCACATCAATAAGGATTAGAGAATGAGGACCAAATAACTTTTGGACATGGGAAAGATCAACATCTTCCTCATAGGGTGTTGACTCTGGCTAAGAAAAGAGAAAGGTGCGGAGCGCTATCTGAAGTGGAGGAATTGGGAACGTGCAAAAAAGGAACTTCCGTGCGTGATCCGAGGAGAGAGTGGGGCGTACCTGTAATCCCCGGGAAAAAGAAAAAAATACCTCCAGCCTCTGAAGGAAATATAGGGGGTCAGGGGAAAGGGTTCGTCAGCAGGGGGGGGGGAAAAAGATGTTTTTTTTAGGACAAAATAGATTCTATTGGGGGGGAGGAGCTGTTTCTTTTCAAAAGATCTAGGAGTAAGTTTTTTCCCGATGGGGGGGGATTATTTGGGTTTCCTGGTTGGGGGGCAGTCAGTAGATTATTGGTGGAGAAAAAAGAATGTTTCAGAAGCTCAACCTGGTGAGGCGGGAGGTCTTATACTATTCTTTTAAAGCGCTTCTCTTTTCTCTTGGGGGTGAAAAAGAGGGGAACTAAAGAGTCCTATTGGTTTGACGAAACTAACGGTGGGGGTATGTCTTCAAAATTCCTTTTTCAGTCGGAGGTCTGGAAAGATAAAACGCCTTTTAAAGGGGGGGTCACTTGGAAGGGTTTTCTAGGGAAAAGGGGGTTATTTGGGGGGAATATCACTAACATCCTCCGTGAGGGAGAGTGAAAAAAAATTCAAAAGGAAAAGTCACGCCGACCATAAAACTGCCTTTTCTTTGGGGGGGGTAGTTATAGCAGATATGATCAGAGAAAACGTAGTATTATTAAAAAAATGTGGTTATTTTGGGGAAAATATATTCTGTTATTACTGATTTTTGTCTTTTTGGGAGACCCAAGAGGAAAAGGGGAGAGAAAGGAAGAGGTCTATATAGAATATGGCACAGGGCCAAGAGGTTCGTCCGCCGAACAGGTGAAGAGGAATACTTAATAATTGGCACAAAATACGAATTTTCTCAGAAAAAGAAAAATCCAAAAAAAGGGGGAGACGATCGCCGGGGACTGCTTCTTAAATGTTTCCAGAACTATGCAAGAAGGAAAGTCAGAAAGTAAGCATTCACGATCGGAAGTCACAGTTCGTAGAATCCTCAATAATTGTTCTCTCGAAGAGGAAAAGAAGAGAGATACACGGGGAAGAAAATAGGAAAACTGTTGAAGAGAGAACGAAGCGTGAAGCATGATGGCAGGGAGAAGTATTGAAGTTCTGGGGAAGCAAAGGATGAAAACTTTAAGAAAAAAACGAGCGAGCAGGGGGGGGGGGGGGGATTCTCCACTAGGGGGCGAAATTCCGTTAGATCGACAAAATTAAAGGGTAAGTATTCAAAAGTAGCGGCTTACGACTCAACCTGAAAGGGCAATCTTACTGGGTTAAGGAAATCTTCTTCAAAAGAGAAGGTTGTAAAAGGGGAGAAAAAATCACACGGAAAGACAGAAATCAGGGAGGAAAACGAACTTCTCTTTGGACTCATGTGAAATAAATACGTTATCGAGGGAAAGAGATAATGAGGGGAAGAAAGATAATAAAGAAAAAAAAGGTAATTCTTTATAGGGGGGGGAAACGAACGGAGGCTAAGGATGTAGGATGGGGAAGAAAAAAAAAAAGAAACCGTGATCGTACATAGGAGAAAAGAAAAGAAACTATTCTTACACTAGTGGGGAAAAAATAACCTCCTAAGAGAAGAAAAGAGGGCACGAAGAAAAAAAAAACGATCGAAAGGTCTGTAGCTAACCCTAGGTTCACCAAAGGAATCGGAGATAATCTAGACTTAAATATTATAAGACTCATACAGAAAAAAGGAGAGATTATAGGGAAGGCTAAGAAAAACAATAATCCAAAAAACACAAGAACAAAATGGAGTGAAAAAACTGGAGAGAATCAGTTGGAAGAAAACCAAAATCAAAACTAAGATATTAGAGAAAAAAAAGGAAACATCTCAATCCAATGGCTGAGAAGGAGACAAGCCACTTGGTTTACTTACAAGGAACAATCTAAAAAAACAGACGATGGAGGGAGGTCCTGCAAAGGGTTTTAAAGGTGATAGAAAAGGGTACGAAAAGCGAGAAGAGATAAAGACACTGGGGGGGGAAAAGACACTTGGAATGTCTATCTCGGTATGGAACGACGGACTCCTCATCGTATCCGTAAAAAGAAAATCAGGAAGGGCTGTGGAGAAACAGGTTTTGGAAGTGTAGATAATAAAGGGGAGCACGTCATAGGGAGGGGAACAAAGAGCACAAAGAAACTATAAGGGGGCGATGGTCTGGCTTAAAGGGAAAAGAATCTTTTAGCATGAGAGGAGGTTTTGGAAGGAACGGGTAAAAAAAGGAAAAAAAATAATCGCTGTCGATACGATGGATGGTAAACCGTTAGGGAATCTCAGAGTTACACCTTTTCATTTGCTAAAAGGAGCGAAAGAGCAAGTTCTCTGTCCGATTGAGGGAGAATCTTTGAAAGAGGCTTATCGAGGGGGGGAGTCAAGTCTACATGGGAGACAACGCATTGGGGGGGGAAAGCGCGTTTCTTCCGAGTGGATTCAAGTTTTAGGCTATATGTGGAAATAAAAGGGGGAGGGTATAAAAGGGGAAGGAAACCAACAGGACATAATTTATTAAGGAAAAAGAGTGGAGTTTGCTTAGCGGAATCAGTACTGTACCCGAACCTAAAAAAAGACTTGCTTACCAATGAAGGAAGGTCCTCCTGCATATTCACCATGGGACAGTAACCCATCGACGGAAGAAAGGGTTTCCTCGGTATCCGGGAAAAAAAAAATGTTTGGGAAGAATCTGGCAAGGTCAACCAGTAGGGAGTGGGAGTGGATCCCATTCGAGCGGAGGTGGCAGATCGACTCAACTGGCAATGGGCTTACTCCAGGAGGAAAATTCAAAAAACATACAAAATGCGTTTGCAAAAACGAGGATTGTTAAGGAGGGGGGGGGTTCACAGCTTGGTTTAGGAGTTTGGGTATGTAGCAGGGGGGGGGACTATTCATGGAGGAATGGAAAGGGAAACCTCGAGGGAAGCACCAGTATCTGGAAAGCGCAAAAAAAACCACCTGCTTGGAATTGCTTTTCAGCTTGGGGGAAAATGCTTTGGGGGGAGGAGGAAAAAGATCGGGAGGGCTTCAAAAGTGGGACGATTGGTGCAGAAAACCAAATTCAAACGATATTAAGGACCGGGGATAATACGGCTCGCCCAAGGAGAAAAACACAACAAGGAGAAGAGGGCGAGGGACATTTCTTAGAGGGGATATAGGGCCGGTGGACTGAAGCAGATG
>Ga0179591_1228235_pt1 | contig 14585 bp, 18 predicted proteins | sample CZOMad2_1_08_16f_FD_182891 | JGI IMG/M metagenome (GOLD analysis project Ga0179591, IMG submission 182891) | Vadose zone soil fungal communities from Angelo Coast Range Reserve, California, USA - CZOMad2_1_08_16fungal (PacBio error correction) | ecosystem: Environmental > Terrestrial > Soil >...
ACTCTGGGGAAAAGAGAGACTTTCTCTTACAACGAGTAAGGAAAAACTGAAAAAGAAAGAGGAAAACGTTGGTATGGATAAGAAAGGGGTGTAGGCAGAACGCGTAGAGGGGTCGACGATTTGTTAGGTAGCCAGAATGGTACCAAAGATTCAGGAAGAAACGCTAGGGGCAATCCCCAAAAAAAGGAGAAAAAAAGAAGGAACACCGCAAAAGGAAAAAAGAAAGAAAAAAACGGAAAAAAAGGGAGGTTGGATAAGAGACTAATCAGGGTGGTCAAGCCCGAGGACGCATGGGTGGTGTATTACAGCAACGGGGAAGAGAGCCTTTTTACAGAAGAGAAAAGAAGGAAGAAAGTGACAGGAGAGAACAGCGCGCGTTCAGCCGGCAGAAATCAGAGAAAAAGACCCAAATCGGAATGATTTCAGGGGTTGCTTCTAGAATGTAGGAGAAAGTACTGAAACGTTTTAGGTCCGTGGGGTTAGGACGTTCCTCCGGGCATTTGAATCATAATTTCAATTGTCCATATCCTACCATGCATTGTGCTGCTCGCGGCGGGCCGTCAAAGACTCGCAACTCCCGTGTTCTCGAAGCCGTTTTGATGATTCCAGCGTTGTCGGCCGACCCGACGAGCGCGAGTCAGAAAGGGTGCAACTTTTAGGAGAAAAAAAAAGGAATACTACGGGTCCTGTAGTCCCCGAGACGAACCACCTAAAAAGATGGGGTACATGGGGGGAAAGCACATCTGGCGGAAAAAAATCCCTTCGGATCTCGCAACCGCCAAAAAACAGGACTTGGTCGGAGAAAGCGTCTGGTCGGCGGGCCGCGCAAGGCGGGCCGGGGCGAAATCGGCCAAAAAGAAGGGGAAAAAGACCGTCCTTAAAAAGCAAAAGATACACATAGACGATTCTTGGATTGGAAGGAATATTGAAAAAAACATGGGTCATCAGGGAAAAAGAGGAAAACGGCGTCAAATAGGGGTGGCGCGAAGGAGGGTCTGTGAGCACGTTGGCGGTGGTGCACCCATATGGTGCTCGAGCTAAAATTAAAGACAGTGAGGGAAGGGGGGAGAGACTGGAAGGGGAAAACTATCTCTCCTAAATAAAAAAAATGAAAAAAAATCAGAGATAAGGAGAAAAAAAAAGAAAAAAAGAAGAAAAAAGAAAAGGGGAAGGTCCCTGAAGATAATAGGGAGGGGGGAAAAAGAGGCGACATACGGAATATAAAAAACGAGGGACCAGAACCCGCGAAGAAGAAAGGTAAGGAGTTAAGGTAGGAAACTGCCGTGAAAACCCTTTAATGACATCTGAGGGAGGCAATTGGGGGGGGTAGAAGGATATCCACGAAATGAGGCGCTGTTACATCGGGGGGAAAAAAGGGAAGAAAGAGGTGCAGAACATCGAGATAAATGAAGTAGAAGAGAGACTTCTCTGGAGGGGGGGGGGGAAAGGGTAGTCCTCTTGTGGGGTAGGATCCCCGTCAAATGATAAAGAGGAACATCAGCTAAGAAATTGTTATGTTCCCAAAATGCACAAGGGAGTCTACTAAAATTAAGAGGGAAATCCCCTCAGACAGAAGTACTTTTTCCTAAAGAGCGCTAGGAGGCATAAGAACCTGGGTCGACGGGTGGGGGGGGGGTCATAAAACTCCGTCTCTGAACTAAGGGGGGACTCCACGTGACCCTGAAGGAGGGGGAACTTCTAGGGTCAGACATTGTGGAAGGCGGCTATGACTAGCTTGACCGCAGGGGAGTACTCCGAACAAACGGGCAAGAGCTCGGGACAGATAAAGACTGGCGCCGGCAATTCCGGGGGGAGTGCAGGTTACGGGGGCTGCCGAGCCGGTCAGAGAAGGGCACATAAAAAGAAACGCGGGGGACTTCTGAGCAAAGCTAAAATTTGTCATCGGGGGTGCCAGATGATATTCCTCCATAAGCGAGTGGGCAGCTTAGCCGTGCAGGAAGAACACCCATACAGAGAAAGACCCTCTATCGAACTTCACTACCGACATGTCATGGTGGAAATACCAGGTCGCAACGCGAACGCCCCGCCGAATGCACGAAGACACAAAAAACGGGAGGAAAAAGAACTAGGCTGCCGCACCGGGAGGGTCAACCCAAAAGTGCCGGTACGTGCGTGTCGCGGGCTGATCATGGGGTAAACCGTCTAGAAGAGAAAAGAGAGAAGGGGAACTCTATGATTCACCATCGCGTCGGCACGTAACACAGCGTGCGCCGCGTATACCGATGGCGGTAAATTCTTTCAGGACCTGCCTTAACCGATCTCGAACCCCTTTTCCTGGAAAAATAACGGATTCGCCCTGCCGGGCTGACGACCTGAGGAACTGGCAACGGAAAACGTCTACTGTGTCAGCTATCGCATCGCCGACTAACGGCACTCTGCCCTACAGCCGGAGGTGTAAAAGGGCACCGCATAGCAGTGGTGGATGAAGGACTCTTTCATACACGAGGCCCGGTGAAATCTAGACACCGCTGCGCGGCTGGTGAAGCGGTCTCCGATCGGCAACTGGGGATGGAAGCGAAAAAACAGGCACAACACGTTATAGAAGGGAATGATAACCAACGTTGAGCCAGAGAACGCCCGGATGTCGATGTATCTGGCGCTGTACGCTGTGCTTGGCCATGCTTTGTGCAACGTCCGACCCATGACTGCGACATTTGCGCCTCCAGTCACGCCGAAGGGCCCCCAAAACGTAAAATAAGTTTGGAGCACCAGGAAAAGAAAAGGCGTAGACGGTTCGCGCTTGCCCTCGCCCTGGCTAAAATACCGCCCGCCGGGACGCGCGCCGTTTCGTGACCGCTCTCCCTGAAGGACAGCACGTTACGGATTATTTCGACCTCGGAGGGATGTGCAAGGCACCACCAGAAAACCCACACGGCCCGCAGTGAACGAGTGAGAGGGTGGGGGACGGAACGTCGATCACGGCGGCCCGGAGGGTTCTAAAATTGGGTTCGCGGCGGTAAGACGCTTAGCTGCCGTGATCGGACGCCTGCTGCGCGGCCAGCTCTATCCGACAAAAGGACCGCGACACAAGGACTGTGTGTCTCTTGGGGGCAGAATAGAGTCACTGGACATTGAAAGGCTCTTCTTGGAGGCGATCGCTAATGTGAAGGAGCGACGAAACCTACCCTTGCGGGCCGGCCGGGGGCCCCTCCAATGTCAGAATCGACGTCCTCAAAGGTCGAGGGTCGCCAGAAAGCTGAACTCAGCAAAAAACGGAGCCTACACGCTGCGAGGGTGCGCGCCCTCCGCGAGCACCATGTAAACTCACATGACAATGAAATTAGGAAGGGGGGAAATGTATGCCCGCGCCCTGCAAAACCCGGAGGAATGCGAAGCTGGTAAGAACGAAAAAAAGGAAGAAGCATTCAAAATGAGAAATGATTGAAATGAGGGGGGTTTCTTTTCTTACGAAGTGTCCGAGCGACTACACCTGACCGTTCGTCGAGCCAGTACAGGTCACCGGCTGCCTCGTGCCGAACGGCGCGGGTACAGCGCTGATCCTCGGGAATTGGCAAAAAAAAAGAGACAGACGAGATAATGGAAATCAAAAAAAAAAAAAGGAAAATATATGATCTCACGGGAAATTGGGGTCAATCCCGAGATAAAAAACATTTGTGGACCTGCATCCCTGTTCGGCCCGAAAGCGGTTTACCATGGGCTAGCGCGGGGGAAAAAAGGGAAGTCATGAGAAAAGTCGCGCTTTGAATGAAGAAATACCCTTCAGACCCGGCCATCGATCATCGGAACCAGATTTCAACATGTGCCCTGCACTGAAAAAAAAAAAAAAGGATGGAGGGCGGACAGGGATCTCCAAAAGCATCCGTCCCGCGTTGGTGTGCAGTGGGCGCGGGCCTACCGGCCGGCAAACATTTTCATTGTCCAAGGGGTAACGAAAAAAACATAAACGGGGATACGAACTGAAAGCAGAGCGCGGAGCAAACTCGAAAAAAAGGTTCTTGGGGGACGGTAGAGGGGGGGAGGTCTTTCCAAGTTGTTCAGGGAAAGAAAACGATCTAGAAAAAAAGAGAGCGGAAAGGGAACAGTGCGGCCCCGGAGGTCGGGAGTAAACTAAAAAGAACAGGAGCCCGAAAAAGGTGACCTGCAAAGAAAATGGCGGTCCCAATGGGAGACTCATCGAAGATTCGAACCGCGACCGGGACTTTTGGAGAGGGCAGGCTTCGAGTAGAGAGAGAGGAATGCTGCGAAGGGATTAGCGAGGGGGTCCATCAGATCATACCCTCCTCTAAAACAAGCATCTTGGATAGATCAGAGTAGGAAGTCATAGCGTTACATTAAACAAATCAAGTGACATAGGAGAGGCACCTTCGTGGGTGCTCCCCGTCTGGTGTCTGTTAGGAAAGGTGGAGGGGTGTTGGACCCAAAAAGAGGGAAGAAACACATCGGACGAAAAAGGGAGAACACCCTAAGGTGTTTCTTCGAAGGAGTAAACGTGCGGAATATATTCCGGGCCGACGGCCGTTCAACTACTACTCGCAAGGTGGGTGGTTATTCGGGAGGTCGGATTCCGGGAAAGGGATCCGGCGGATCGGGAGGGAGAACTAAATGAAAATTGCATAAATCTAATTTGGCTTGGGGTCTACCAAACTATGGGGAAGAACGACAAGTTCCGGCGGGGGAAGGGTATCTAAGGGGTAAAGTCCGTCCTCAATTCCCTCGTAACATTTTGCAGGGGCTGGATTCCGAAAGATTGACAGCGTCTTGCCACACCCAGTCGGAAACAAACATCAGAATAACAATAGTGCGGAGGTCGCTTGCTTTTGCCTGTCCTGCTTCGGTATCAAATGAAAATGAGACTACTAGATAATAGAGGGTTGTGAGGGGGGTTGTTGCGAGGCCATCCCAGGGCGATCGGTAGAACAAGACTTCAGGAAAAGACGCCGAAGGGGGGGGGGAAGAGCTTCGAAGTCTCTCAAACGGTGGGATAGTCGTTGGGTCATAGTAAGGACTCCCTCCGAAGCCGTAGGTCTCAGGAAAAACATGGCAGGCTGCCGATTACGCAATCGCGCGTCAGGGCCAGAAATTGTTTCAGGTAGGGAGGGGGAGTAGGAAAGCAGAGACGACGAACCCAGTCGGTGCGAAGGGGGTAAGACCGGGAATAAAGGGAGGTGGGGACAGCAAAAAACACGAAGAGGACGCTAAAGGAAATACTGCGGTGTTCGGCAAGGGGGGGTGATGAATATACAGGGGGAAGCAGGCAGAAAGCAAGGGGGAGAAACTAGGTCAATCAGGGAGGAGAAGAGGAGGGATCGCGAACAAGTGGAAAGTTCGGTGCCATCCTCTAATTAGTCCTCAAGACGATCAAGAAGTAGAGGACTAATCTGGGGACCAGTGTCGTAAGAATCCTAACTAAAGGAAAAGGGAAAGTTTGTCATGTGGGTATCACAGGGGGGGTTCTATAGGAGCAAGCAAGGAAAAAGAACTGGGAGGGCGACTCTCACACCCAAACGGGGAGGAAAAGAAAAAAGAGGGGGGATCATCAGTAGGCGGAGTGAGGGTCTCTGTAGCGAAAGGTATTCAAAATGACATTGCCTTTCTTTAGGGAAAGAAGGTCGTCATTATCATTGTAGAAGGGCAGGGAAGAACATGAATAGAGAAGGGGGAGCAGGAGGGGATGGCCGAATAGAGTAGTTCACCAGAACTTACCACTTAGGAATGTCTCCGTCGTAAGACACTAGGGAGGGGTTGTGAGGAGTGGAGGGCCGTTCTTAACCTGATAGAATAAAAAACATCGTTGAAAAGAAACTCCGGTCTGCAAGAGGAAGCCTTATGACTGTGCTTGGAGCTGCTTTGCCTTTAGGAACGTAAGTGGGAACTAATGGTTCAAGGAATTTTCATAGGAAGGAAAAGAAAGGAAGGGAAACTAATGAATGAGAAATGGGGGTAAGAATCAGAGCAATTTGGGGCGCTACTTCTGTCTTATTTCGCCATTAAAAGTACTATAGGTATGGGAAGAAGGACTCAGGAGGGAACCGAGACGAGGAGGGGGGATTTAAGGGGAGGGTTTAGCAAGATACTGAAGGATGCAAGACAACCCTCAAAAGATCGTCGAAGGGAAAAAGGATGAGAGAATGAGGTGTTCCCGGTACGAGATAAGAAGGAAATAGGAACAAGCCAGAGACGAAGAATGTCTTATTTTAGGACTGGGTCAGGTAAGCCGGCGTGGGGAAATAGCTGGACACGCTTGGAGAATGGGTATAAGAAGCATGGACTAGTCAAGATTTCTTCCGTAATAACGGAAGGATATGGCAAGACATTCCTTCCAGGAAAAGGACGTGTTTCGTTAGGGGGAGGGCCTAAAGAAAGGTACTTAATAGGAAAAGGGGGGATCGGATGGACAGATATTATGACAGGCCCTTACAATGGAAAGTGACTCCAGCCGTAGCCTAAAGGGGTTAGTTCCTGACGAGAGGAAAGGATAAGCCTTTTCCTGCCAGGATGGGGGGGGGGAGGGAAAAACCCTGAAGGGGAAAAAAGTTACTGGTGCCGAAAACAGTAAACTGGATAACAGAAACACAAGGGTATAGCCCCGCATTTGAGGAAAAGGGGGGAAATGGTTGTTTGAGGGAAGACAGGGAAAAGAAAGGACGTCTTTTAAGAGGGGGTTAAGGGAGGGGTTCTGAAGGAAGAAAGAAGTCAAGGAAAGCAGAGGCCTACTTCTTCAGCAAAAGACCGACGTCAAAGAACATGTATCAGTGGGACGAATCATCGAATGAGTGGCAGAACGACTTCATCTGAAACAGAGAGAATGCTGGGAGTAGAGAAAAAAGTAGGAAGAATTACGTTGGTGAGAACGAAAGGAACTTCCAGAGACTACAGGGGAGTCAGGTACTTAGTAGGACGGGACCTCTGGAAGAAAAGGATATTCCGCAGGAAAAGGAACCTGGAGGAGAGTGGGGGACGTAGAGCACTCAAAACTCTGACCATTCCTTTTCGGAGGAAAAAAAATGGAAAATGATTAGGTATGTAAATGTCAAGGGGGGGGGCCATCTCACTCAACAAAAAGAGAATGCGAATCGGGGAAAGGGGGGCCTCTGGATTAGGAGGAAGGAAAGAGAGGAGATTCGATGAAGAAAGTTTTCGTTAAACTACTAAGGGGTGAGGGGACGAAAAGAGTCACTAAATAAAGAAAATGGGGAAGGTCTAAGAAAAAGGGGGAAAAGGGAGTTCCGGAAAGAAAGGGAAGGGGAATTCACAACTTAGGCAGGATAAAAGATGGAAAAAAAAGGCCGGAACTAGAGCAACAACAACAATTCGGGATTAAAAGAGAGTAGCATGGAAGTCGGTGGAAATAACTCGAAAAGAAGGTGAGGGACCCGAGCCTTTCTGAAAGAAGAAAAAGGGGAAAGCCTGTCATAGAAAGGGAGGGGGATCGACAGAGAGGATTGAGCAAAAAAAGGCGTAAAGAACACCGCACAACAGAGAAAAGATCAAATGTAATTTAAGGGGACCATCGAGAGAACTTTCTTCGGAAAAGAGAGGAGGGACTAAGATGGGGGGGGGGGAATGGAGAGGGAAGAAGGTGAGTGGAAAGACAGATGGAACATGGTCCTCATTGTGCTAAGGGAAGCATTGTGACTCTCGGGGCAAATAAAGAGACTGCAAAATCTAATCAGGAGAGGGGAGGGCAGAGAAGGGAGTCGTAACAGCAGGGAGGCGACCAAATAAACCGATCGAAAGTAAAGATGACTTACAGGGCGTTTCAGCGAAAAAACACGACTGCAAAGGAGGAAGGGGAGGGGAGAGAAACGAAAAAAAAAAGGGGGAGGGGAAAGGGGGGAAAGAGGGGAAAAAAGGTGGAAAAACGGTCCTTCAAAATTCGGAAACCTCTAAAATACTGGGACAGGGGAGTTCCAGAGGCTCTGAGGAAAGTGGGGAAAGAGGGAAGGAAAGAGAGGAGAGGGAAGAGTCAAGAATCGGGCAGACCCGCCTAGAACAGCAGATGAAAATATACCTACGTCGGTTGAAAAGTCCGATCTTTACAGGAAAACAAAATCCCTGAACACATCGAGCATAAAAAAGAGGGGGTCGATGAAGTGAGGGGGGAAGGGGGAAGCTGGGTAGGGTGGGCAAAACCTAATTTTCAAAAGAGGGGGACGGTGTCGAACAAAGTCTCGGCGGCAAAGGGAGGAGAAAGAAGGGCCCGCATGGAATTAAAGAAAAAGGGAGAGAAGATTAGTGGAGGGTTCAAAGGTAAATCCACATTTCAAGGAAAGTCCTATCTGCGCAAGATGATAAATAAATTGTAATATATCCGGGATGCCTGCAAAACAGAAGGCTTTTTAATCAAAAGGCCTGGGAGGGGGGACCAAGGGAGGACAGACCGGGAAGAATCAAAAAGCAAGTCTTCCAGGTTCTGAGTCGAACGGCACTGTAAAGCGCTGTAAAAAAAAAAACGCAAAGAAAGCCTCAAAAGGGAAGGAGAGGGTGAGGCAAGGGGGAGGGGGAAGAAAGGTACTTAGGTGAGAAGATTCACAGGAAACATGAATGATATAAGAGCATCTCAGTGCGGTTGGGGGGGGGGGCAGGTCACCATCCCTGAAAGAGGGAGACACAAAGACAGAGAAGAAAAAGGGAAAGAAGACGTTCATCTATAGAGCTGCCATGAACCGGATCTTCTGTTTGAGAAGGGGGATAAAACGGAGGAAGGATGAACAATGGAGCAACTTTCTGAACTGAAAAAAAAATGGCGTACTGCGGGGGGGTCCAGAAGTTTCGTTGAAGTAGGGCGATTACCGAGGAGTACTTGGGGAAACAAGATTGGAAGAGAGCCATAAACTTGAAGGCCGATCGTGAAAAAGGTAATATGGAGGAGACGGCTAAAAGAATTAGTGGGGAGGAAAAGGGTTGATTCCTCGCATGTGTTTACCTCAAGGCCCGCACACAACTTACAAACGATTCACTCTTCGGCGCGCTGAAGAAAAGGTCGCGAAGTGTAATGGTGAGGTGACACAGAAGAGGGAGTGCAAAATAAGAGTCACGTTGGAAGATCGCTACTCCTAATCCTTTGATAACTGTATGATAACAGAATCTAGACTACTCAAAAGTACAGGAAATTTTCATGGGGGGGAGGGAGAAAGTTAAGCCCTCCAAAATCCGGAAAGGAGTATAGAGAGAAAGAACAAATGGAGGAGTAGTTAAAGATAGTAGTCACATCTCTTAAGGGGGGCTGTATCGAAGAGGGGGGATTCCAAAGGGACCGCTTGGGGGACGGTCTTTGATGAGGGGGAGAGAGTATTGGAAGGGGGGGGAGGGAGGAAACTGGAGAAAGAGAGGGACTTTCTAGAAGGAGGAACTCATCTCGTCAATTCCACCTGGGTAACTTACAATGTCAAAAGTAAGAAAGAGTTATACTCCGGGAGGTTAAAGGGAGTGATGGAAACTGCAAAAAAGAAAGAAGAAAAACGTGGAAGACCTGACGTCATGAAGAGGATAACCTCCTATGAGGTGCTGAAAAGCATGAGGGGGCCCATTGAGCGCGTCACGTACTTTTAGATACGATTTAGCAGGGAACGAAGAAAAGAAAAATAGGTTTACCTCTACAGAAGGGTATAAAGTGGGTCAGCAAGCAGATCAATTTGGGGGACAAACTGACGGTTAGTCTTGATGAAATGAAGAACCAACTACGAGAAGATGTGGGGGGGGGGGGGAAGGAAGGAGATAAAAGGATTCAGGGATTTTTGGGAGCAATCCTTTTGTGCGCAGATTAGGAAAAGAAGTTCATCAGAACACCAAAAAAAGTCTAAGAGCAGGGCTAAAGCAAAGGAAGGGTGGGTGAAAGGGGGATCGATCTACTCCGTCATAGACAAGCAATCCTAAAGAAGAGTGGGATTGACGGGGGATGGGGGGGGATTACAGTAGGTTAGGGGTAAATAGAGGGAAAAGATTCGTACGATAAGAAGTAAAATGTCCATCATAGCGAAGTCGGAAGACGGAAAGGCTTAAAGGGATAAAGGGGCGTAGACCAGAAAAGGATGGCCAAATAGTCGGGGAGGGGGGGGGAAATCAAGTCCTCAAAACTAGATAGGGGTCTAAACGATTGCAGAATCGATTGAGGAAATGACCGGGAAAAGTCCAGGCAGAAAGACAAGACTGGGGGCTGATAAGGGTGGGAATACTCTCGACCGGAAATGAAGCCTCAAAGTTCACGCCTGGTAAGTTTCTTTGGGTGAAGACATATGAGATGTGAAGATGCGGGGGGAAAAAAAAAAAACCGCCAAAACCAAAAAAACGACCCACCCCTCAAGGAAAAAGAAAAAGGGAGTGGTATTCATCAGTAGGGGGGAAGAGGTGGGGTGGACGGGGAAAGAAAGAGGGGAAAAAAAAACAAAAAAAAAAATTCAAAGGGACTCTCTTCTTTGCGCGAAGGGTATTCAAGTTCTTCAAACTAGAGATGCCGGCTGGAGAGGACCTAAGGGGAGGATGAGGAAGAAAGACGTAAAGGAAAGAGAGACAGAGTATTCTTGGCTGATTGGGACCTCGCTTACGTGTGGTAAACGAAAAGCTGAGGCATGCGGTTCAAAGAGGGGGGAGAGAGGGGGGAGGGGCTTCGTAAGAAAAGAAAGGAAAGGTCATCCTTCTTTGGAGAACCGCCTTAATGTCCTATCTCGACGTCACGAGCTAATAGTTCTTGTAGAAGTAAAAACGATGAAGAAGAAAAAGTCTTCAAGATAAGGGAAAAGGGGAGGAGAGGGTGGGGGGGGGGCCAGGGAAGGGGACAACGACGAAAGCAGGACACCATGCCGGGGGAGTCAAAAATGGAAAACAATTAAGGATGTAAATGCCCGGCCTGCTCAACTGAACACAAAAGGACGGCATTCAGAGAGTTTCGAGAGGGGGGAAATCGGGAGAGCTAGCAACCGGAAAAGAGAAAAGGGAGTAAAGAGGAGTGGGAGGGAGTAAACCTAAAGTTTTGAGGAAAAAAAGGTAAGGGTCGACTACCTAAAGGGTAGGCTACAGAAAGTCACAGGCTAACCGAACGGCTCTGTCAGTCACCAAAAAGACAGGAACTGGGCTTTACCACCCACTGACAAGAAAGAGAGACTCAAAACAACAAAAGATTATGAAAAAGAGAGAGAAGGCCTGAGTGGGGGAAAGACTAAATGGAAGAATCACTACATTTTTGGGGGGTGCTTTTCAAAGAGGCCTCGCCTCGAGACCATCCTGGATCACCGAAAAGGTAGGCGTCAGAAAGTCAGAGGACTGACAGAAAAGGAGGAAAAAAAGAAAAAGCTAAGAGAGAAATCGTATGGTTCATTTTTCCTGGGAGGGATACTAAGGTAGGACCGCTTCGAGAAGTAACCGCGTTGGGGTTCATTGAAGGGAATAAACTGGCAGGGAAGAAAAAGGGAAAGGGTTCCGGGTTATCCGAAAATTCATGGGGGGGCTCGCGGTCTTGCTGGAGAAAAAAGACCCCTCCGGTTTCGGAGGCGGCCGATCTGATGTAAAGAGGAGAACACAGGGGAGAAAACGGAAAGATCGTAACATTTCATTTGGAGTGGACGCACCGCCGCGGCCGAGGGGGAGGTAGGAGAAGAAAAAAAAATTCAAAGAGTGGAAGAGAAGGGGGTATGGGGAGGGCCCACTGACTGAAGGGGAGGCCACTCTACCAGACCTGGTAAAATCGGCTCAGCTGGCCGAGAAGCCGAGTTCAGAAAAGGGGGGGGAGAGAGAAAAACCTAGAGGAACAAGAGGGAGGAAAAAACATCCTTCTGGCACATAGAACGTTGCCCTCCGGGCTGGGGTAAAGAAAGTCACAAACCCTCACGGAGAATACCACAGAGGGGCCGCGGGGGTCGGTGATCAAGGGGGTTGGCGGGGGGGGTCAAAACTAGGAAAAATCGTAGAGACCCATAACTTCAGGAGAAGTTATTGATATAGAAGAAGTCAAACAAAAAAAGGAGGGAGAAGGGGAGGAGTGGGAGGAACGTAGACTTCATACAACAGGCGAGCTGCAATCGCGACTCAAGGGGGACAATCAATGGCAGGTATGCCTTCTCCAAAAATGGGGGGGGAAAGCCTTCAGGACTGGAGGGAAAGTTAGAATTCAAGGACGGGGGAGTTGACGCCATCGCCTCTGCCGTTCGAGGTAGGAAGAACTCGGGAACAGGAGAGGGGGAAAAAAAAAATAGTCAAAAGACGCCAAGCACAATCTCCATCCAAGTAGTGTGGCCGATGCGTGCAGGGGGAAAGAGAAACCGGTACAAATAAGGGCGAGAAAAAATCTAGAGGGGGGGGTTAGGGTTTTCTATTAGCAATACATGACGGATCGGCGACCCAGCGGAGAAACAGAAGGGGGAGGAAAAGACTTGGGAAGAGGGCCCGATAGTCCAGAACCGGATGTCGTTTTTATCCAGAAAAAAGAAGAAGAGGAGAAAATGGGTATCAGTTGAGGAACTGCAAACGATGGGAGGAGGAGGGACATCGGGGGTTTCTTTACTTCTGCTGCGATCCCGAGCTTGACCCAGTGGTGACGTAAGAATAAAGGCCAACAAAAGGGTATCAAAGGGAAGAGGTATCAATGAGGGCAGAAGGGGGAGGGGGGCGTCAACGGTGGTTAAGTCCAGGAAGGACAGGGTTCGAGAAAAGCCTGCCTGTACATGGAGAGGAGGGGGTCTAAACTCAGGGCGAAGAGGAACCGTTTGGTAACATGGGGTCTGGCATCTACTCACGAGAGTGCCTCCTCGAGAAGAGCTTAAAAGGAGAATGGAAGGGGCACAGAGAAGCAACCGCGTCCCGAACTCACGAAAAAGGGGGTAATTTGGGGGGAAAAAGGTAGATAGAAAAGGCACATAAAGCGAAGGAACGGGTTATGGTCGCAACAAAACGGATTGAGGAAAGAGATAATCAGCATCTCGTGGGGGAGATAACGAAAGGAGGAAAAATGTACAAGTTCCGGGGCTTGTAGTCAATTCTAGGGATTCTGGCAGGGGGACGGCGAGCCTCGATCTCTCCTGCTAGAGAGGCCCTCATCTGCTTCGGGGAAAGAAAGTGAAAAAAGGAGCAGGAGAAGAGAAGGTACTAATAGGGGGGGAGTTAAGGCGGGTCGGAAAGAGGAAAGTCTCGGCATCACCCTTTGAAGAAAAACCTCCCTGCCGCGGCTCCTCCTGGAGGGCGGAGAAAGGAGCGCTGGAAAGGGGATGAACTAGACCTACGTGGGAAAGATATATTCGAGCAGACGCTGCTTCCTCGACCGTCAATTGGTCAGTGAAAGAAAAAATTTAGAAAAAGGAGTCTTCAGGGATGACATCGACCAACTAAAGGCCGTGACTGTCGAGCTCGAGGACACACGGCCGTCGCGGCGGGGGGATTCCTCGGGGGGGGAGGAAGAAGCACCGGGAGGGGACTAAAACCAGAACAACTCGAAGGGTCTTCGAGCATTCATGTTGAACGGAGCCGATAATCATCGGAATAAACTGAAAGCGGATGTACTAGTAATGGGGGAGGGGGGAATTCTGTTTTGGCCTCAGCTGTCACCTTCGTCCTATCCGAACGACCATGACTCTGAGGGGTCCTAAGAAAATCATTCGCCGGAAAGAAAGGAAGAGATTCACAACGGTCTGGGCGCAGGCGCCATCCCGGTCGATATTACACGGTATGTAAAGAAGGGGGGAAGACTATGGATTTCAGGCAAGGGAGAAGGCCCAAAAAAACTAAGGGAAGAAGGGGCAGTTTTCCGGGGCCTCAAATCAAAGTAATTTCCTCACGGACCGTTAGGGTTTCGACCTCTTCGTGTGACATATTCTTTGCCACCAAAGAAAAAAACGTGCCACCTAAGAAAGCAACGGGGAGCCCAAAAAAAACGCCAAAATGGAGAGATAGCTCATATGAGGGGGGGGGGGACTTGAACTATCAGGGCAACTCGCATTTTCAGGCTGTTTAGTGGGGAAGACGCCGAAAAAGAGATCGAAGGATTAGGCCAACAGGAGGGGAATTGAAACATCTAAAGGACTGAACAGCGCTGGTCGCGGGGCCTAATCTCGGAGGAAGGGGACTCAGCTAAAAAAAAAGGCTGGGAAAAGTAGGGAGAAAAGGGAGGGTGAGTCTACTACCCGACCAACTTACCTCCGGGGTCGCCCGAACCATGAAGCTGGAAAGATCTGGAAGTACTACTCCAGGGGAGGAGGGGGGGTAAATAAGGGGAATGCTTTCAAAATATAAACACCGTGGCTAGGACCTCCTCCTAACCGAACTGCCATTGGGTGCGCTTCGCGCACCCATCAGGGAGAAGCCATCTGGTCGGAGAACCCATTTATTAAGGGATGGGGAAACAATGAGGAGGACCATCTCCAGGGGAAAAAAAAAATGGGAAATTCATTGCTGAGTCGGGACGTCCCTCAGGATAAGGCGAGGCAACTGAAACATGAGTAGGAAGACGTCGGTCTTGACGAAGTTGTGAAAGGCAAAACGAAAGCGAGAGTTCCAAACTACCAAGGGGAGGGACTAAAAGGAAAGGTGGTGAAAAATGAGAGAAGGGACTAACGGAGGGGCTTGTCAAAAGAAAAACACCAGGGAAATCCCTGGTCTTGACCACCCACGTCCGGCCG
>Ga0179591_1335887_pt1 | contig 14584 bp, 18 predicted proteins | sample CZOMad2_1_08_16f_FD_182891 | JGI IMG/M metagenome (GOLD analysis project Ga0179591, IMG submission 182891) | Vadose zone soil fungal communities from Angelo Coast Range Reserve, California, USA - CZOMad2_1_08_16fungal (PacBio error correction) | ecosystem: Environmental > Terrestrial > Soil >...
ACCTTGGGACGGTAGGTTTGATTGTAGAGGGAAAATTTTTTCTTCTGGAAGTGAAGAGACGTGGGAAAGAGGCGGGGCATGATCGGAAGAATCGGAGATGTTTGTAAAATGGGGGGAAATTCTAGGAAGGGGGGGGTGTCGTCTATGGGCTGGGAAAAAAAATGAAAGGGCGCGTTAGCAAGGAATGACAGTGCTGGATACGGGTACGAGAAAGGGGGAAAAAGTAGGAGGGAGATACCTAGTTGTAAGGGGAAATCAGCCAGCCCACTAAATAGGAGGAAAGGGGGGTGCGAGATAGGGGAAACCGAATAGTAGGACTTTACGTAGAAGGTACCGGGAAGGACAGTCGTGAGTGGGGGAGTATATGTGGACTTCAAAAAAAAAAGATTCCCTGGGGAGGGGGGGGGGGGGGGGGACGAATAATAAAAAGGGGTAGAACGCTCATCTTCAAAATCCCGCACCGTCCCGGAGCACAAAGTGTTGCCGATATGGTTAAAGAGAAACCGAAAATAGGGAGAAGCACTATGAGGTAGTTGATGCAAATGTTATGTGACGTTCCTATTGGGTTTGCAGCCAAGGAGTTACAAAAAGTAAAAAGGGAAGAAAGGACGTATCGGCGTCGGAAATTCATATTAACAGAAAGCGGGATAGAATTGGGAGGTGGAACCTTGCACAATTAAGGGAATCAACGAGAGATCCCGGATTAATCGGAGAAAGCGTCAAACGCGCCTGGAACAAAAAAGGGGATTAGCATATTTGCTCCGACCAAAGGGATACCTAAAGATGAGACCACAAATAGATTCGGCGATCTCTGGTCGACACAGAGTTGGGGAAAATCGAATCATCAAAGGGCTGAAAAGACACAAGCTTCCCAGGGCTAAGGACACCACAGAATCGTAAAGGATCGAGCGGAATCTTGGAAAAGGAGGATACGCTTGGGGGCCACATCCAAACAAAGGACATGGGACCGAAAGCGATCCTCCTGCGCCCCAGGTGTAAAAGGTGCAAGGACAAGAGGAAGATTACGCTTCTGTTGAGAAGTAAGAAATCCGGGGGATTTACATTAAGAGGGGAGTTAATAGTAAGGAGACTTTGGCACAAAGCGAAAGGAGGGCCAGACTAAGTGGCAAGATGCGCAGTCACTCAATCTCCAAGTCCTGATCATGAATAGAGCGGGAGAGGGAAGGATATATCGGTAGCCCGGAAGAGAGGGAGAGAGGAAGAGGCAAAAACGACAAAAAGGGCGGGTATACCAATAGGGGAAACACTTGACAGCGTTTTAGGGGATGGTAAAGAAGAGTTTCGGACATTGACTAGAAGGGAAAAATCGCAAAATCAGAAAGGGGAGCGGACGCGGGGGGGGACAGTTATCTGGAGCGGGTCCTCAGATACAATGGTAGAAAACGAAGGTGGATCAACCAAGCTTTGGCGGGTTTTGGGGGGGGGGAGAAATGACCGTCATAAAAAGAAGCGAGACCTTCGTCAAAGTTCTTCTGCCGGAATGCGTTCCATCACGTATCTCTTGGGGACCTGGAGACAAGTGGCGTCGAGCCGTTCGATATGAGGGGGGGGGGAGGAAAAGGTGAGGCTTCGGGAAATATGATCTTCCGCGGCGCGTCAAGGTAAGTGGGAAGTGGTCCATTGCCCACAAGGGGAAATAAAATTCAGGAGATGCGTCTCATCTGAGATTCGTTGAAAGAAGAGAGCAGTTAACTTTAGAGAAGTCGGGCAGGTCTAGAAACACCTGATTTGGGAGGCAGCGGCAATGAAGTGAAAAAAAGATTGGACATAGGAAAGAGGGCTTGTTCGAAAGTTCTGGGGAAAGGGTACCCGGCTTTGTGGGAGGCAGACTATACCAAAGTATCTGCGCGCCCAGATCAGCTATATCTGAAAAGGGGTGTCGGTGGAAAAGGAAGGGGCAGTGGATATTCGAAGGGAAAAAAGCGCACATGCCAAAAAAGGGGGAAGGACCAGAGCGGCGACCAGGGGAAGAGATCAGGGGGTCGGATGCCGCCGTCGGATAAGACAAAACAACTTAGGAGAAAAAAGGGACTTGAATCGCATCCGCCGCTTAAAAAAAAAAAAGAGAGCCATTGCACGCCGCTCTGGGGGCGACAACGGAGCGCATTCATAGGAATTCAAATTTGGGAATGCACCATGAAAGGGAAACCGGGATCCTGCCACGCAGAGAAAAAAGGGGGGGAGGAGAACCTGTAGAAAAAGAACACATTTTCTGAAATCAACGGAGCAATTTCTCCGACAATTTTGAACAGGAAAGGGAGATGAATTGAAAAGACTTACGGCTTTAAAGGAAAAGAGCCACCTCTTAAAAGGGGGAAGTCGACCGATTCAGCCGATCACCGTCTCAGCAAGTCCAAATCAGGAATACAGTGTGGACAGGAAGGGGGAGGCCCGCTGATGGCAAATAAAGAAAAAAGAGAAAGAATCGAATCTTAGAAAAAGACCGATCATGCAATCCGCCCCCGTGAAAAGGTTAGGCAATCACTAGAGAAATTATATGAAAAAATTTGAAGAGAACGCTACACGAATAGCCGCGACGATTTCGAAAATCGGGGCTCGCACAAGGGACTGTCTCGGTCCTGATAAACGCGAGGCACAACCAACCCACCAGAGCTTTAGGTCACCCTCAGATTCTGAAAAGTATTTAAAGTCAGTAGAAAAAGGTAAATATCACCCATAATATCACGGGCGACTGCGGGAAACGTTTAGGCCTAAAAAAACGGGGGAAAAGTGCAAAAACTTAAACGAGGGGCAACATTGGATCCGATATGGGATCCTACCCGCGACTGGGGGGGGAACTCCGCAATTAAGAGTTAAGAAAGGGGGGCAGACCACATGACAGCTGAAGGTTTCAAGAGATTCTGAGAAGGAAGAACAAGGAAGAGGTGATATTGATGGAAAAAAGGAGTAAAGGCCGCGAGTTGGGGACCACGGATCGGGGCACAATGAAGTGGTAGAAGGAATCAACTGGTAAGGACGGGAATATTGATCATCGGCGGACATAAGGAAGAAAAAGGGAGATCCTAGGAAGGGGCCATGATAGTAACACTTTACGATTCGGCAATTACTGGGTGGTATGCTGTAGGTCGATTACATTCGATCAGATGCAGACGGGGGGAAAGGCTGGGGGAAATAATTTTAGGCATTGGGAGAGGTGAGTTATCGCAGGTGGAGGGCATTTACCAAGGGGGGTGCGAAAGGAGAAAACAATCTCCTAATTAATAAGGTTTGTGTAAGCGGAGTCAGCCTGGGGTCTGATTAAGGAAAATATTATGCTAATCCCGGGGGGAAGAACACACACGCCGGCTAAATTAGAGGACAGCAATTAGTACTTAGAGCCTCAGATCTGTTGAGAGGGACAGTTGAACTAGGGGGGGGCAAGGGAAGGGAAATGCTACAATGAACGAAATCGGGACGAGGGGGGGGGATTCAGAAAAGCCCATGAAAAAGGACGAAGAAAATTGCTACAAAGAGTTGCGAGCGATAGGGGCCTAGACCGAAAAATGCGGAACGAGTGACAACGCAACAAACAACAGACTGCGACAAGGAAAAGTGGGCCGCAAATTGGAGCGTGGTTCGACTCGCTAAGCCGCATCAAAAAAAACCTTGCCAGGGGGAAGGGTCCACGTTGGGGTCGGACAGAGGGAAAGAACTTCTCATTGGCGGAGGGGAAGATAAACCAAACTGACTCAACGTAAAAGGGTCCGCGTCCTAAAAAGGAAGAGGTTGGATTTAGCGTGACGGGGAAATCATTCATCAAAAAAGTCTTAGGAAACGTACCAAGTTTTCGTGGGTGGGGGGGGGCCAAATGGGGTTTCAAGATGAACAGAGGTAGAGAACAGAAAAAAAAGGGGGGGGGGGGGGGGAAGGATCAATTTGGCCTAAAAAGGGGAGTATCACCGCCATTGAAATGGGCATCGGACAAGCAGGGAGAGAGAGGACCGGTAAGTGCAAAGGAAGAAAAAATAGAGCCGAAAAAGGGAGAGGAACAATTTTCTAACCAGAGGGCGTCAGGCCAGCATATTGCCCAAATTGTACCCAGAAACCTATTCAGAAGACAACAAAGGATCTCTCCAAAAAATAAAAAAAAAAAAAGGGGATGAAAGAAAGGTATCCACTTGGTGAGTGCAAAACTCGGTTTGAAAATGGCCGGGGAGGAAAGAAAATTTGGTCTCGGCATTTCGCTGCTCAAAAAGAGGGGGTTTAGGAAAAGGGTGGGGGCTAAGATGGGAATCAGAGAGTTGCATACTAAAGGGACGCTTTAGCGACCGGATTGCCTCAAAAAGGGGGAGGGGCTTGTAAATGCGTTCACTGGGGATGCCGGACGAAAAATTTAGACTCTGTTGCAGACTTGGAAAGCATGGGGGGGGTCCACAAATCCCACAATCGGTATGGTAGAGGGGGAGAAAGAAATGTTCGGAAAACCAAGCTACGCCAAACTGACAGGTCCCCTTAGGGAAGGGAAAAGGGCGTGAGGAGTGTAGTTTCTGAAGCTTTTCAAATCAAGCCAATTGCGAAAAGCTCAATTGAGTCCGCCCAAGTGAAGTCATGACCAGGGAACGGGGGCTGGGGAGGGGAGGGCCAAAAAAAAACTCGAAACCAAGGTGCTTCTAAGAGGTTAAGGGCGTGTCCGTCAGTTGAAAGAAACTTTAAATTCCTCATTTGACCGGTTTGCAGGACGGGCGGTACTAAGTCGAAGGGGACAAGTACGTATAGGAAATCGGATTTCATCGCGAGAGACGGCCTGCTTCCTAGGGAGAAGTGAGGTAATTGTACCAAGTGAATACAATGAAAAAGGGAATCTCAACGAGGGAAAGACTAGAGTTTATCCAACGACTGCGAATAGGACAAAGTGCAATTGGGGGATTGAAAGAGAATTGACGAAAATAACCACTCGGGCCACGCAAACCCACCCTCTAAGAGAGGGCAGGGTTTCGAAAGAAAATAGTGGGTGCATGAAGAGAAAGGCGCTACAAAAAAAAAAAGGGATAACATTTGAAGGGCACAACATTTAGACACGTTCATCGTCAAAGGGATTAATATATCGGAGAGAAAAAAACATTGAACCGCATATCAAAAGGGGAGAAGGGCGGCAAGGAGGGGAGGAGCAGGATCTCGGTCATAGGGGGAACGGATACTCCTACGCGGACTTCATTGTCGGGGGGTGTTCGAATGAATGGAAGAAACATAACGCTTTGGACACCTCACACAGTACAAAATATGAAGGGGGAATCTCCAAAAATCGCGAATCAGCTTCTTAAGGGAAGCTTCATCCATCTTAAAACGGAAGGTGAAGAGAAGAAGTGTATCGGGGGTAAAGCATCAGCCGCGGCAAACGAAATCAAAGAGGGGGGGGTAACCAATATCAGGAATGGGGCGTTTTGGATTGGGGAAAAAGCAGCTTTTTGGGAAAGTGGGGCTAAACGGAAGAAAAGCGCAAACTTGACTCTTCGCGGGGTGGTGGCAAGGGTAGGAGAACGTATGTACCGGGTACTGAAGATCTAAATCACTTTCTGGGGGTGGACTTCCGTCATGGAGGTGGGGACGACCATTCCGTCATAGCGGAAGCATAAGGAAAACTCCTTGAGCAATTGCTTCCGTGCAAGGGAAACATGATCAAATAGGTTAAGATGCTCTGAGGGGGGGAGGTTCCGGCAACGTTCACGGTTTCAAGGGACAGCGGGTCTGGCCCAAAACGCGGGCTTGTCGGCGGACGGAAGGGGGGCGGGGACGGCCCGGCGCGTCGCCAGGGGGAAGGAGTCTTTTCTTTCCATAGAGTGCACATGGCTAACAGCGCGTTGGGCTCATCGAGGGGCGGCAGGGCCGGCTACTTCCTTATCGGAGGAGAGAAGAAGTGGGGTTATAACTGCCCGGTATTTGTTGAGAAGCGCCATCGAATAATAAGCATCTACATACCTTCTTGTCTAGAAATGGGAAATCCGGTGTCGAGAGGTGACGACGGCAGCGAAGAAGGTGAAAGAAACAGGAAAGCCTAGAGCTGAGGTTCTCAGGGCACGCGATGTTTCATGGGGGTAGAAATTCTCATCCGGATCAGACGAGAAAGTCGTTGAAGCTGTCGGAAAAAGGGGCGACCAGGGAGGAGAGGGGGTCCCGGCGTCTGTATGCCCGAAGAGGACAACGGAGGGATGTTAAAATGAGAGAAGCGCAAGGAGAGAAAACCTCATCCTGCCGTAATGAAAAAACATGGTGCCAAATCTAGGGGGATCAGAAAAGACGTCCGCCGTCATGGGAAGCCGATGGCGAATTCATACCAATTCAAAATGCCTCACGGGGAAAAAGGGAAATAAAGGAACCCGCAGCTCGGCGCTTTAAGAACTCCCTACCTGTTCTCAGCTGCTGCCAAAAAAAACACAAAAGAAGGGTACAAAATTTCCCTGCTACCTTTCTGTGGTCAAGAGGGAACGGGAGGAAGGGGGTCTGGAGTGCAGCAAAGACTGGGGGGTGGAGGGCGACTAGGGAAAGAAGTCTCACTCTCGTGGGAGCGCCAAAAACTCCTACTCTCCAGAGCTTTTTTAAGTCCGGAAGGGGGTTCCAAGAGGAATGAAAAGAAACAGAAAAAAAAATCCGACCAGGGACTGAAAAAAAACAGTGATCATCATAGTCCTAAAAAAACAAGAAACGAAGGTCAAATACTGTTTCCAACGGAGGGAAAAACACGGTGCATAGAAAGGCCGCTAACTCGACGATGGCGCCAGGGAGAGAAAGAAACATAAGGGAGGGGTCAATCTTCCTGCTTCACTATGGACGGAGGTCCTCCAACCACCAAACCACCGAAAGGTTGGAAAAGACCTCAGCCCGTGCTCCGGGAACCGGGGGAAGGGGATCCCAAACAAGGCGGAAAGGGACCCATCGAGAAGAAGAATAAGCTTTACGATGTGAATTCCTTTAGAGGTCCGTAAAAAACGAGGGGGGAAACTCACCATTCAAAAAAAGGTGTCAAATTGTTCAAAAGATTTGTCAGCGGGCTATGTTCTCGGGTTTGGGCAGGAGGAAGGAAGAACCAGCTTCCGAGCAGATCTCATGACCAGAGCAAGTTTTAAGAGGCTCTGGAAAAAACGTGGAAAGGGGGATATTGATGGGGGCGGGAAACTTTATCCTAGGGTTTTTCCGTTAAGGGGCGGTGGCGCGGGAGGGGGTCCTATTCCTAGAACCGGGGGTCAGGAAGGGGTCACGTCTAAACACTATGAAGATAGACTGCACATTGGCCCATCAGAATGCTGGAAGGAGAATTGATCCTGCGTGGGCAGGGGAGGGTGTAGCGGTACATAAGATCTAAATTAGATCAATGGAAACTCCTTGAGGAGGACTAGTAAGGAAGTGGAATAACGGAACGGTTCTGAGTCAGGACGTTATTGGCATTGGCAAAACCCACTATGTGAAAGACATATCCTGTATATGTTGTCGAGGGTGAGGGGAGGTGACGTGGGGAAAATATTTATGAGAAAAAGTCCCGTGACTGGAAATAGGCGAAGAGAGAATTATTACGTTGCATCCTCGTATTGGAGTGGCCATAAAGGAAGTGTATGCCAGGGCGGGAAAAGAAAAATCAGGGGAGGAGGGACCTGGCGGATTGGCGTAAAGGAGGACGACCTGATAGAGGGGGGTTGTCAAGGTTAGGTAAGCATCTAACGATATCCGACTTCACAAAAAACTAGGAAATGTCTACGGAAAGTTGAGATTGCAGCGAAGGAGAATTGCTGGGTGTCAAGGGGGGCGATTTGAAGGGAGAGTCGCGTAAGGAAAAAAAAGTGCCACTTTAAAGGAACCAGGGGACTCAGAATGACGATTCTCAGTGGAACGGCCTCCGAATGGAGAAGACGCCGACAACTTCTAAAAACCAAAGGGAAAGTACGTCTCCTTTGAGGGTTAAAAGTTGGTATTTAGCTCTGTGACAATCTATGAAAATTAGGGTACGAAAGCCATTTGGGTAAAATGGACGGTGGGGAAAAAAAGATCAATATGAAAAGGTCTTAAAGAAAGAGTGTGGGTCTCAACAGTGACTCCGCGGATGGAAACGCACCTTGTAAGGGGGAAGGGGAGTTCCATAGGAGGGGAAGCGTCAGTGGCAAAAAAATGAAAAACATTATCATCAGAAGACGAACCATTCCTCGCTTAAGCCGAGTAGAGGCAGGCAGCAAAGAAAGATCTGCCAAAACGGGGGGGGGTCAGCCTCTGAAGAAGACAACCTGTCAAGAAAACATCAAGGATAGCGACACCAAAAACGGTAGGAGGATGAAAGAGAAGGGAAAAGGAAGGGGGCGTTCTTCTGGTTGGAAGGGGGGGACCTGGGATGCCAATCAATTTGGGGGTGCAGTCTGATGAGGGTCCGTGTGTGAAGCCATAGATTGAGAAAAGGGTTGGTAAGGACGAGAATGATGGAGGAGTCTAGGAGAGGAGTCTTCAAAAGGAGGGGGGAGACTTATCTATACTGTCTAAAGGCCCGTAAAGGAGATAAGGGGGTGTAGCTTCACTATAAAAGAGAAGGGTGATAACGGGGATCTGAAATCAGGTGGGAACCCCAAATGAACCAAAAATCGTAAAGTGCTGGGCTCCTAAGGGAGAAGGGGTAACGAAGAGGAAAAAGGTATACGTTACCGTAACGAGGAGAGAGGGTTATGGGAGTTGCGGCGCTTCAAAGTTTACGTAAAGTCATGGAACGGAGGGGAAAGATCGGGCCGCCAGAATCCTAACACTAGGGTTGCGAAATATGGAAAAAAGGGAGAGCCCCGCATCGCCCCAAGGCCGGAGCAAGGTTGAGGTGTCCATTTCTGGAGAACAATTATGCTTGGGCGTCGTAATAAAGAAGAGGGAGGGCAAGGAATCGGCGTGGTAATCGCTCCTAGTGACGCCAATCCGAGTTACCGAGTTGGGGAACCTCTTGCATACTCGATGGGACACTCGATTTCCCGTAGGACGACAAAGGGGCGCTCTCTTTGCGGGAGGAAGGGGGGGGGGTCGGTTTCAAAAAGAGCATATATTTTGTCAACTCACCCCCTTGACCGTAAGTAAACCTAATAAGCTATTCGGGAGGGTCAGGGGAAATGTGGGGGAAGAACCATCATCACGGCACTAAAACGCAGAATAAATGCCATGTGAGAAGGGAACAACCCTCGAAATTTGACGGCAAGGGAAAACTATGATCAGGAAGATAAAGATCGCATGGGGAAAGAAGCCAAACTCAATTTGACAAAAGACGTATAAAGGCGAAACTGTGAAAAGGTCCTCCGGATGGTCATGGATCATCTTCATCGTCCTAAATGGGTTTCGACGGGGGGAAATCAACGAAAAGCGATTGCCGTCCTTTGCTTAGTACGGCCCTGTAAACTGGACACCTCCTCGCGGAACCGCTGCTAAGGGAAAGACATGCGCCAAATCATCCCTTCGGGAAGGGGAAAAAAAAAGGGAATAGGTCGAGCATCTCGCGCGCGGGGGCAGTGGAAGGTAAATGTAGAAAGGCCTCAAGGAAAGAAAAAACTACACTAAAGACGTAACAAAGGACTACAAGGGCCTTAGGGGGGGGGGAATTGTTAGGGGGAAAAAAATCCGGTTGGAGGACATTTGAAACTAACACGGGCGCCTCTACCGGGTCGAGGCGCGATGGGGATAATGTAAGGAGGGGACAGGGGGGGAGTACCGACCCGGTAAATTTCTAAATTGGGGCTCAACTGCGTGATCCAAACAGTCCGCTGGGTGGGTCGGACAAATGCCGTCATAGAAAGGGGAAAAAGAAACCGGGGACGTTCGTTCTTCTTGACAGCAAACCGAAAGAGTCCGAGACTTCGTCCCTTTGTAAATTCAAAGGTCATAGCAGTCGGCAGGAGGGGGGTTACCCCAAGGAAAAGGGGACTTGGGGGAAGGGGGGGGACAGGTAGAAACTCCTCTTAAAAGCAGTGAGGAGTTGCGGGAGGGGGACGGTGCCATCTAAAGGGGAAGAAAAGGAAGGAGGCAAAAATCGCTCTCAGCTAGGTCTGAGGGTGAAGGCTTTACTTGCTTTAACGGAGAAAGGAAGCGAGGGACGGCCGTGTTGGGGGGAAAGGACGCCATACAAAAAAAAAGGTGGCCATAGGGACATAGGAGCTACAACGGTGAAAGGAATATGCAAGGCTTTGCGGGCTTCAACGACCATGAGGGACGCAACCTGAGAAGGAAAAACGAGAGTTTCAGGGTTCCGTTATGAAAATGCATTGGTATTCGCCGCGGGGGATGGACTATCCATGCCGGCGACGTCGTTGAAGGATGCGCCCCAGATCGTCGGCTTTCGTCAAGTGGGAGAGGCTGGGGGAAAGGGAAAAGGCGTTAATCGTCTCGACTAGGGGATTAAAAAGAGCGACAAAAAGGCATCCTCCTCGCAGGAGGAAAAGGATCGGAGACATGGTCGTTTCCGACGGATTCTTGGGGCAAACCGCAAAAAGCGCCGGCATGGGAAAAGGAAGAACGGGGCGAGTTAAAAAGGAAGTGCAACATAAGAAAGTCCGGGCTCTCGGAAGGAGGGCCTGGGATACTCCTACAGTTCGCGACGCGTCCCGAAAAAAGCCAAAACAAAGTTTGAAGAAAGACGGCCTACAATCATGGAGGGTGGCCCTATTTCCAGGGAGGGTATGGCAACCAGAAAAAATAACGGTCCGTTAAGGAAGGAATCAGGGGAGCGCTTAGACCATGCCAAGGCACACAAAAGAAATAACTTGAAAAAAAGAACTCTGTGTCGGAAGGAATGGATGCCCTAGGGGGAAAAGACCCGATAAAGAAGAAAACACTCGCGTTGATACAGCGCGTCGTCTAAGCAAAGTCCCGAACGACTTCAGATGTGCGCAAACGAGAGGAGGATCTACGAAAAAAAGGGGGGGGAGAAAAGGCCCCTACTAGCGAGCAAAAATTGGACGTCCGATATACTCAATAGCAAGGGGACGAATTCTCGACGGAGTCCGCTATGACGGCATGGCTCAAAACCAAAAAAAACACCGCGGCCTGGGGAGGCACAAACCCCAAGACTAGGCCTTCGTCAGGGGCGTCCACTAAAAAAGGCGCCGAGCACGTGAGAAAGAGATTGAGGGAAAAGATTTGTAGGGTGAACAAGCTAGGTCAGAACACCAGGGGTGTCCCATGGAAAAGAAAAACCTTACTGGAGGGGTGTGCCTCCTCTGATTATTGGCACGTGGCTTACCGGGGGGGATCCTAGGAAAGAAAGAGCCTGTTGTCCCTCTAAAAGAGAGAGCCCGAACGTGGAGATGGAGTCTGGTTTCAATGACAACCTTATCTGGGGGGCATTTTCTCGACAGGTTTAGGCTGGTGTACACAAGGGGTGCAGAAGAGGCACCACTCTCAGGACGTCTCAAAAATCTTTTTGTCATAAAAATAACGCAGATGAAAACTTCTCGTCTGCTGAAATCACTGAATGAGACCAATAATGCTTTTCAACTAAAAGGGGGATGCAGGGGGGTAAGATACAACTTTATCGGATCAAGATTCCTAGATGCAGAGGTTTTTACCTTGGTAATCAAATGGAAAAGAGCGGGGAAGACTTTCTTACTAGTCAGGAAAAAAAGGTGGTATGGACAAGGAGAAAGCGCCTAAGAGAGGGGGGGCGCGGCTTTGATAGGGGGGGACTGAAAAGGAGCAAAGAAGGACTATCACCTTTTGCAGGTTCCCGAAGAAATGACTGAAAGAGGGCTGGGAAACATCGACTCAAGTTCTCAAGCGTTTAGTGGCCGGAGAATTGTATGCCAGGGGGAGGAAGAGGACTGCGGAACCATGATGGGCGTCAACGGATGAAAAAATACTCTCCTATACTGACAAGAAGATTCCTATGTAAAAATATATCCTGGACAAAAAAGGGGAGGCTCACGGAGTTGGGAAGGCTGCTACACGAGAAACATGGAAAAAGAACTTGGGGCTGTGCGTCAAAAAGGGACCAGATCGCAGAGTTAAAAAAAGATGAGCTACTGGAAGGGAAGGACAAGGCGATCTCCATTTGCCTAGTCATTTAAAATCCTAAACAGAAAGAAAACTCAACAAAGTTTCAAGGAGAAAGGATTACTGATACGTATAGGGGGGGTGAAAATTCATCGCGAACCTCAGGGGAACCACCATTTGTGGGGGGGGGGGCCGACAAAGAATTTCAACGGAAAATATCAAAAAAGATTGGCTTGAGAAATGGGCGGGGGTCCCCGCAACCCTGCCTGTGACTGTAGAAAGAGTCGAGAAGGCGCTTACTTGCCTTAAGGAAAAGGAGATACGAAAGAAAACTCATCCATGGGGCACATTGGTCGCCTAAATAGTCTCATCGAAAAATACAGATCAGGCACCAAGGGGGGGACAAGGGGAGCCTCACATTCCAGAAAGAACGACAAACAAAGGGATAGATCTCAAAAAAACAAATAGTAAGTGGATGTTGGCTAAGGGGGGGAAAAAAGGGGGGCGAGAGGCTAACTAGGATCTGCTAGGCATTTTTCCACTCAAGGAGTGTTATAAATTGGGTGGTGAAAAGGGAAAATGAGAGGAGGATGACTGGGCCTGCGGACTTACCTTCGAAGGGAATCGGGAAAGTAAAAGAGACAGAAAGGAAAGGGCGGCTACGGAAAGAAGGCGCGTCATGGGATGATGGGAAATCGATTTTGATACCTAGGGTGTTCATATCTTGTTTTCCACCCCAAGCCAACACAACTAGTTTGGACTTGGAGAAGGGGAGAGCTGGACATTGCACCGAAATACGCCCATGAAACGTCTACCGTAACAGTCCATACGAAAAAGAAGGAGGTGGGAGTGGGGTTGTCAGGGCTTCACGTTTTATCTTAGGTAGCCAATTTAGACGGCCATATTCCGCACGCGAAGTGTAGGGAGAAAAGGGGCAATGTTTGCGATAGGGAGAGAAGGCAGGGGCCATCGAAAAAGGGGGGGGTGCTGCGTAAAAGAGGATGAGTCCAGTCTGTCACGTTTATGGGGCCGGACAGGGACCGAGTGGGTGCGGATAGGGCTAGAAAACTAATAAGTCTGACTATTAAGAGGGGAGCGGACTGAGTAGGTCGTAGAGGAAGGGGACGCATCCGCGGCCCGAGGATAATTTCAGGACCTGCTACGTCGGGAAGAGCAGAGAGGATGACGTACGCATGGTCGAACAAAAAGGGGCGTAATTTCGAAGGAAAGGACAGGGCTTAGCACAAGAAAAAGGCATCCTCAGACCCACGCAAAGGGCACCCACACAACCCCCAGACACCACAACCGCACACCGCCGGGACACACCCCCATACCGCGACGAGACTAAATTCGGACACTCGGACTAGGACAACCCTACGACTAAGAAAAGGTCGGCATTTGGGGGGGGGGAAAAATATTGGCAATTCAAATCAGCACGGAGGGAACCAGGGAAAAAAGTTCATTAAGCACCAAATCCTGCCTGTGCACTCACGGCAAATATGGGGAATCCGATATGACACAGGGGCTGTGCAAAAAGAAAACAGGGAACCTCATCGATCAAAAATCAGCCTGAAGAAGGGGGCAATGGGTTAAGTTCATCTATCATCGAGAGGCTGTTTTAAAGAAGATGATCCACGTGGGCACCGTCTCTTGTGTGGGAGGGAATCTCCACACGGACTGTGGCCACCGCGCCACGTCGGAACACTATCGTAAGGGAGGCTGGAAAACAGCAGCCCGACCTTCTCCACGTCTGAAGGAAGGGAAGCTCAACACTTAAGAAGGGGGGGATAAAAACTGAGAGGTATCGGTGAAACAAGGGCGAATAATAAGCCAGGCAAATCACCAGAACGGGAGGAAAAGATAGTTACTATATAAAGGGGAAGGGGGGGGGGGTTAAGGGGGGGGAGGTTAACTTGTGGGCATGACCAAAAAACGGTAATAATCGCAGCTCCCGTTCAAGGCAGCGATGGGGGAGTTGACCGATAGTGGATATTACAGAAGCCGAATCAAGCTTGGAAGGTTATCACCCCAGGCAAGTGGGGGGGGGGGGGGTTGCGCCATGCATTAAAGAAAGAACGAGACCTTTCGGAGAGGAAGGGCAGGGCCGATAAGTGCTCATGACGGACTTCGGTTGCCAGTTAACCGGTGCGTTCTGAGGTGACTTGCGCACCGGTCGAGGGAGGGGTCGCTTCCGAAACTTTGATCGGCCGCTGGAACGACGCTAGTTGGCGGTAATCGGTGGGGGGCGGAATCGCGGCCAGCGAGCCATCGCTAGAAAAAAAGCGCTGTTTGGGCCTTCCGTCTCTGCCTGGTTATACTTTCTACCGCTCTAACGGAGGGAGAAACGGACCGTTGGGGGGGGAGGGCTCTCCTAAAAGAACGCATGGAAATAGGGAAAATAGACCAGGGTCCGAGTTTAATCATGTTCGACCAGGTTGAGTGAGCGGCGTAAAAGGGGGGGGAGTCTACGGTCAAGAAAAACCCAGAGTCTTCGTGTTCAGGGGGGTCGGTGAATGTGTGGGATGAAATTCGCCAGAATAGGGAGGAAAGGAATGAGGTTGAAGCTGTCCGGCGCACCATAAAAAGGAAAAATGGAGATAAGGGGGGGGGAAAAAGCGGAGGAGGAAGACGG
>Ga0179591_1263762_pt1 | contig 14580 bp, 9 predicted proteins | sample CZOMad2_1_08_16f_FD_182891 | JGI IMG/M metagenome (GOLD analysis project Ga0179591, IMG submission 182891) | Vadose zone soil fungal communities from Angelo Coast Range Reserve, California, USA - CZOMad2_1_08_16fungal (PacBio error correction) | ecosystem: Environmental > Terrestrial > Soil >...
CTCGCCGAGATGCTAGCGGACAGGGAAAAAAAAGAAAAAGAGCGAGAGAGTTGAATTTCCAAGTCACTTGGGTCCTCTAGGAGATACACGGGGATGAAGGGCTAAAAAACCGGACCGATAAGGGATACTGGGAGGGAATGCGCAAAGGGCGGGAAAGTCACTTGCGACGGAATTGATTAGAAAGAGAGTCCAAACATACATTATCGAATTCAGCAGCGGGAGTAGCTCGAGCATAGTAAGTACCTGCTCTATGTCGAAAAGGGAGACGAAGAGAGAAGGGGCGGACCTGTATTCTTAGGGGGGGGAAAGACTAGAGACGCCTGAGGAAAATATGTCCGGAGTCCCAATTGAAATATGCGAGGCTGGCCCATGAGTATGAAACCCCTATCATCTCCTCAAAGGGGAGCGTCGGGAATCCGACAGCGCGGGAAAATTTCGCGCGCGGGTGGCGAAACTAGGCCCAGCGGAATGAACGGAAGGAGGAAGGGGTATTAGGGACATTGAAGGAAGGCAGATTCAATACAATGTAAGGTTAAGGGGGGGAAGTGTTCCAACCATGCAAAGGAACATTGATTCAATTTTTAACCGGAGTCTCTCGGGAGGATCTGGCAGATTGCCGGCGGTCTCGACCGCGCAAAGGTGCAAACAGACGGCCAGGCGTGACGAGCAAAAAAGCGAGAGGGGGAGCTAAAATGTATGCTCGGAGAAAAAACGTGCGATGGAAGGGAGATCCACGAGGGCAGAAGAGGGAATGGACCGAGGACGAAAGCACAGAAAGGGGAGCAGGGTCTCGGGGATTCTTCACGCTTCTAGCGGAAAATGACGATTAAGACAAACCTGTGCGAAGCGGGTCAAAACCCAAAGTCGGAAATAAACCAATATCGCTAGGAATTGCATGTCACTTTGCGAGAGAGTCGCGAGGAAAGGAGAAAAAGAAGAGAGGCACCCCGGCAATAAAGAAAAAAGAAAGCCATCGAGGACATGAGGGGCTTTATAAAAAACCACATCACGAATTACATCTATCAGAGAGAGGAATATTGCGAGCAAAGCGCTCGAAAATCGGGCAATCACGGGGAGGGAAAAAAATTGCCAGGACTCCAACGTCATTCTGGGAGTCAAAGAGCCGCACAAGCATATGGCAGACGTCAATCGGGAAAGGCTTCAAAGTAGCACAAGAGGTGTGTGGACAGGGGGGGCTGTTGAGAGGAGAGCAAAGCAATTTCCAGGACATGTGAGTCTCCTAATGGGACCAGGAGACGGTAAGGAAGGTAGACCAGCTTCCTGTGATCCGATTGAAAATTACCTCTGGGGGGCGCACCCTATGAAAGAACTATTCGCCGACCGGGAGATTCACAACCTTATGAGCCACAAAAAGCGCGGCGCGGACGTATGGAATCTTTTGTGAATCCATGTCCACACTCTGTCAAGAGAGAAGAAAGGCCCCGAGCGCCGGAAGAAAGTTAACGGGAGTTGTGGTGGGGCTCTCCCATTCAAGCTAAACGGGGGAAAACCCATCAAAGGCCATGATGGAAGAGACCGTAAGACACTACGAAAAGCAAGTAAAGCCGCGAGAGATAAGAGGCGTCGATATTACTTCACGTCGGCCGTGGGCAAAGAGCGGACGACGAAGAAGGAGAAACCTGACGAGCGAAAGAACATGCCGTATTGGGTGGGTGGGGGGGCTTCTAGAGCAGAAGGTCAAACTCGGCCTGATAGGAGTCAGCAGAAGAATATGCTTTCGACGGGAAGGGAGTTCTGAGTATCAACGCAGAAGAGTGGCGCAGCTCCGGCGTGACCTCGGTCTTCCTTTTCGAAGGTCTTTGTGAGAGAGACAACGGCTCGCAACAGTTGCAAAACGATGCGGGTGGCTTAGGGGGTGGCATGCAAGGGGGTCGGCGTGAAGACGGAAACAGGGTCTGAGATAAGAGGCTCGAGCAACAAGACTGACGCAAATACGGGCGCCGCGACCACCAGAAGGAAACCCCGACGTGAAAGGTCCTTCTATTAAGTCTTCGCAAGGCTCTCAAGGGGGGCAGAGGAACTACAAATGTTTAACCGCGAAGCGGATAAACTGCTGTACTTCTTTGGAGGGGTGTTGATGTCGATGAAGGGCTCAACAGCTGCTAAAGCAAGAGCAGAACGGGATATAACTGAATCATTTTAAGGTCATTTTAACCCGGGAAAACTGAGTGAAAAACATTGGGGGAGACTGCGAGCTTCGGCTTCCCAGAACACGAACCAACCAGACAAAGGGAGAACGGAGCGAAAGGGGGGGCGACAAGCTTTAGGAACTAGCCACCGAGCGAGAAAAGCAGCCTCTTTAAAATGGACTATCTCCCACGGTGTCCTGGGAGCCGTCGTCTGCTATAATATGTGGCTTCGTCGGAGTGCCGCGCCCTGATGTCACCGGTCCTGCAAGAGTAGAATCCTCCACGCGCGTTGGCTAAACGGTAGCTCGATGATTTTGCGTAGCAAGGGCGATGATGACTGTCGATGAAACTTCAGATGGGCGGTAGTGGTTGCTCCGTAAAGAAGCAAAGAGAGTATCCGACCGGCAGGCACACGTTCGGAAGGGGAAGGGATTGGCAATGGCGTCCGTAAGTCAGTACGTGTAAAACAAAATTCAACTTGCCAAAAGAGAGAAGTAGTCAGAGCAGAGAAAAAACCAGATAGCGTCTCTGGAAGCTCATCGTCATAAGGAGAGTAATCTTTGTTCGTAGGTGGGGGGGACTCACAGCACCCGACTCAAAATCTCGGAAATTTCTGGGGGTCAATCAAGAAGGGGGAAAAAAGAGTCATTTCCTCACCTCGTCTATACCTGATGCGTCAGAGGGAAAAATCAGGGTGCTCGTAGTGAGAGAAACCCCTTACCTTTGGGGGGTAGCACGCCTTCAACCAATAAGCGGGAGGCGCGGTCCTTTTTCACTGACCTGGGCCGTTTAGGAAATCTACGCGTTTTGACAGGCCTCTCTGAGGGCCAGCGTGCTCTCTGTCTTGAAGGAGGGCAATAAATTCGGGGGGTCGTGTGTTAACGTCTGTCTGAGAGACGGCAGATCGCTACCCTTTCCGCCGAGAATCGGCGACTTGGACGAGGTGGGTTCTTAATGTAGCGCCGGGTGTACGCTGTTGGCGTCTGTGAACCGAATCGGCTCGGTTGGCTCAAGGCGGCCGGGAGCAGCCAGGGTTAAGGGGGAGGGGAGAAGGAAAAATTTTGTCCATGCTCAGTCGCTCAGAAACGTTTACTGAGGGACGCTTTCCGTCGACTAGGGGTGGCGTTACGCGAGGCCTAACCGGCCTAGAGAGCCCGTAGCGTTTCTCTCTGAAAGTTAGGTCGAAGAACGGGAAGGAAACTCCAGGAGCTTCTTGAGCTAAGAAGGAACGAGACACAATCGTTGTTGTGGGAAACACCCATGAAGGAGCGGGTAAGGGGGCGAGCAGGGGGGGTCCGTCAGTCGCGGTCCGCAAAACACTGGGCTCGATACAGATTACCCCTTTAGTGCGATTTGCGTTAAGACTCGGGGAAAGAGGGGGAGGGACGAGTCTCTCTGGCCAGGAGGGCAACTGTGGGTGGCGGCCACATTCGAGCTACAGGTCAGGCATCTTAAGGGCAGCTTCTTGGCGCGGCGTGTTGGCGGAAAAAGACCATATGGAAGTCTACGGGTCTTACGAGAGACCGAAGACTATGGACTTCGGGGCTGAGAGGGAAAGAAAATATCTTAGTGTCTTCTGTCAGGATTGGTCGTCAAACTAAGCACCCCGCACACAGCGCCCCTCAACCGCCAGCGCAGGGGCAACCCACATAAACTCCCTACGCCATCTAACCCGACTCATCTGGGGCAGTGGATACAAGCTATTCCCTTTGTCACTGTTTTTTGAATGGGGGCAGAAAGGACTAAGGGTCAACCCAAGCCGCTCCTTCCTTCCGTTAGCGCATAAGGAAAAGGCGGGGAGTGGGCGGCTGGAATTTTTTACCTGGCGATGGTCATAGTAGAGGGGAATTGCAGAGAGGGGGACGACCGCGCAGGAGGGGACAACGAGAGGAAGAAAAAGGGATGTAAAAACTTATCGTGGAAGGCAATAGTGAAGCTTCATAAAGCTAGCAAGTCCACAAGTCCAGACACAGGTTAAAAACTAAACTGTGCGGAAAGGGAGCAACAGAAGGCAGAAGTCCTATAGGTTAGTAAAAACGATACCGGCTCTGGTTGCAGGTTCTGGCACCCTCAAGGACCACAAACATCTTAAAGAGGTAGTGGGCCTGGTGCAAGGTGCGGACCATTCGTTTAAGCAGGTATCGTAGAGGGGGCCTCCGCACGGCCAAAGCCTCAGAACACGTGTGAGGGGGTCTGGTTAGGATCAGGTGACGACCAACGCTCTGCCCTCTCCAGGTTAGGGCGTTGTGGGGCGCACATCCGAAAAAAAAAAGAAAATGGTACGAGCGGAATCCCTCCTCTGACTTCGGCGAGGTCGCGCAAAATAGCAGGCGGACTATCCTAAATAATAGAAAATGCCTGTTTGGTCCCTTCTACGAGGCCTGGAGGCATTCTCGCTGTGCCGATATTCATCTCGGGGGAGTAGAAAAGAACTAAAAGGGGACTGAAAAAGTGGAGAGGCCGTCAAACAATGCTTCCGCATGAAGGAACAGTACAGAAATGATCCAAACGAAGAATTGAAAGGACATCACCATCGCTTCTTTCGGCAAGGAACAGAGCTAATTTAAGTACTGACTTTCGCCTCCTTGGATCAGAAAGTAGACAAGTTCCAAATAAAAAGATCGGAAAGTAGATACAACAACCAACAACTTGCTTAGTGAAAATGAAGAGTAGCTGCGATTGAAAATGGAACGTACTAAAATAGAGAGAAGGACGTTAATTAACCCCCGATCTTCGTCGAGAGGAAGAGTTGGACTCCAAAAAGACAAGGTAGGGGAAGGTTCCGCATCGGGAGGAGAAATTAAGATCCTTCATTCATCGTCCCTACTGAAACAGACGCTTTGAAATTCTCGAACTTAAGCTTAATTCCGGCTTAGAAGGAGAAAAACGCGACGGGTCACGGGCATAGCGCGCAGCCGCAATGACTCAGTTCAATTACAAGCGGAAGAGAATCTGAATTTAGGTAGGTCGTTGGCAAGTCCACCCTCTAGGCTAGAACTAGAAGGGCGACTTTTCTTAAAAATCCTAGTGTGATTTTCGTCTTTACTTTCTCCGAAGGAGGAGGCACCAGAAGGATAGCCGGAGGCCTTAAAGTGGGAAACACAGAGGAAAGGACAACCTTGTAAATGTCTTTGGAAGCAGCGTGGGGGCACTGAAGAAAAAGGGGGAAAAAAAAGGGACACGGCGAAAAGGGATAATTGCAGGAGAGGAAATACGTCAGTTCCTGAGATTAAAGAAAAGGACGGTAGGAATGGCATTGTAACACAATTGGGGGTTAGGAAGTATTTAACGGGGTCGGAATCAAGGTGTTAAGCTCCTGCTAAGGACGAACAATCTTGCAGTAAAAAAGGATAGTCAAAATGTATGACTGAGGGGGAGGAGCCAGTGGCGGCCGCGAGCGGAGCCCACAGGAATATACGAAAAAGAACGGTAAATCGTCACTAATGCGAAATAAACTTGATAGCGGTCGGTCATTCCGAGGTGGGGGGGGGGGGGGTGCGCTAAGGAGACGGCGAGAGGGGGAAACCCAGAACAAACAGCACCAGGACTAGCGGGAGTGGAGAAAGGGACTCTCATTCTGTGGCAGACCGGGTACCCATGGAAGAATAAAAAGACTAGCCCATGCCAACTGATACAGGACGAGCAGTATTCCTAACTCAAATATAAATATGCGGACAGGGAGGTAAACGGAAATTGAAAGTATTTCAAGTGAAGGTAAGATAGTCTCTCATGGCATCCCAAGCGACACCCGCTAAATAAAGAGGCTGCTAGGTCAAGTGGTCTCACGCTGTCCCTCATGGTGCAGATGCCTGGCGGGTACCGGGGAGCCCCAGTGCAACCGGGTGGGACAAATGCGCAAAAAGGCTGAGGCTACCCAAACCGCGCTTCGTGAGTGGGCGCCCTAAGTGCGCCGGAGACACGTAGGCCGCTGGGAAAGTGCCTCTCTGTTGCAATGTGATAAGCCTTTACTTGGTTCATATGCCTATAAGATAGGGAATCCCATCAACGGTGGTCGTTTGAAATTGTGAGGCGGGAGGGGGGTGAGACGCTTCGGCTAGTTCGGGGATGTGAAGGAGTACCCCACGGAAAGAGGGAACATATGTCTAAGTTATCGCAGACTGCGATGCTCGAGGGTGGGTAAAGCCCTCCCATAACCTTTGCCGTGATCGTGTGCAACTCCCCAACAAAAAAAAGGGTCATATTTTCTACTTCAAAGGCAGTCCTTTGGGGCAGAAGGGGGGAACTAATTTATCCGGCCAAGCAACCCGAAGTGGAAAGGAAGGACCAAATCGTGATGGAAATCTGAATCAAGAAAGGAATTATACCAGAGACAGGCATGACCTTTTGAAGCGCCGGGGTCTCAAACTAAAGGGGAACGTCTGAAACGCTAAAGTCTAGAGAAAAAAGCCTTCAAGAAAGGAAAAAATACTGTCGACTCCAGAAGAGAAAAAATGCCTCCTGTACCTAACCATCGTCAATGAGCTGATTTTGAAAGTGGAAAATTTCGAGCGTCTTTGTACCTAGAAGGACGAGCAAGGTATGCACAGCGAAAGGCATCAGTTCCGAGCCGGTGAAAGGGGAGGCGGGCTCAGGGCGTGATGAAGTCAATCGAGCGGGAGGGAGGCCGCAGCCAGCCCAGTACAGGACGCTTCGCGCGAAGCGCGGAGAACCAGAGGAGGAACCTTGCCAGGAAAAGGAGAAAGGGAAGGGAAGAGGGCGGAAGAAGCGAATGCAAAGTTTCTCAGCGCTGCTTCGACGAGAGACGAACGTGAGAAAGTGAGACCCGCCCTTCATGGACGGGACAAGGCTTATAGTACCCGACGAAATAGGACGACGTAATCACGTGCGGGGCCAGGGCCAGCATCAAGCTCGGGGCTGAAAAACAAAGAGAGCGGCTTGTCTAAGGCCGTCCAGACTTCTCGGTCATTTACCTCGGGTAAGGGGGAGGGGAATGGGAAAGAATTCAAAAGTTCATTTTACAAGGGACGTTCAAGCCTTGTTCAAGGGGGGACCCTGAACGCTGCACCTTATTCAATGGGGATAAGGGGTTGTACTATCTGGAGGGGAAGCTGCGAGTCGTCTGTCGATACGGTTTAAGGGCTGTCCCTCCCGAGAAAAGACCAACATCCGACTCTAAGCTGAACTCTAAGACAGTCGGAAACTGCGACCGCTGCAGACGGACTTGCGTGCTCCTTAGTCCTTCTCGAAGGCCTATCGGACCGTGGAAAGACAACGAGATGCCGGGGGCGCGAACGGAGGGCGAGGAGAGTCATCGGTAACTTCGTATCCGACGTTTGCGCGCCGACAAGTATAAGAAAGGATAAAACCCTGGGGACGCCTCTCATCGGGAAGGGGGACAGCCGCCTCGCATGCCCACAGAGCTACTATCAAAGCCAGACTCTGGTTCACAAAAGGCACAGAGCGAGGGCAGCGTCACTCCGATCCTAAACACCCTCTAAAAAACAGGAAAAAAATGGCACGAAGTATATCTCTGTGAGATGATACAAGCAAACGAAATTCCAGAGCTTCCTAGGGAAGAAGAGAAATGACAAAAGGAATTCGACTTCCTCGCGCCTAAAAGAAGAGGTGGATGCGCCTCAGACTGTCGCCATACTTGGGGGCCGCTGCAGACTCTGACTTCTTCACAGAGAAAAAGGACAAAGCGACGGAATCAGAAGGAAAGGTGAGAAGAAGGGAGGGGGGAAGATAATGCGGGGCAATCTTCATCGTCTTGACATTTTTGACAAGGGGAGGGATGACGGTTGATATGCATGGGACGAGGGGAAAAACAGCAGATGACTTTACTGTGCCGATAAAAGTCGACCGCACTGGACTCTCGACGGCGAGGGGGAGGGGGTAAAAACTTTTACTCCTAGGGGGCTGGAGGAAGAAAAAGAAAGGAACGATCGCCACGAACGGAGAGGAGATCTCTCAAAAAAGGTAGGGGGAAAAGGGAAGACATCTCCGAGGTGGAGGGGAGAATCGATATTTCCTCGGGGGGGTACGCCAATGCAAGGGGAAAAACGCAACAAGATAAGAAAGTCAACGAAAAGACGTAACGTGTCACGCTTCGTCTTCTCAGGACGATTCCTCTAAAGACAACTTGGGGACAAAAAAAGAAAGAAAAGGTTGAAGCGTCCACTCCAAGCTTCCGCCATAATGTGCCCGAAAAAAGCATGGTGAAAGCAAGGGGGATGACGTCTGTAGTGGGGGGTTTGCGAAAACGCGGTAGGCTGGCGGGCCGGGAAAGGGGAGGCGCGAAGAGGGGCATGCCGTCTTCTGCGGCCCCCGCAGGCCTGATCTGAAATATTGAAGAGCGAAGACGGGTCCTTCGTCTCCGTCGTTCGGGGTGATGCGAAGAGAATTACAGATATCCTACGGGACGGGGAAAAAATCCGTCATTCAGTTGAGTTCTGGGTGAAGCGGATAGGAACGGGGAAACGAGCGTGGACCGGGGTCCACAGTATTCATGAGCTTCATTTGTGGCATTCGAGGTAAGTTTCCGGACAGAGAAGAAGCCGGCACAGGTTGATAATATCACTCTTTCGAAGACCACTGCAACGGAAAAGAAGGAAAACTCCCAGGGCTCACCCTCCTTACTTATGACAAAAGGGGCATTGAGGGAAAAGATCTGTCAACATTCAGGTCCATAGAAGGGAGAGAGACGTTTACTATTCGAGGTGCGCCCGAAGAGGGAGATAGGCGGCGCTGCTCATGACGACGGTAGTTGAAAATGGTTCGCGGGGGGAGGGGGGAGAAAGGATCACGAAATCAAGTAAAGGCACCAAGACTCCCTACTGAATAAAAGGGGGGGAATACAGGTGCGCGGGGGGGCAGGGTGGGAAACCAGAACCCCAAAGAACCCTGCACTTGATCTAACTCTTAAATAGGGAAGGACCCGCAGGGCGGCTAGACTCGGGGCCTAAGACTGATAAAGGGGGCGGGGGCACTCAGCCCCACGAGATCTGAATACCTGGAGGGGTTTTGAAGGCAACTAACTGGGGGTTGGGTAGTGGGGGGGCCAGGGGCTCGTGAGGAGAGAGGCTTCTCTGGGGAGTTACGGGGGGTACCGTCAGATAAGGCTACCTGTTCGAGAGTAACCTACTATCCGTGCCCCTTAATCAAGTGGGAGAAGACAATGAGGCGATTGATCCGCGTAGGGGTGTATGTTTGTTATGGAAGGATAGAACAGGGTAGTCGTGGGTTTCTCAAGTACGAGGAGCGTAGCCTACCTCTCCTACAAGAATCAATAGGGGGTATCCGGGTGTCGCATGAACGATAAATACTCCTTAGTACATACACAGGGGGCACAATCTCACGAGCGATGCGAGCTCTCAGAGAAGTGAAAGGTCACTGGGGGCACAGACGATGCTCCAACCCTCTCCAATTTAAGACATTCATCTGAGAGACTCCCACATTCTCAACGGAGAGGACGCTCGGAAGAGGAGGAGGAAGGATCAACTTCTCTTCATGGTAGAAAAACTCTACCTTGGAACCATTCAACAAGCGAGCTCTTAATTTTTCGAACTGGGTATGTCTCGCCGGCAAATGCGAGGCCTCCAGATGATGTCCCGACTGAATCTAGTTCGTAGAGGGCTTCTCGCAGGCTAATAGCTCAGGGTGAGTTCTGAAGTTCATAGGTGTAAGGAGGGTTCACTTCTTTAGTCTAGCAGGGGACGCTTCTTTTTTTCATCTGAGTCTTTCTCGTCGTCTCCCGAAGCCTGTGGAGTTAGACATCAAGAAAGTGATGGGGCCATCGCAAAACTCACGGGAAGTGTTTGTAGCGGGAATTAGTTTTTCCGCGCGAAGGGGGACTCCTCAACAAGAGGGTTGTTATTGTGAAAAGACAGGGGCTCCGACAGCGCAGACAGGTCTAAGCTGCAACGACAACGCTGGAGTGGGAAATCCGGACATGGGCACGGGGACAAGGATTCAAGCGAGGACATGGGGAAAGTCTTTACTGCGGTGTCCCTCTGGGGGAGGGGAGAAATAGAAGAGCTGGGAGCGCTGAGGGGTTCCAACGGGCGATCCGTGTGGGTGCCCCAAAACAGCCTTTAAAAATCCTAAGAACTGCGACACTACGTTGTTGTTCTTCGAAAAGAGAAGGCCTCTTTATTTAAAGAGTGTTGAGATGTACAGTCACTAGGGCACATGCGGGTGAATGTAGGGTTGTAAAGGAGGGCGGGGGGATCGCGAAGAAAGGAGTGAGAGACGTCCACGATGAATCTGGATGGAGAAGGTCTAGACTTCGTATTGGGGCATGCGAGAAGCAAGGGAGGGTGGGGTGGGTAGGGGAAGAGTGAAGGGGCACATTCAGCTACGGGGAAGATGAAATAAAGGTGGTAGGGTAGACGTGATGGACGGGTGGCGGAGGTTGATGGGATAGTTCGGGGGGTTGGGGCGATCGGTTATGGAGACCGACGGAGAAGTTGGGGTCGAACTAGTGGCCACCTCGAAACACCCAAAACGGGGAGATGGGTGAGGGGGAGAAAGAAGAAAATAGGGGGGAGATAAGGGGGGATAGACGGAAGGGGGAGGGGGGAGGGATAGTTAAGAGAGGGGGTGGGGGGGGTCGAGAGAAGAAGATAAAAGGGGGGGAGGAGGGGGGGTGAGAGGAGGGTAGGGGTAGCGGGGAGGGTGGATGGGGACAAGGGGGAGAGGTGGGAGGGAAGGGTGGAGGAGGGGAAAGAGAGGAAGAGGGGAGAGGGGCGGGGAGAATGGAGGCCAGGAGAGGGCAGCGGGGCGAGGGTGGGAGGGTGGGGAGGGAGGGGGGCGAGGGGCAGGACGAAATGATAGGGAGGGGGGTGAGGGGAGAGGGGGAGGGAGGGGGAGGGGGAGTGACGCGAACGGGGGCAGCGGGAAGGGGGGGGGGGGAGGGGGGGGAGAAGGTGAGGGGGGGGGGGGAAGGGGAAAAAGCGGAGGGGTATTGGAGAGGGGGGGGGGGGATAGGAGAGGGAGGGGCGAAAGGTGAGGTGGGGAGGGGGTGAAGGTGTAAGGGGGGACGGGGGGGGGGGGGGGAAGGAGGGGGTGGAGTGGGGGAGAAGGAGGCGAGAAAAGGGGGGGGGTAAGGGAGAGGGGGGGAAAGAGGGGGAGGGGGGGGAGAAAGTGGGAGGAGGGGGAGGTGAAAGGGGTCGGATAAGAGAAGGACAGAAAAAGGGGGGGATGGAGGGAAAGGGGGTGGAGTGAAGGAGATAGGAAAACTAGAAGGGCGGGGAGAATCGGTGACGGGACGGTAGGGGGAGGAAAGGAAAGAGAGGAAGGGGGGGTGGAGGAGGAAAGCCTTGACGGGAAGAGAGACAAAAATAGGGGAAAGGGGTGGGGGCGGGGGGGGGCGTCGGAAAAGAGGGCGGAAGGGAGGGGGGGGGGGGGGGAGGAAGAGAGAGGGAGGAGGTGGAGGAGGGGAGGAGAGCGAGAAGGGAAAGGGAGGAGGAAAGTGGAGAAAACGGGAATGGGAGAAGGGGGGGAAAGGGAGTGAGAGGGAGGTAGGGAGAGAATAAGAAAGGAGGGGGGGGGGAGGAGTGAATAGGGAGGGGGGGGTGGGAGGGATGAGAGCGGGGGGTCATGGTAGTGAGTAGGGGAGAGGGACGGGAAGTGGGTGAGGGAAGAAGGAAGGGGAAGGGGGGAGAGGAGGGGGCGCTAATGGGCATCGTGAGGGAGGAGGGGGGAGGAGGGGACAGGGGTGAGCAGGGGAGGATGGGCGGACGGAGGGAGGCGAAGAGGGGGAGGGGGGGAGGAGGGTGTAGGCGGAGAGCAGGGATAAACGGGGCGAGGGAGAGGACTGGAAGAGAGCAGAAAATAAGCGGGGGGTCGAGGCGAGGAGGAGGGGTGTGTGAAGAGGTCTCAAAGAGCAGGGACAACGAGGAAAGAGGCAAGAGGGAGTGAGGGGGGGAAATAGACGGGCAGCGAGGGGGGATGGGCCAGAGGAGAGGGGGTACGTCGGCGTAGTTAGGGAGCCAGGGAACAGTGAAGAAGGGGAGGAATTATGGAGGAGTTGCCGGGTGGGGGGGGGGCCGGGGAGGGCGCTATACAGTTGGCCATTGGAGCCGGAGAAACGTGTTAGAGAAGGAGAGGAAGGGGCGAGGAGGGGCGGGCGGAGGAGTTCAACAAAGGAGGGGAATGTGGGGGGGTGGGAAAGATAGAAAAGAGGCACCTCGACTAATGGTGGCCGCCCCCGCCCGATGCGCAGTACGGACACTCAGGCTGTTTTTTACGTGGTTGACAAAGGAATAAATGGTAGGACGGCCGACCAACACTCGACACCGTCGAACAGGGGAGTCGTCGCCGGCGCATTGGGGCCAGGGGAGATGTTCGGACTGTAAATTAAAATGGCGGGGACGTCTTTCGAAGGGACTAGGCCAGCCGGGCAGTGCTCTCATATGCTACCGCTGTACCAAGATAGGGTAATTGGAGCAGAATTGGCTCGTCCGTAAAGGGCTAACGGCTCCAGCAACCGACAAGGGGCTAGTAAGGTAGTCACTCAAAATATTGAATACAAACTGTCGACTGTGAAGGCATTTAGGGCGCGGGCCATCAGGAGGTGGGACCGTGCAGACTACCGCGGCAAGTATGACGGGATGCCAACCATTAACCACGTGTGGTGCTTTCCAGATTCGTGCTTCAGCATGTTCGTTGTGAACCAGGTAGTTACAAGGAAAGTCTGGAGCCAAAGACAGAGACAAGTTTTTAGGGGGAGATGGGTTAGAAACGGCTGCGGCTTCCAGTAACCGGTGCGCTGTTGATCAAAGGGAAGAACACGGGGGGACGACTTGAAGGCTACATAAACTCTGTCGGGAGGGTATCGCTCGGGGACGATACCGATCATTGCCTCCATCATAGCGGGGAATTAAATAAACTATGCGTCCCAAAGCGCGCTAGCTGCCGTGTTCCAAAAACGGCTCGGTGATCATCTCGCGCCCGTCTTCCCTACGGTCAACGAGGAGACGGAGGACGCGAGTTGATAGATCTCCCGCGCTTACGCCAGCACCCCTGTCTCAGGGGAACGCTGGTGCGGAGGAAGAGCGGGGGCAGTTCCTCCAGTCATTCGAGATCGAACAGTTAACGAGGGAAAAGCGACCCCATATATCGATCAACGGAGGAGGAAAGAAGAGGCTGACTAGGTCTGAAAAAGGCGAGTGCTCGAAGGAAGGAAATCCGCCGGACTCTCAGCGAGCGTGCACCAGCAAGGAGAATAATCGCGCGGGGGGAGATCCCTGAGAGTCGAACACTCATTCACCACAAGCTCTCCGCTGTGAAATAGACGAAACCGGGAAGGGGTAACGAAAAGAGTCTCACCGCCTTGAAGTGAATTCAGGGAGAGACAACGCACTGAAGGACTTCGAGGGGACCAGCTCTGTTCTCTTGGGAGGGGGAGAACTTGCCTCTGATCCAAGAAACGAAGCTTCTAGCCTCTTCACCAGTGAGGGGATCGGACCTTGGACCGGTAACGGCGTGCGCCGCGTTCGGAGTAAACGGAGGTCACCTAAAGGGAACAACTTGTCTGAGTCTTGGCCGTCCCGAAGTCAGGGGAAAGCTGGAAAAAAAAAAAAACACCGAACTAGAGAACAGATGGAAGGCAAAAGGTAGACACGATAATCGACGTTCGTGCCTCAAGGGCCGCGCACGAGAAAAAACGCAGTGGGGAAAAAAGGAGGAAAAATCAATGTTCTGTGAAAAATTTGGGGGAGAAGCGTTTGAAAACACTAGGGGACCAGCCGCCATCTTCACACACGTGCAGATTTTAAAAAAAAAATCGTTAGAAGAAGGAAACCCTTTTCGACGTCTTGCAATTCCACAGAGTAAATAAGAAAATAGGACAGGGAAAACACAGAAACCAGTCGAGCCTACACATTCAGCTGGCGGTTGGGGATAACGCCCGACCACTCGACCGGGGCCCAAAGACATCACGATTTAAAAAAAGGTGGGGGGAGAGGGACGAGACTTCTCACTCAGGAAAGATGAGTTCCGCGGATTGGCCGGGTGAAAAGACGGAAGACCACCCCTTCGCCACTAAAAATACGAAGGGTTGCCGTGAGAGCAGCGGGGGAGCGCGTTTCGTCCCCTTCGCAGTGAGAGGAAGGCCTGCACGCGCCAAACCTCCATCCCTATCGCTAGTCGGTAAATGACTTCCTGCCGGAGCAAGGAGGCCACAGGCCTACGATCAGCTCATATCTCCACCAAAAGCAAGGGGAAACGAAAGTACGCTGTCCAAGGGGAAGATCTTGGGGAGTTTAATTTCCGTCAGCGGACGGATGTAAAGGGCCAACTCGCTTTATTGGCCGGATCCAGCAAGGTCTTTCTAGCCACCAGAGAGCGGAAACAACCTGGGGGAGAATCGAGTTCGTCCGCGCGGGAAGCGAGACGGAAAAGCCCAACGTGCAAGTTTAAATGTCCTCCCCCACAGCGTCTTTATACAGTTGAAAGACTGAGAGGC
>Ga0179591_1310969_pt1 | contig 14580 bp, 27 predicted proteins | sample CZOMad2_1_08_16f_FD_182891 | JGI IMG/M metagenome (GOLD analysis project Ga0179591, IMG submission 182891) | Vadose zone soil fungal communities from Angelo Coast Range Reserve, California, USA - CZOMad2_1_08_16fungal (PacBio error correction) | ecosystem: Environmental > Terrestrial > Soil >...
CTGGGCTGCGGCATCAGAGGTTGTGAAAAGGGATAAATTGAGCTGGAGGGACTTTTGGGGGGGTGGCGATTTGGGGGGGGGTGACAATCGCTCAAACTAGGGGCTCTTCTCAACAGGTTAAGGGAGGAGGGTTGATGTCACACAAGGAGAGGAGAAAAGGAGTCTGTGGAAGATCAATTACTTATTCTATTAATTTGAAGGGAGAGAATAGGGCGCCGCGCCCAGTTGCCCTAACCATTGTGGGATAAGGGAACACTGGAGCAAAAAACAGGAAAAAACAAAGTGAGAGTTTAAATACGAAAAACAAGGGATTGAGGACATTTAGAACAGCAAAAGAAATCGTAGTCACTAGCATATCGCTTGATCAACAACAAAAGGATTGTGTGGCTTCCCGCTATGGACTGGGACTACTAGGTCATTGGAACGATCAGGGCATAGCCACTTTTTGCAAAGCTCTCAGAGAAGAAGGAGACGGGCACTGACAAGCAAAGAGTCGAAACTCCTTGGAAGCTCTCTGTCAGGGGGGAAGTAGAAGGGAATCATCAAAAAAAGTTTAATCACAAACCACCCCGGAGGGGTTTTTTCGCTCCAAAACTTTTTTTTGGAAGAAGAATATAGGAAAAGCAAATCTGTAAGCTGTATTCATAGGAGAGTTGGGTACGTAAGACATTTAGAAAAAAATAAGGGGAGGCAGGGGATGACGCGCTCAAGGTTCTATGAAACTTAAGAGAGAACATGGCATATGGCGAGTCGGTTGCACGATCGGAGGAGACGGTTGGAGCCTGGCCGGTCTTATCAACTAAACACCAGAAAGTTTCATTAGGAAGATGAACAAGTTGAATTAATTGGGGGAAAGAGGCGCGACCGCAGGGACCTTGTAAAGCAGTGGGTATTGAAAAAGAGAGGGGACTGGCCATCCCTAATAACACAAGTCTCCCCATAAAAAGGTCACCTTGTAAACAGCGGGGTTTGTGGAAGTGGCGATAGAGCCGTTTGGTTGCTTTTGAAGTTTCTGAAAAGTGTGGACGTCGAGACAAGCGACCGGAATTAAAAAACGTAAAATACCAGTCTTGGGACGGAGTGAAGGGATCGGGGGAAAAAAAGGGAAAATTTTAAGGGTGAGGAAATCAGCCGCGTTTTGCGGACAAACCAGTGATTGGAAGAGCAAACAGTTCTCCGTCCCGGAAGAAAAAGGAAGCACAAATCATCAGGGGCCAACCCAGAAGTGGGGGCGGGGGGTCAGAATAAAAACAGAAAGGCTAAAACAGGGGGGTGTTGGCGATTAACGGTGCATGAAAGAACAAAGATCCTTATTCAACATAGACAGAATAAGGGAATCAGCCAAAAAAGGGGGAGTGAGACGTGGAGCCTGTCGAGCGGGCTGAAAGATCGCATACGCGGACGAAGGATGCTATAAATTTCCCTTAATGCAAGGGTTCAACGGGAAAAAAAGAAATGCACATCGGATTGCGTGTGATTAGCAAACACGCGACGACGACTATAACTTATAGGATCGCGTTCAACAAACAAAGAAGAGTGAAATATAGGGAAATAAAGGGGGGAGCCAAGTCGTCCTTGCTCAGAGATAAGAGAATTCCAGAAATAAATTCTGGAAAGGGCGGGAAAAAGTTGGAAACGGTGTTACCCTTTTATCCGAGCAGTGGACAATGAGACCTTTGACGTTCATCGGAAAACCGTCTCACTGTCCAAAGAAGGGTTACATTCTTTGGGCTGAAAGGATGGAAGCTGTATCGGGGGGAGAATCGGGTCATTGTGATCGGTTACAGAGCAAAAGTCAAACTACGAACTTGGTCGGAGGGTAATGGCACGTATGTGTGCGAGAAGGGGGGCAGGAAACGGGCCGATGGCTGGCGGGAAAAAGAAAGCACGACTGTGTTCCTCAAAAAACGGGCGGAGAATAAACATCGCAATTTGGAACCATTTCAAAGAGAAAGGAGAGGGTCCCAGATAAGGGGTCACCTCAGGCGGCGACGGGCGCCGTAATTTCGGGACACAGACACGTAAAACAAGGCATAGAAGAACTCATGAAACAACAAAAAAGACGACGAAGGGGGGGGAAGGATTCGGGGAAAATGCAGTTGGCGTGTTGGTAAGGTATTGGGGGCCCAGCGGGGTTTTCAGAAAAGCGGTCAAAAGGCACTGAGTCGCGCCGCTGAAATTCCACGAAGAAGTTCACCTGGGGAAAGGAATAGGTTACTGGGAAAGGATGGAAGAAGGGTGACTGGTGATGAAAAAATTCATCACCTGGGTCTGGATAAACATTGGACTCAAAAAAATCTGCAAAACCACTTTCGGACGAAACAGGGGACCAGGTGAGAGCAGAAGGGGACGAGGGGTCAAACTTTTCTAGAAGTACTGGACTGAGAGGGCACGAATAGAAGGTCAAAGAAGAGTGGGATCTAAGCGGGGGGGGAAAGAATGCTTAAAGTAGTCTTACAACCTTTCTCTTCGAGAAAAAAATTGGGTATAGTTTGAGCTAATCAGAGAAAAATGGTCCTTGTGCCAATTAGCTCGTCACAACGGAGGGGGGAGAGGCTGTCAGGGGAGGATGAGCCAAGCGGAAATCGTGCTTGAGGAAATGCAACAAACTGTGGCGATTCCCTTATTCGATAAAACCCAAATCGGTATCAAATGCCATAACTAGGATTATCCCACATAGGGGAGGCAGGGTATGCTAGTGGTGAAAAGGGTGGGACAAACCTGGTCGGTGCTGGGGGAACTAAAAAGGGGCCATACAGGGAGGGGTTTCCCAAAATCTCCGGGGTGGATTCTTGGGAAACTGTGGAGTGGTGTCTCAAGTGGAATTCCCCAATCCGGCAAGGGGGGGGGAAAAACCAGTGTCAGCCACTCAACGGGAAAGGAATCATAAAAATTTGAAATCGTGAAGAAAACTTTGGAGGAACGAATTTCGCCACAACAGCGCTGAAATGAGGCAGAGCAACTCCGAAGCAGTGGCCCCAAGGCAAACCCAACGAGGGCACTTAAAGGGAAGAAAAGGTAAAAAGTAGGGGGGCCTACCCAAACGTAAGGGGGAAAGCGAAAGACGATCTCTCGCAAATCCAGGGCCGGAAAATTGCGGGAAGTATGCTACGTGCAATAAATGCATACCTCAAGTCGGAACCAACACAGAAGGTTGGCTCAGGAAGGAGAAGCCTAACGGCGCCTGATATTCAAAGGTGGAAGCTGGTGCCGGGGGGCTCTCGATTAAGCAGGCGAGGGGATCACCGCTGTGGGGGTACAACCTTAAGCTCCATCAGAGAGCTAAATGCAGAAGGATTGAACCGAGAACCCAATCTGTTAGGCAAGGGCAAAAGAAGAGCGGGGGAACGAGGGAGTTTACGAATTTCTTGGGGAAATAACTCACATGGCTGAGAGGCAAAAGTCTGTGCCATACGCTCTAACTGGGGAACGGGAGGAAAACAGCACAACCACGGAAGAGGTTTGGGGGATTACTGAAAAAGGGGATCATGTGGGTGAAAAATGGGGGGAAAAAGGGGGGGTCAAACAGCCGCACCAATCCTTTCACTTTGAAGTAACAAAAAGGGCTACAAGACAGGGAAGTCAGCAAAGACAGAAACATCAGGTAGTGGGAGAGGCGACTGTATTTTTGCTCACTCCATATTGCAGCAGAAGACATCAGTTCAGGGAGGTCTAGGTACCGCTCGTCAGGTAGCTAGGGGCTGTCTCGTAACTTCTTGGGTGGGTGGATGTTAAACTTTATACGAGAAAAAAGGGAAAAAAGGGAAAAAGACAGAATTTTATAAATTCATCTCCTTTGGAGTCACCCAAGGAATAAACCACCACGACGGGCAGACATACAAATGCGGATGGACATCAGGCTACCAAGTAGGCAATTGTACAAAAAAGAAATGACAAAGGGAAACAAAGAATTTGAAATGAGGGCACCCTATAAAACTATGGACATCCAAGAAAAAAAAAATGGGGGAATCCGAAAGGTTTGTGGGACCTAGATGCGTTTAGCGCTCCTGACAAAAAGAAAGGGATCATGGAGGGGGGTCCATCGATTGAAGACGGCCCAAAGGGGGGAAACCCGGGAGAATTTGCGTTTTACAACCGGGGATGGGTGATTGAGCATGTTTGGGGGGACTTTTGCACATTAGGGGTTCTGAATGTGGAAGGAGATGCTGCTTGCCAAAGCGAATAAAAAGGGGAAGTCCGCAGTGGCTCAAGGTCTCGCAACACAGAAGGCGTTTTCGTGGGAAAAGGGGATGATGAAAATCAATCGCCATTGCCTGTCGAACTTAGGAGAGCAGTGGAGAAAAATATGACGAAAAAAAAGACGGAGGGAAAACTATCTCCAGGCGAGCCGGAGGGGAAAAAAATGGAAAAGCGTTCAGGGGGAGCTCAAAAGAGAGAGGAAATAAGAAAGAAAGGATCGGCGAGTTGTGGGGGGAGGAGGGGGGATCAAGTGGAAACAGAGTTAAATGTGGGGGAGGGGGCCACCTCGGAGGGAACAAAAGGAGGCTTTTGTTCTAGCACAAAACGGGGAGCAAAGGAAAAAAAAAAAGAAGAATTGTTCCAGGATGAGGGCGAAATAAACGCTTCGAAAGTTGCGGATGCGGGGGGGGGGGGGAGGGAAATCGCCACAAGAGAAAAACACAACACCGAGATGGGCATAGGAAAGAACCAACAACAAAATCAACACAAACTAATAGTCATTGTGCGGGATGGTCGTCCCCTAATCTACAAATTTAGGAGTAGGCCCTTCTAAGTGCTGAAAGGGGGGGGGGGCAAGAAAAAGCTTTGGGTTCATCTCTTTCCAAAGGGCAACAATTGGGAAAGAGAATACAGAGAAACTTTGAAGTCGCAAAAAAATCGTCGAAAGCTCCCTCATTAAAGGAAGAAAGATTCGCAATTGGAGGGACCAAAAGTCTAGCGCCGGGCCTGCATTTGTAAGAGGAAGGGTACGTCTCTCAAGCGGCCATCAAAAAAAAGCACGGGAGAGGGGACTCCAAGGCAATCCATTCTCATGGGTAATCACAAAGAATACCAGAGGGTAAATGTGCATGACGGTGAGGCGTGTCGGAAGAAAGGGCAATTTTGTACAGCACAGCGAAATGCAAAGGTACGACAATCAATTTGTTCATTAACGACAACACCAACAAATCGCGCAGAACCAAGTGATGCAGGGGAAAGAAATTTGAACAGGGGGGGACAAACATTTGTGAAGCAATGATAGGAAAACCCCGAGCGTCCGAGATTGCGGGACTTCGTCTAAAGAATCCTACAAACGTATGCCGATAGCAAAAAACAGAAGTTGAGAATAAAGTGTTTCAAAGAGTTTTTCTTAAAATAAGTTCCAGGAGTAACGTGGTGGAGGAGGTTACAATGAAGAATGGCTAAGGAGGGGGGACTCAGGTTGTAATGAGAAAGAGGGTGGGGCACAGGGGAAGAAGAAAAGAAAGGAATACAATTTTCAATGAAGAAGGGGGAAATTTTAGGGGGGGGGTCATAAAGTACAGGGGGATGAAAACCATAAACACACAAAAGGAAAAGGAGACGCCGATCATAACTTCGATAGGGTACGAAAAAAATGGTCCAAAAGGGGGCTTGGGGGAAACATTCTTATTTGGAGACAACATAAGGCCTATCAAAAAAAGAGAGGTAAATAGGATTTCTTCTAACCAGTAATGAGAAGGGAGGGGGGTACAAAGAAGGAAAAGGATGGCCCGCGGGGGGGAATTGGGGGAAAAAACGCAAAAAAAGGTCGCCTCTTTTAGTAAGCAAAAAAAAAAAGTCTTACAGTTGGTGGGGTGTCGCCAAATAACACACTTCGGCAGAAGGGGAGGGTACAGGCCTTTCATCATCGGCTGGATGGGGGAACACCATTGCGGGCAAGAGGGGCGCCAGGGAGTAGGGGAAAAAGGGCTTACTTTTGTTTTGAGGGGAAGAAAGTATGGCATTAGCAGCCAGTATGGTCTTTAGACTTAAAGAGTTGTCCAACCCGGTTCAAAAACTGCTAATCAAGGGACAAAAATCGCCCAGGCAAAAAGAAAGGTAGACAAGGAAATATCAGGGAAGAAACCTTTAAGTCCTGCGCAGTAGCAAAGGAAAGGATTTTTGGGAAGGGAGCTGTTTATCATTATTTCACTGTGAAATCCAGACTCGGCAGGGGGGGGGAAAACGGAATCTTAGTGGGGAGGATATACTTCTGTTGCGGGAAAGGAGGGGGAACACTTCGTGGAACGGAGGGGAGAGTTGGGGGAATTTATATTGGGTGGTGCCCGGGGGGCCAAAGGATCAGGCATTTAGGCTTTTCTCTACATGGCAGGAGGAGGGGGGTTATCGCCATTATTCGGGTAAGCAGAATAAAATTAGGGTGACAGGAAAGGCAACTGGTCTTATTGAGAATAGGCAAACGGGAGGAGACATTCCTGGGGAACTAAGCACAAAAAAGGTGGAAGGCTTGGTCTCCTTAGCACGTTAGCAAAAAAGGAAAGCATACCGAAACTCGATCGGGGTTTGAGAACTCCTCAATTTATGGATGAAAAAAGGGAAGCCACAAAAAAACAAACAATGGGGTCCCGGGAAGAACATATAGTGGAATTGGGAACTCCCTGTTTTTTTGGGTGCATGAGAGAAAGGGTAAACTACATGGGGGATATTTTTGGTACGACCGATCGGAAAGTTTGCAAGCTGAAACTGAAGAAAAGGGGAAACTTTGAGACATCGACATCCTACAGCATCTCCAAAACCAGTGGTCCGAAACTAAGGGGCATGAAAATTCATGGTGGAATCACCCACTGGAGAAAAAAAAAAGGAGGGGGGGGTAACGGGAAAAAAAGGGTTGTAAGAAGGAAAAGAAAAGAATAGTCAGCTGTAATGAAAAGAAGGGGTGGGAGGTCTAAAATTATGACCCGCTCAGATTGTGCGCCTAATAGCGAAAAAAGTGGGCCGAGGCAGAAATGCAGAGACATTACTCATCCAGAGGGTCGCTTCTTGCAAGATCGGGGCTCGAAACGGGGATGGCAAGACGCCAGTGCGAGGGCAAAAAAGAAAAAACAGAAAGCCAGAAGGAGGGGACTAAAGGAGAAACCATGCCTTTTTCAAGGGGAAAGTCCTGGATGGAAGGAAGGGAGGAGACGACGCAGGTTGAAATGGGAAGAGGGGGGATAAAAAACGAATGCGTACAGAAAAAACAAGCACCCAAAAGGTACCAAAAAAGAAGGTAAAGACTGGGACTAAACTGCTTCTGCGTTTGTTGGGTTGAAAAAGGGGAAGGAATTCCAAACCGTGGTTTGGATTGTAGGGTCGAAAGGGGGTTTAAAAGAACGTCCGACAGGTGGAATTAATGGTAGTACTAGGGAAGGGGGCTTCCTGAGGGACGGGGGAGGCTCATTTGAAACGGGGAACCAACACAGTATTTGATGACGAACGAGTTTTAACAAAAAAGACCGGAGGGAGGGACATTATGATACTCCAGGTCTCAAACAGTTGGGACGGAAAAAGCTATCACTCAAATCGGGGGAGCAACAAGAAAAAGAGGCGGACGCGTGGGGGGGAGTGTTAGTTCACCTCGAAAAGGGAAGCACATAAGGGAGGCAACAATAAGCCAGATAATTACCACACAAGGAAGGGGACGGAGGAGCCGGATGGACCTTGGGAAGAGCGCTTAAAAGAAAAGTAGAAAATCCACCTGAGACTGAAAAAAGGTGCATCAAGGGGGGCACTTGTAATCCAGTGCCAAAGTTTCATGAACCGCCCACATGTAAACCATCAGGGGTCAGGCCGTTTATAAGAGTGACAAAAAAGGCTTATCCTTATAGAAGATACTCATCAAAAAAAAAACTGAGGAGGGAGAAAATATGGGGGAAATCGGGGATGTAGAAGTATTCCGGAGGCGAGTAATCTCACTTAAACTGAAACAGAGAGTCGGTAAATTGGGCGGTTAAAGGGGAAACGACTTCAGGAAAAGGGAAGGGACGGGCTCACGGTGGGAATTAGGCGAGGGAGTTTCACTCGAGAAAAAAAAAAAAAGGCTCTTTCTCGGAAAGTTTACATGGAGTGGGAATTACGTAAAGATTTATCTTTGGAATGGATATTGGGAGGAATTTGCTCTGTGGAAGGAGGGAAACTTCATAAAACAAGGAAGAATCTTTGCGCGGTAATGGCACGAGAAAGGGGGGCATGAGACTTTTAGGCCATCGGTCCGGAAGGGAGTTCGGAAAATCTACTGAAGCAAAGAAGGGTCCCAAAAAAAAAGAGGGGGCTGCTGCCGTAAACATCGCAAATGTTGGGGGGAAAGGGAACACGCCAAAAATGAAAAATCAAGGTATAAAGATCCTGTAGTTAAGACTCAGGGTATTTCCGGGCTGGAGACGAAAAAAGGGAGGAAACACATAGAAAAGGGCAAAAAAAAGAAAGAGATACTAGACTTCAAAAAAAAGATCCTACCCGGGAGAGTGTTAAGAGACTGCCTGGGGGGGCGACATGGGTGTGAGGGGGAAGGAGAACGTGGTTCATCACGGAGTCAAAAGACAGGATTGAAGGAAGAGACTTCCCCACGAAACCAAGCAAATGAGACGGAGGGAGATTAAGGGTAGCGGGAGTTGGGAGGGAGCTTGAAATCCGAAGAAGAGAAAATGTGCAAGAGAAGATCTTTAAAAACGGGACGCGAAAATCGGCCAGCAAAAAGCATTCCCTCGGAAAAGGGGAGAGGACGGCGAGACTGGACGGAATAAGGGAGAAAACGAAAATATCAGGAAATTCAACATCTTTTAATAAACACTATTCTTATCAGGACTTCAAAAAAAGTTTTGGGGGCGAAGGTATAAACAGACGGGGTGGGGTATTGTTTGATGAAGAAATTCCAGAAGAATGGTTCATTGAAAATTATCCGAGGGGAGGAAGGGGGGGGGGGGAGTATTTCGGCAGGAGTTGATAAGGAGGACGCCGCTTCTTCAAAAACATAGAAAAGGGGACAAAGGGAGATGCCGGAAGGCAGAGAAACCCTAGAAAATATCAGCGGTCGCAGAAAAGCAAAAAGAGAAAGAAAGACCATCGGTGAGGGGGGGAGCATGAAAAGGATGGAAGGGGAAAGCAGAGTGAGGATGGGTTGTTCGAGGGAATACCATAACCTTATTATTTTAACCTATCAAGGCGTGGGAGGGGCTGTCAGTGGGTTTAGGGGGGTTGAAAAAAGTTTTTAAGGGAAGACACCACGCAACAAGGGGTGGCGCGGATGGAAAGACTCGACTAAAAGTAAGAATACTACCATGGGAATGCTTGAGAAACCGTTTTCTGCATCAGAATCAATGGGGGGGAAAAACAACAGCATCAAAAAAGGACTGTTGAAGCGCCCACCGCGAACGAGCGGGGAAGGGGCCTAAACAAAAACCAAAAAGCGGCCAGGAAAAAAAAAAACATCACTACATCATAAAACGAATAAACAGTCCGCCCACCGCCTGGAGGGCAGGCAGCCAGAAGTAGAGAAGCAAATCCCGATTGGGAAGTTGGGCCCATTGAGAGGAAGTATGCGAAGTGGGAGAAGAAAGAGACATCAAGTCGGCACCACAAGGAGTCCTGAACGGAAGGAAGAACCCGAAACGAGAATGAGATCAAGTGTAATAACTCTTGGCCTGGGGAAAAAGGCAAAGAGTGTGGAAGCGGACGCGTGTGCTCACCTCACTGGGGTTATAGGGGGTGGGGCGACAGCACTCGGCCTGCTGAGAAGGAAAGAAATGAGAAAAAAAAATGCGGTTAGGAAATCTTCCCATCCTGGGAAGAACAGGCCTGAAACCAATGTCTTGGGCAATAAACGCACAAAGAGTCGGAGGGCAAGACTATAAAAAGACTTTGACTGAACAAGAAACACAAAAAAACGGAAAGATTTTTTGGGTGGGACGTACTGAAAGCTCCAGAGGGATCATTGGGGGGGAACTGGGGGCCAAATTTTTGGAAACTCAGCTGGCACAGACTTGCAGTCGTGAATTACCAAGCAAACCATCTCCTACAGAAGAAGAAAGGGAGAAAGAGGTATCATCTTTATGGGGGTTCTACCAGGGCAAAAAGGCTAAAAGGGACAGTGGGGCATCGTAACCAGAGAGAGCCGTTTCCTGGCGGCGCTGCTTAGTGGGGGGGGGGGAGGGGACTGAAAGAACCCATGTACGAAGGAAAAACCGTGGAAAACGGAGCAAGAGGGTTGGATGGGGGGTGGTTCCTGAACTTTGGGATACCCTCACGGGGAAATCACACCACAATTCCTCATAGGCAAATTAGGGAAGGGAAAGCCGGCGAAAAGTCCCGTTTCAAGTGGAAAATACCATGACAACCTTTCAAAGCAGGGGGGAAGGGGCAGGGGAAAAACCCATAAACTATTGAGAGAATAAGGGAAGGCGTGGCTCTCGACTCTGTTGCCCGAGATTATAGAGGCAAAAGAAAGCAGCGGTACGAGGATGGGGGTCATCGATAGGCGACTGTTGAACCTGCAGAAAGGGCTTTCACAAGGGGCAAAGGGGGGGGGAAGGGCGATCAGTGGGGGACGTTGGTGGTAAAATGCAAGTATTGGGCTGTGCTGCATCAAGAGGGAGCTTGCCAAATCTAATTCAGGATTCCGCCAATGGGGAAATATAAAGGAGAGTCAACACGTAAGGCGTTGGAGAATTGATTGGAGGACATCAGAGCTCTTCCTGTAAGGAAACTGGGGACAGATGCTTGGGAGGGGGAAAAAATCGTAGAGGAAAATGGGAAGATGAAACGTAGAAAGGCTCTACTTAATACGGAACAAGAATGGGAGAAGGGGGGAAGAGTAAGGAAATAACTCTGAGTCGAGGGGGGTGGTTTGCTGACGAAGGGGGGCAAAAAGGAAGTGTGGGGGTGGTGGTGATGAACATAAAAGGAGGAAAAGAAAATCTGGGCTTGAAAAAACCTCATCGAGAAGGGAAAGGCCCGATAATGGTTTAAAGATGAGCAAGAAACAGATGCACGAAATAGTATGCTTGGGTTTGCGGGGGGAAATCTCCAAAAAGAGAAAAAAAAAACCTGGAGTAGGAAAAGAGATATATGTCAGAGTACCGAAAACAATCAAGCATCAAGAAAACACCTATCATTTCGCATATTTTTCGGTTGACGCCAACGACATAAAATTATGGAATTAACCATGGCCACTCTGGGGACCGGGGGGGGGGGGGGTCTTAGACAAGCCTACTTTAAAAAGTCCCAGAAAAAAGGTAAAAACTTGAAGATACTTGACTAAGAAAAAACCAATCGCCTAAATCTCTAGCGCCGGAAAGGAAATTAACGCTTGAAGGGAGGTCTGCGTACAAACAGCGCCTGGCGAAGGGGGGAAAATGCGCCGTTGAGAAATAGAGAGCGGTAAACCGCTCGAAGTTCTACAGGAGAAAGAGGGGGAATAAAATAATATGAAGAAACTCATTACAGGGGGCTGGGATATCAAGGGGGGGGAGAAATCAAGACCGATTCTCTGGTTGAACAGCGCAGCAGGGAAGACCTTAACCAAGGTAGAAGGGCATAATCCCAACATTCTCCGGAAGGCACTCAAACATTAAGGGTAACCACAATTGAAAGCAGGGGTTTAAAAACTGTTGAAGGGGACTTGAACAAACCCTGGAAATTAGGGACAGCGGGGGGCGTTTCAGGAGAGAGAAAAAAGATCAAAGAAAAAAAAGGAGAGGAAACAACATGTTCAGGGAATGACGAGAGGTGGGCCTTCGGAAAAACAGTGCTTGGGAACTGGTCAGTGGAGGTGGTTACAGGAGAATGGTAGGGACGGGGTTGAAATAAGAGTTTTTATTCGGGACTCGTGGGGGTGATTAAGAGGAGAAAGTGAGCAACCAGATATTGGTAAGTTACCGTTTTTAACCTAATTACAGGTGGGGGGGAAGAAAAAATAGAACTAAACACCAAACAAGTAAGCGTCCTCAAAACTGACGAGCGGTACTAGCCCAACTGAGGGGAAAAATTTCAGGGGGCCATTAGGTCCAGAAGATAAGAGCAACGACGGTATAATTGGGCGGATTTCTGTTGACAGGAGAGTGAGGAAGGCTGGGTCAAAGATGCCAAGGGAGGGGGCCCTCGGATTTTACACCTTTGGGCAAAAAAGGTAAACAAAAGGAGAACTTAAGGACGCAAACGCTTACATGGTGGGTTTGGTGGGAGGAAGACCAGGAGAGGGAGCATTTAGAGGCAAGCCAAAGCAAGAAAATTCTGTGGTTTGGCGAGAAACAAAACATGGAGGAAAAGCCGCGGCTACCGAGGGGAGGAAAACTGGCAAGTACCTGTTTGTTAGAAAGAAAGAAAGGCGGCATGCAAGCAGGCCGAGGATTTCTACGGAGGGGATAAAAACTTGGGGGGTTCTCAAAGAGAAGCTGGAGAAGAGAGAAAGAACCTATATGACCAAAAGGATAAGGGAAGGAACTTCCTGGACCTGCTTCAGTTAGTAGTGGGAAGAAGAGGTGGAAGGGGGAGCAGGATTTGTCACTGGAAGAATCCTGGAACCGCGCAAGTTTAAACGGCATCAGGGGGGGAGAGATAAGAGTCTCCAGCGTGGGGCGGAATATAGTTTGTAAAGGAGAAGGGGGGGTCTCTTTTGGTTATTTCCTGGGGGGGGGAAAGGTTGTGACCAATGAGACTAGGTCGCTTTCCCAGAAAGAATGTCAGTCTATGGTGGTGATGTTGAGTCACCATGAGGCAGAGGGTCAAAATTATTGGGTCGTCAAGAAGAAACTGGGGGATGCGATTTAAGTTGCAAGTGATCTATGGAAAGAGCAGCCAACCTTGCCGGCTTGGGAGCAAGAACCGGGACAAAAGAAAAAGCATACAACGAACGGATCAGTTGGAAAGAAAGAAAAAAGGTGCTGAGGAAGACAGGAGGAAAAAACCAAAAACGCCCAGTTGGCAAATTGACTAAACGCATAAAAGTACCCTTGATAGCACAGACCGAGGGGGGTCATCCTCGGGAGCTGGAAATGTATCGGGGGGGACAGGGTGTGTTTTTGGTCTAATCCGCATCAGGGGAAAGGGGGGGGGAAGTTTTTCAACTCTAATAGGCAAGGAAAGAAAGGTCGTATAGACAAATGACAAAGAATCGAAAAAGCCTTTCACCAAGCGAGGGGGGGGGAACAAATTCAGAGACCACAATGTTAAAGAAACCAACCCCCTTCGGAGCGGAACTACAAAGGGGGGGGGGAGAAGACTAAGAGGGGGTTAAATCACAGATGGAGAAATCCGGGTATATTTGTATCTTCGAACGGGAAAAGGAAAAGAAAATTAAGAATCTAAAGGTGCCCACGAAGGGAAGGAAATTCGATAAAAAGGGAAATCCAGTTTGGGAAAGAGGGGGAAGAGAGGAAAAACTGGGTGATCCAAACCAGGGAGTAATTTTCAATCTCCCAGCAAAAATCGTCAGTCGAAGGATCAAAAAATTTCTCCTGGGGGAAAGGAGAGGGGGAAGGTATCAGAAGGAAAAAAGGAAGGCACTCAATTGACTCGGAGCAACTCTTAGGGGGGGGGAAGGGAAAATCAAACCGAATAAAAAGGGAAACCAAATCTCATTTAACCGAAAGAAGAACGCGGGCTTTTGTGGTTGAAGGGGGAGGATTCGTCGTGGTTTGGGGGGAATGAGTTCGAACGTGTTACGTAAGAACAGGGAGAAGGGAAAAGCAGTCGACCTAAAAGGGAAGCGTGGGAGACGGTTTCAAAGGGTAAAGAGGAAATGGAAAATTTGCTATTTGAAGGGAAGCAGACCGAGGGTTGGCGGCCAAAGGGGGGGGGGTCATCAAGAAGCCAGCCATTTCTTGCTCCGGCCCGAGTGGAAGCCCAAAGATCCAGAAAAGCGTGAAGAAAAACCGGCTCAAGAGGAAAGGACGCGGTGGGTGGTGGGCGCGCCAAGAAGCAAAAGGAAGGGAAAAATCCTGAATCAACAGAGAAACGAGAAGGATCATCCCAATAATTAAGGGGGGAGTGGGGGAAAGGAGGAAAACTGGAGGGTCGCGAGAAAAGAAAGTCGAGAAGATAACCGGAAAAAATGGGCAATAAAACGGGAAGGGGGGAAGCAAAAAGGGGGTGACAAGGTACCCGGAAAATTGGCCTCCAGATTATTCTTATAAAAATGTATAGGTGCATCCCGCGACGGGGGACGAAGAAAGGAAGGGATCTTGACAAAAAAAAAAGGAAAGGGGAGGGAAGAATAGCTAGAAGGGGAAGGCTTCGCGGGATGATATTAGAAAAGCCTACCCAATAAGAAGGGGGGCTTGAAAAGGGGAGGGAGTGAGGCGTAGTGAAAAGGTATGCAAAGGAGAAGGGGCTTACGGCTACTTTTTCTTGGTAAGGAGCGATAATAAAAAGGAGAAATGTAGGGTCAAATCAAGGGGTTCAGTCTGGGGGCAGGTGAGGGTAAACGCTGAGGCTTTTTCCTCGTGATTGTTAATGGGACTCGGTGCCGAAAACACTTCAGCTAACCGCGTGGCCGATCTTGGGGAGAGGGAAAAAGGGAACAGGGTGGGCATCGAAGGTAGTCAAAGAGGAAGGGGATAAAAGGGGTCTGGCTTATAAGAAATCATCCTGGTCAACAAAACGGGC
>Ga0179591_1358285_pt1 | contig 14578 bp, 13 predicted proteins | sample CZOMad2_1_08_16f_FD_182891 | JGI IMG/M metagenome (GOLD analysis project Ga0179591, IMG submission 182891) | Vadose zone soil fungal communities from Angelo Coast Range Reserve, California, USA - CZOMad2_1_08_16fungal (PacBio error correction) | ecosystem: Environmental > Terrestrial > Soil >...
GGGTGTACGGTGACGTCAACAACCCAAACACGGGTTCAAGAATGGAGCTGGGGGCGACGTACGTATCGAGGCCGCCATCAAAGGGGACGAGCGATCAGACCTATAAGGGGGCGATACCCTAGAGTGAGGAGGGGAGCAACAAGGGATGCCACGCAGAAGGTTAACAGGCTCTTGACCGTACAGCCACTCGGGGGACAAATAAAAAGAAAAAGGCCGCACGAAAGGGGGCAGCTTTTGGGAGGACGAAAAAGACGAGGGGGAAGGACGAAGACCCGCGGCTACCAAGGAAAAAATTTCCCATCGGCACCTCCTCCAACGGAACCGAGAATGGCCGGCCGCGCGCGGGGGTGCTTTGTTCGATAAAGAAGGGGACCGGCGGTGGGGGGGGAAAGCGGGGTGGGGGACGATCGCAAGGTTGGACCTATAGGATTTCTATGGTCAGAACGGTCGCACAAAGTCAGCTAAGAAACCGTAGGTATCCAAAATTCGGCCTACACAAAAGGGGGGGTTGGAGGGGGACATATCCAGTGGAGCCGCGGGACAAGGGCGGGGGAAAACTGATTGAAAAGCGAGAATCTAAGTCGGTTTCTTGCCATTAATGGCCTAGAGAGAGGAAGGACAATTGTTATAAGCGAGCACAGTCGATGCGAACGAGACGATCTCGACGTCAGGGGGAAACGGCCCGTAATGTGGAAAGATTCCGGATGAGACACTTTCCAGTGTTGCTTCTCGTGGTCCACGCAGAATCGGACTTGAATCGGACTGAAAAATCGAAGTCGGAAGGAGGAGTTTGATAACGTCCCCATAAGATGGTCCCAGAAAAACCATCTTCGAAAGGTGACAAAACGTAACCCGGAGACGCTGGAAGATAGCGTACGTAAAGTCGGAAGAGTCTTCAACGGATCAAAAAAGCCCTCGGTAGGTCAACTATGGGGGAACATGGGGTGCCCAGGGAGGCCAGTCATCGAGGAGTCCGGGTAACGACGAGGGCGACGCAGGGGAAAGCAACGGGATCGTTCGAAAACTATTCTGTTACACGAAAAACCGCAGAAGGCCGCGTTGGAGGTTACAACGACAAGGACGTAACCCAACGGAGACGACGATCATGGGTCGGTGGAGGAGAGGCGCGAAACGAGAATCGGGCTTAAACCAAAAAGGGGGGGTCCGTGTCCAAAGCCATTGGAAAGCAGCTACTGGTGTCCAATACGTGGCCGTCATGTAACGGAGGAAACGGGGTGGTCTGGGGGCCAAGAGTGAACTTGCTCTTCCGCAGGTGGCTGGGGCAGCATGAGAACCTTAGAGTGCAGACTTATGAAACGACATCCTTTGGAATCCGTAGCTGGGAGAGGCCTTCTACAAGAAGCCAAGGTCCTTGGAGGGGAAGAAGACCCTTACCGTAACTTGCGTCGTGTCCTCTCTGAATGGGCCTTTGTCATCACCATCCGGGGGGCGGGGGCGAAGGAATCTCTGGGGGTCTGTGGGCTAGTCGCAGGCCGGTGACGCTGGTTGGGCATGTTTAAAAGACATTGGGTGGAACTCTCCAGTTAGGGGGTCCTAGCCCAGGTCCTCGGGGGAATACAGGTCGCAGGTCTACCGTCGGTGATCCTATCCCCAGAAGGGATACCAGCGACCCGCACCGGGGCGATGAAACAAAAACCCGACAAGAAGTGTCTGAGGGCGGTTTAAATGACCGACAGGGTGGACCGTGGGTCCTTCGAACAAAGTAGCGGAAAGGGGGGGACTAGCAACCGAGGATCATTAACACCAACGAGCGGACGCGACTGGGCGAAGCAGGTGAACAGCCGTACGCATGGAAGCAGCCGGTAAAATGCAAAGAGAAGTGTGTTCTCTCGGGAGGGGCGTCTCTCCTAGTGGAGAACTTATGAAATCGAAGGAATCAAGGGGTCGCTGGGGGGGAAAACTTTGGGGGAAGACGCCTTCCGAACTAAGGCTTTTAATCTAACTTGACCTGCCTCTTCGAGGGGGGGACTAAATTCCAAAAGGAGGTAAATCAGGCGAGGCAAACGACTGCAGGGAGAGAGGTCTCCGGATAGGTGACGAGTACGCACCTCGCCCGTTCAGCGGCAGGCATAAGCGCTGTCGAAAGCAGCAAAAAACCACAGAAAGGGGTTATTTGGACTGAATTTGGGGGAGTCCTACACCTTTATGTCAAAAACTCTCTACGGGTTTGGTTGGCACACGGGGGGGATGGATTTTGGTTCGATGGGTTTGGGGGGGTTGGCTGAAACTCGCTAAACAAGGAGGATTCAAAAAAGAAATGTGGGAAACAAAGAAAACAATAAAACAACACCGGAGGTCCCCCCGCGACGAGAGGTCATCGGTGACAGTAAATGAGGAAAAAAAAAGCCATGTTGGGGGGTGGTGCTAATTCCAGCGCTGGTATTCCACCGCCCAAGCCTGTGCGAAGGCGAGGTTTCCGAAGGTCCTCGGCCGCCTGGGTACTAAGTATGCTTAAAGTTGCCTCGACCTTTGTGACTACTAGGGTCCTTGTAAAGAATGCCTCTCTAAAACGATCAGATGTACAGCTCAAAGGCGGATCTCGCAAAACGGTAAAGGGGGCCGGGTTTCATAGACCAACGCTCGGAGGGGGGTCAGAGGGTAAAGCGCAAAGGGGAGGTAGGAGGACGGTACGAGCTCATAAGCGGAAGTGGAGCTGACTCAGACGGGCGTTCAACGGGCCTTCTGTGAAAGGCTGTCGAACACCAGGGTCCGGGGCAGAGGGAGGGGGTAGCCTGGGGTGGAGACTTCAAGGAGTCTACGGGGCGGCCGGAGACAAGGTCAAGCGTGGTGACGAGCACCGAGGGGGGACGCCAGAGGAGGCCGGTCACTGGACTTTTGAGATCCACCTCCAATGGGTGACACATGGAGGCAACGGCAACTGGTAAAAACCGCGAATGAATCCACGGTTGAAAGCCGACCGAACCGGGAGAGGAAAACACCCGAGTCTTAGGGTTGGCCCTCCGACACGACGAAGCGGACCCTGAATCCCAAGGCAGCGATGTTATGGACCCAAAGTATGGGTGTCACACGATAGGTTCCAGGAAAAGGCCGAGGTACGGTAGCGAGGACCAAAAAATCCAGGAAAAGGGGATTGTAATGCAGAGAAGATTACTACGGCCAGGGCCTCACTGGATGGGCCGGAATAGTAGAAAAAGCGAAATCTTCATCTACACCGCCGGGGAAACAACGCCAGCCCACACCCCAAAAGGCCCCCAACAAAGGCGAGGGAAACCAAAGACCAAATCACATAAGCCACGGCCTCCTATTAATTCGGCCCACTCCACTGTCATCTCCCCCCGGGTAACGGCCATGCTGGGGAGGGAAATCTCAGGTCTTCTCGTTCACGTTCAGCTAAGCGTATTTGCCACCGTGAAGTAGGCCGGCACAATGTCTGTACTCACCATGTGTGGAAAGGAATATGGCCGACCTCTAAGAAAAATTGAGCCCAACGGTAGTCTTTGGGGGCTCCCCGTCGGACAAGAAAAGACTAAATGTCAATGCGCTAAGTGGGTATCTACTAGGCTAATAATGAAGGTGACCAATTCACTCATGCTGTCATTACAGTTTCCGCTAGACAGTCCTTGCCATTCCAGGTCCACAAACCTGTTTGAAGGGGGTAAAGAAAGACTGATCAGAGGGTGATAACGGTGGCGACAGAGATCGACCTCCTAAAAAAATCCACAAAGTGCTCGGCAACAAAAAGCGAAAACCACCCACTAAAAAGCAGGGTTCGTGCCGTGGCCCTGGGGGGATGTTCGGATCCTCAAAACTTGTTCTCTGATCGGACTGCTGACTATTCCAGAGGTAAGGGGAAAGGGCAAATCAAAACTTGGGAGGAAGACTGGGGCCATAGCCGTCTCCAAAAGGGGGGAGGCCGTTCGGGGGGTCCCAATACACTAATACTAAGGTGTTGGTCGTCGGCCCGAGAATGGTCGAGGGGGGGCCGGCTACTCAAGTGGATTTATGGGGAAAAAAATTGAGCACATTACAGGGGAAAAGAAGAACACGGAACCTACGAGGGGATAGTCTGAGACCAACTGTACCTTCCCAGTGAACCGATAAAGTGGTCTCACATATGTACTAAAAGGTAACACCCAAAGGGTCGGGGAAAAGAAAATCTGGGCCTGTTGGGGGGGGTGTCCCTTTCCGGTCTTGTGGAGCATCTTACACCGCGACCTTGTCAAAAGGGGTTGTAATCAAAACGCCCGTATCTACTGCTGAAAAGACAGACAACATCCATCCCGATCAAGGGAAGTAATTCACCATCACGACGTCGCAAGGCACATACGGGTATTGGCGCCGCAAGATCTTTACCTGGGTAGTCGCATGTACCCCTTGCATAGGGCTTTCAACAGTCTTGACAATGGTCAGGAATTCCGGGGCCGAACTTAGGTTTGCAGCGATCTTCAGGCCGGCACTTTTGGGGAACAAACCTCGTGGCGTTCCAGCAAGCGACATGGAAAAAGGGGTAATCCCAGGAGAGTCCGGGAGAATTGATGCAGCGTTCATCAGGGGCGTAATCTAAGAGGGGCCGTCAGCGCCAACCGGTAGGCAGCCATTTGGGGGTTTTTGAAGACGCAACAACCAATCCAGACATAAAAAAAAAACAAGGAAGGAGAGTAGAGAGAATGAGGGGTGGGACTTGGTGCTTAAAAGCCCGAGAGGGGGGGGGGCCTACCTTTAGCGGTTAGGGAGAAAAAGGAAGTATCGAGATCATGGGAGAGATCTCGGGTCCAGCTGGGGGTGGGCTCTAAACTATTGAAGTCGGAGGAGAACTTAAGAACACGAGGAAAAGTCCACAACTAGAGGGTGAAAAATATGTATCTGGGACGTTCCCTATAGCGAGGACCTTCTATCGCGTTGTTGCGATAGACTCCGAGGAGGACAGTCTTGAAAGACGACCGGACGCTAGGGAAATCGGCATCCCTCAGCGTCCCTATAGTTTCGGGCTCTTTTTCGGGGGGTTAAAAAAGGTCTTAAAAATGCCTTAGGGGTGGAGGTCAGGGGTAGTTCCGGGGGATTAAAGGAATTTCTAGGGGGGGTGTCCGCTCAAAGCCGATACCTAAGGAAAAAAAAAAAAATGACAAAAAGGGACACAAATACAAACCAAAAAAAAAAATAACAATGGGATAAAAATCGTGTTAGACGTAACCATATCAAAGAGAGAATATGCCCATTTTAGGGTACATATCTTACTGTAAGTGAAAGACAACCGATACGGTCAAGCAGGACAACGTTAGATGGCTCTCTCATGCGAAGATACGTCAAGGGCGAAATGTTTCATTAAGGGAGGGAGGAAAAAAAAAGAAGGGGAAAAAAGGGGATCTACGAGAAAGAGGACCTTTTAAAAAGAAACAAACAATTCTGCTACATTCTCTTCCTACACCTCGGAGGAAATAATCGTACAGTTCCTAAACGAATGGAAACCAAGGAGGTAAAACGAACGCTAAGAAAAACTAAAGACAAAAAACAAGGCGGCGAGTGGAAAAAAAAAAGAAATGAATTCCAGCACGCAAGAACACCTTCAGGAGACGTACAGAGAAACTCTAGCCAAAGGTTGATTCAGAGCAAAGCGAACGTTCAGACACGGAAACCTTTTCTCGCCAAGGGGAAAACGCGGGAAAACGGGGGGACGAGAAGATACGCACTTTTACTTAGGGGTGTCTCTAAATGTCCCTTTCACCCGAGTCTCGGCGTTTCTTACAACTGGGGTGTTAAGATCAAAATGTTGATGACTACCTCGCTGTTCTCTCGTCCTTTTACGGACGAGGCGAAAATCTGAGCAAAACTTATAGGTGAGCAAGGTATCTGCACACCTCTACCAGCGCTCCCGTGAAATTGACCGACCGTGCAGGAAGGGGACAACAGACCCTGAAACTCAGGCGCCATTGAAGGATGTACACATCGCGTCAAACAAAAGGGTGGGTTTCAACGTCCTTGGACGCCTCCTTAACGGGGGGGGGTTTCAATACGGCCAGATGAAGTGTAAGCCAGATCTGGGATTCGACTTCAACTCACATAGAAAATGAAGCTTGAAAAATCCGAAAACATAACATATTACAAAAAGAAAAAAAATCAAGAGAAAAGTAGGGACAACAAAAGAAAACAACTTGCGTGGATCGGATCGCCAGTTTCAGTGGGGGTAGCCTTAGGGACCATGAGCTGAGGAGACTTCTGAAAGGGAGGATAATTAAGTTCTTGGGAAAGAGGCCTTAATAACCTTACTGGGGGGCATTGAGGGGCCAATATCTTCTTTGGGTATACCGGTGGACATCCCGCGGTTGAGGCGGGGCTTTAGGGGTCTCCCTTTACTAAGCGTCAGGTGTCGCGATGAGGGGTGGTTAACTCTCAGAGGTTCGGGGGGCTAGGCATCGGTCTCAGGTCAGAGCTATGAATAGTGTCCAAAAAGGGGAGTTTCTTAGTTAGACTAACACGCAAGAACGTCAAAGGTTTGGCCTTAACGCCTTTGCCCAAGCTACTAAAATAGGGTAGAGGAGACAGGTGTCAAAGAACTTCGTCCGCCGGCGGGTGCAGGCTGGGCTTCAAAAAACCAGAGATTCACAAACTCTTTCGCCGGGGCTAAATTCTTGGTGAGAAGCAGGTTAACTCCTCCGCTTTCCACACTGGGAGGAGAGTGCTAAAACCAGGCGCAGGAGGGGTTATCTCGTCGTACTCCGCCGGGGCGTTTCGGGGGGCTCCCTTGCCATCGGGCCTGCCGGGGGGAGATGAAACAGGGGGGCAAAAACGCACGGGCTGTTGGATCGCCGTTGAATCGACAGATGCCGCTAGTCCGATAGCTTTAAATTTCCTGAGGAGTAAAAAAAAAAGTGATGGACGACTTCGATCAGGGTAACGCTCCGGATATTACGGAAGGGGACAAACTCTCCTGTCGCTGCAACCTGAGTGGGCCTAAGAGCGGTCAGCTAGCAAAAACAACACACGAGGTTGGGGGGTTCCGGTTGCTAAGCCACACGGTATTATTCACAACTCAAGTGAGGAGACGTGTTTGTTTAAACTACAGGTTGCTGTCGGTTCGGGTGGGGGTGGTTTTTATTCCAATAGGTCGAAACAACAACAGGGAGGAAAAAAAAGAGAAGGGAGGGAAGGTGGACACATAAAAACAACACCATCACGAAACAAGAAACATATTTGCCAAACCCGACGCCGGAGAAAGTGGGAATCACTTTTTAGGAATTCTTAAAAAGCCACGGTTGGGTGGTTTCCTGAGCCAGGAGGGGGAGGAAAAAAACAAGAAAACGGGGGAGACGGCCAGATCCCGCCTACTAGCCTAGAAAAGGAGTGATGCTACTTTTCCCTGCCTTTGTGAATACCGCTTTCAACGTAACCAGATAGCGGCGCCGAGTGACACGGGACGCCCGTGCCACGGGGGAGGTTGGCCCGTGTGGGGGGGGGGGGGAAGAAGAATCGATGGTCTTCCGTTCGACAAAACCGCAAAAGCAGGAGGTACGCCTCTTGCTCGAAACTGCATCGTGTACTGGGAACTTCTGTACATGGATTGGTGAAAGCATGCTGTCCTTCGGGGGGGGGGTGGGATCCAGATAAGTGGCTGACGAAGAGTTGTAATAGAAGACCCAAGGGAAGGCCGTTTCTTCTACTTTGCAGGTTTCCCGGGAAAATCCCATCTTGGCGTGACGGGTTCTGACCGCAGATAAAAAACGGACGGGGGTCGTTTGCATATCTAAGCCGATGTTTCCACTATTTCTTTACATAAAGAAGTGAGCTGACCATGAGCCACGGGAAGGACATTACCGAGGGAGGGGCCCAAAACCTTCTTATCCTAATAGGAGAAGCTACGGGGGGCTTAGGCAGTACACGAACCCCTCGCTAAGGGATGACGATTCCTACCATGACAATAAAGGGGCTCTTCCATCAGGAAAAGTACAGTTGAAGAAGGTCGAGTGCTGAAAAAACCCCAGGGAACTTCTGCGGCTCCTAATCAGGGGGCTCCCAATACAATGAATATGTTAAAAGGGAGATAGTCTAACTCTAAACGTATCATTCTTCAACCGGGGGGGTCCGAATTGGCGGCGGTTAAAACCTTCCAGAGCTCAACAAGCCAAGTCTCTGGTCTGAAGTATGGAAAGAGTGGGGGAACTTTCGAGGGCACATTGTGAACATTCCGGTGTTGGTGGGACTCTAATATTAGCCGTATCCGACAGGCCTGGCGCCCACGGAATCTCTTAGGTCTACGGGCTTTGCAGAACTCTGAGGATGAGAGGGTATCAGATATCTAGAAACGATCCGTGGAACTGTCCTCTAAACTACAACTCGAACGCGCCTGTTAAGTGGAACAAGGACTCCACCTCAAAAGGGACACGGAACACGATCGCGGGGTTAATCATGGTGCAACTGACCTAGCTATGAAAAAAGGGGAACCACTTGTATCGCACTGGGCCAGGTGTGGTGGAAGTCTTCCTTCAAGCAAGGATGGGTAGGGAAAACGAGGAAAGGGGGAAGGGGGAACGTCGGGAAAAAAGTAAGGTGGAGGGGAGACTATCCTTAAATGGCGCGCTAACACTTACACAACGCCAAAGCTTAGTATTAGGGACCCCGAAATTGAATAAGGAGCAAGCAATGTTCGAGATCGGCAGGCATCGAGAGGGTGGGGGAATTGGATCTTCTCAGAGCACTTGTCAGTCAAGAAACAGGCCAGACTGACCAACTGACGCGAGCGGCGCTACGGGGTCCAGCATGTACCTACAAAATTGTGGAAGAAAAAAGAGTGGAAGGTATTTCCGCAACGGTCACACCTCTTTTCGCGCACGAGCTGGAGACATCGGGGTGTTAATTGAAACTGGCCTGGAGAGAGAAGTCTGAGCGAAAGTGCCTTGGGGCATCGACCGATCGGACAACACGACAGCCTTCCCCAAGTGATCCTCAAAAAGAACATCTGAAAGTTTCTAGGATCAGCACATAGGTTTCGGACCGTGGTGAGCTTGGGGAAGTTGGCTGATCTGTCCCGGAGCTTGCTCAGGCAAAACCTCTGACGAACAAAAATCGTCACGACGGTTGTTCCGTGGGCCATCGTAAAGGGGAAACGGACGAGTCACTTAATGTGGATAGGGGAACGTGGGGGTGGCATTTTCGAGAAAACGCACACTCGAATCTCAATATAGGCCTGTAACGTCCTGATTATCGGTAAGCTGCGTGAGAAAAGCGTCCGTCCCTCCTAGGCATACTTCTTTGGGTGTTGGGGGGTTGATAAACATCCCACTCATGTCGACGGACAACAACAAAGTAATTTGGTTTAGAGAGAGAGTTATTTGGTCGCCAACATTATGAAGTAAATTGGAGAGGAGTTCCCATTCTACTTACTCTATCGGAGCTCAGAAAGATGCCTACGGTCAGGAAGTGCTTTTCTCGTGACCGATGGAGGGGGGGGAGGGTCTTGCAGGGGATAGGAAAAAGTAAAGGAAAAAAACCCAGAGGCTTATACAACATTCTCCACACAAGTAGGCCGGACTACAAGTGAGACTCGGCCAACGACGAGCACGACCCACTGTCAAAGCGAGCGAGGTAAAAAGACTAGCTGGCGAAGGCAAGGCGCCGCGGGACGGGCCAGAGGAAAGGGAAACCGAAGCGCGGGCTCAATCAAGTGTTCCGAGGATGTTCTTCGGGAGACTAGATAAAATGGTGGATTGTGTAGACGGTTCCTCCGGCGTTTAGGGGAAATAGGGTTGGTCACGGGTGAGGGAAAAACGGCAAAGGGTCGGGTGTAAAAGGGCTAGCTCGCAAGTAGCCAAACCCGCAAATGGAGCCGATGCGTCGCTGGGGGGGGGACAGGTTATTACATTATCTTCCTAGCACACGGGGCGTGTCAGAATGGAAAGGGTCGCCAAGGGGAGCCGTCTCGGGGGATACGGGGCATGTCCTTTTAAAGGGGGGGAAAAGAAGCCATGTAGGAGGCCCACTTGAGAGGAAGGACGAGAGAGGAAATCTAGGGAGGAGGTCCGCGGCGTGGGTAACTCAGAAAATCGAAGACATGCCGGGGGGGACGATGGACCTTTTCTCCGCCGGACGGATACCACATCACCTCGGAGAGACGTCGCGGAAAAAATTCGAGCTGCCCGACGGAAAAAAGCTGTGCGCGGAAACAACAACAGGGGGAATATAAAGCAAAGTACGTAAATCGGGGAGACGAAGAGAAAAAATGAAATAGTCGAGGGTCAGGGGTCCCGGTGGTGGCCAGGCATGGCCCAGGACGCTTGATGGACGTGTCTCTAGAGGAAGATATCAAAACGGATCAGGGGGGGGGGTTGAAACTTGGCAGAGAAATCCACGCCGGGGCAAGGGGGCTCCTTCAACAATGGAAGACACGAAGCCCCCATCCTAAACGAAAGGGGCCGTGGAAAGGTGTACGGGAGCGAGATCAGATGAAAGAAAGGGAAGTGGGTCAACTAGAGGGTGGGAAAGAAAGAGGGTCCACAAGGACACGAAGTCACGGGGCCTTTAAAACAGGGTGTGACGGACCTCTCTTCTTGGGATTAAGACGGAGTTCCTCTTAGAAAGGGAGAGGGACTAAACGGCCATCGTCAGGTAAAGAAGGCGCGAGGCGTAGGGGAGAAGAATCAAGGGTGCCAAGACAACCCTTGACGTGAGCTGGCCCTCTCCATCGGGGGGCTACTCGGTTTGGGAAGTAGGGATCTGGGGGATCGGGTACGTAAGGAAATCGTCTTTATCAGTACGAGAACTATTTGGAAAAGACTAAGACACGCTGTTCGGGCCAGAGGATAGAAATAGGGGTTCTCTTCGCGGCTAACACGTGAATCGGCTTCATCCTGACATAGGAAAAGAGCTGGAGTTTCGTCGAACGCCGGAACCAGGGGGATTGCGTCCGGCCGGACCTCGTGGGGCCCTCGACGAACGGGTGCTTACTAAGTCAAACGGCAGAAGTCACTAGAAGCACTGGCTCTTCAATAAAAAGAGTCACAACCGATCGGGGGGGCTTAAACGGTGAGATAAGAAAACCGAGGGGGAACTCCTGGTAAAGGACCTGTTAAAAGGGACAGAATGCATGGGGCGCCAGGTCGGAGAGGGGGGCCGCCGCGGGGCGGGTTTCATACTTACAAAAATCTCATGATGGGGGCGAGACCAGTGAAACCAGGGGAAGTCGAGGCGCCGTGGAATCGGTCACCTGGGAGAGGGGGGAGGGCAAGCTGGTCCTATGTTAAAGGCCGAGGTCCCCCGGCGGAAAAAAACTGTGCACTACATAGAAGGAAGTCCTAATTAAGGCAACTGAGCCTGCAACTCACCGAAAACGTGGAGTTTCAATGCAGAGGGACTATCATCAACCAAGTGATTTTTGGACAGGAATTTACACTCAAAGGGGGGGGGGGGGGTTTTTGGTTTTTTTTGGGGGGTTGGGGGTTTTGGGTGGTTGGTGGGGTGGGGGTTGGTGGGGGGGGGGGCGTAGTCAAAAATCTCAGGAGTCGGTGGGGTTGGGCACCTGCCATTTGCCTGTCAGTTTGGTTCTTTATGGGTGGGTCTGCACAGATAGTGACACCAACACAGGGAAAAGAGATAGAGGTGACAAACCCAACATCCCCACCGAACCCAAAGAGACCGGAGTTCCAACACAAAAACCCATAAGTAAGCACCGGTCTTCCAATAATGATAAACAGCAACGGGTGTGTGTGCGGGACCAGCATTCGAGCCGAGCCCGAGCTGTTGGGGACTCCGAGGGTCCTTTACTAGTCTATGGATATAGAGGAAAGTTGGAAAAGGTGTGTGCCCGGGCAGGGGGGGTCGCCGTTTCGCCCCGAGTGCCGCGTCGCCTTAGAAAGGTCCGATGAGACCATTACGGCACGTACTGTCTTCCAAAAATGGTTGCCTCTCCACAGGGCCGAGGCCTATTTCGGTGCCCAACTAGACGGGACTGCTGCACTCCTAACCGCAGAGATCTCTTGTCGAGTTTACTGAATTACAGCTGTCTCGCTCTTCAGGGGAAACACTTTCTACCCATGTCGTCCGAGACGCAGTAAAAAGGGGAGGGTTGGGGGAAGATCCGTGAAGAAAGGGACTTTCCTACTGTTAGCCTGTTACCGAGTCAGCCGAGGTCTTTGCTTTAAAATGCGGAGTACAGGAAACCAACATCACGTCGGCTTGTATTCTGTTGTAAGAAAACCTAGGGTTTATTTGACGTGGAGGACGAGCAATCATGAGACTCGAAAATGAGCAATTTCCTCTTCCCGAAAATTATAACGCAAACTTCTAGGGAGGGTTTCAATACTCCAATCAAGTGGAAGGGGTCGATAGAATAATCCCACTAGGTGTATGACTAAAGGGTGGGGTGGGGAATGCAGAGCCGCTTCGAGATTACAGCATCTCATGACTTTTCCGGCCTATGCAGGCATTGACCGGTGCTTCTTTCCTAAAATCCTCCATAAGAGTCCTAAAATTAATAGGAAGGAGATAGTCTACGGAGGGGTATCAATGGGAATTCAACTGAAGATCCATTAGGGGAGGCGAGATGCGAGCCATAAAAGAACACCTCTCTGGGGAGTACACGTGTAGAAAGCGGACTTGTACACTGGTGAACGGGCGCGGTCCCATCGGTGACCACGGGCCGTGTCGGAGGCACCGCCCTGAAACCTGCTCCCAACTTATACTGGAACGTCAATTGGTTCTCCGTGAAGGGTGGAAAAGAGGAAAAGGTACGGGGGAGGGGGGGGTAGCAATAGCCGCGAAGGAACTGTGAGAGGTAAGTACCTACGGCGTAGCCGTCCGCCAATCTAACACAAGGAAATTGAGCCACAAACGGGAAGAGCCTGACGATCAGTCGGGGTTGAAGTTGACAACATCTTAGGGACCATTGAAAAAGGATGATCTTTAACATAAGGGGTTCGGGTGTCGCTCACAAGACGTGGGGTTCCGTGACGAGAATGGCTATCTCCCTCGGACTCCGGGGGTCAGAGTTGCTGAAGGTAAAGAGAGGAGAAAAACATGCAGCAGAAAAAATCGGACTGGGCTTCGAGCCCCTTTTCCCCGTAGGCTGAAAGCGCAATCCCTGGAGTCGAGAGGGGGGGGAAAGACGGGACTCGTCAATGTGGGAAGAGAGATACTGGGCCTCTAGCGCAACTTTCTCCCTAAAATGGCCTAAAGAATCTATCTCTCTACAAGAGGTGGAAAAAAAAGGGCCCATTTATTGTCGAAATAAGTACTTATTGGAGAAAATTAACCCATAAAGGGGGGACTTCTCCAGGACGGGTATGTCCCGGAATGGCTGTGTGAAAACAAATTAGACCGTGAAGGGGAAAACAGATCGACAGCTAGACCCAAAAGGCAGGGTCACTGCGAAATGGGGCCAAGCAGCACCTCTACTGCGCAAGTTCCTCACATATCGTTTGGTTGAGGAGACCGAATGACTAAGAATGGACCGGGAAGGTGCTGCCCTCCTTGACTCAGCCTCGGACCAAGCGAATTCTTACCCAAAAAGGCGAGAACGTCAATTCCGTTGACGAAGAGGAAGGGGAAGAGGGAATCTGCGCACTGTGAGATGACGAATCTTGCCTAGAAAGTTGTCTCCCGGCCCGAGCGTCTTTTCAGGGCCCCAGGGGGGAAGGCTCGAATGCCGATGCTACTCTAATGAGTGAGGCGACTCGGGGCCGGGCCCTCGCGCACGTGTAGATTGGGGTTGGGTAATAAACCGAAAACACAATCATCTACAAAAACAACGTATGGTTAAAAAATGGGGGTGGAGGTTTTCGGAAAAACCAAAAAAAAAACCAAGAAGGAAAATACTTGCCGCCGTACGGTCCCATGACTTCCGAGAAGAAGAAAATGGAATTCTCGAGGCCGTATGCGGTGGGTCTCTACGATAGGGCTGGAGAGCTTTATCGCCAAGATGGATTGAAAAACCAGGAGCCGGATGTGTAGAAAGAGGGCAAAATACTGGCGGCCACGGAGAGGATGGGACTAGGGGGGCAATACGATCTTGACGAGGAAGGCTGCCCGGCTCAGACAGGAAAAGACACTTTCCACTCTTCAGCCGGAAAAAGAGAGATTGACCAGGACGACTGAGTTGGAGCTGGTTGTCTCTGCAGCCTTTCTGTTTTGTTTCAGGGGGTGTCTATCCTGTTATGGCCACCTGGTAAGAGGTGGGAACGGACCAAGACAGAAAGGAGGAGGATACCAACGTCCTTAACATACTTTTGGAACCCTGCTTTGGGGCACGGTGAGGAATTCAGGGGGGAGACAAAAGTCCCAGGGCATTGAACGTGGTCGCGCTCGCTAAGTGGCCGGGGGTAAATTTTTGGCTTTAAAGGTGCGAAACAAAAAGGTTATAAGGCACTCGAAGGGGTCCAGGACGAATCTGTTCGGAAGTGGATCTGTGGCTCTTCTGGGAAAACCTTATCGAGGGTGGTCAAGAAAGAGATCAGTTCTTGGTGGCAGAATGACCTTATTCAATGGATCGATCCAGAAAGCTCGGACTCTGCGAAGTGCTTCACGTTTAAATAACGGAACGCTGAAGGGAAGGGACTAATGGGAAAAACCGAAGGCCGGGGACAGCGTGAAGATGACAGCGTGGACTGTAAAA
>Ga0179591_1287831_pt1 | contig 14574 bp, 15 predicted proteins | sample CZOMad2_1_08_16f_FD_182891 | JGI IMG/M metagenome (GOLD analysis project Ga0179591, IMG submission 182891) | Vadose zone soil fungal communities from Angelo Coast Range Reserve, California, USA - CZOMad2_1_08_16fungal (PacBio error correction) | ecosystem: Environmental > Terrestrial > Soil >...
GCAATTTGAGAGCCGCGGAACGGGTACGAGCAGATCCTGTGTCCAGGAATAGTATCGGGCAATTCCTATGTCGAGACATATGATAGTGGGACGATCGATGATCCATCGTGTGATACGAAGAGGGGGATCGTGCTGGAAAAGACTATTGTGGTTCTATCATAGAGAGGGGCATCGGATGACCACTTCGGGGCGCCACGAGGGAGTGGATTGTGGGCGTTGCACGATACCGCCTCATGATTCCCACAAGACGGGTCCGAAAAAGGAAACTCGGGAACTCGGGTAAGAAAGGAGTCGGGGTGAGGACCGTCTACGACTCGCGAAAAAGGTTCGGGAAGGGGAATAGGTCGGTGACTAAAGGGGACGAGCTCGGGATGGCGGAGCGGCGACTAAGCGGACACACCCACGGACTCGACAGAAGAAATGAAATCCGGGAGACGATAAGGACGAGCAAGATTGTAAGGTGGAGATCATACTCGCATTTATGGGAGGAGAAAGACTATTTCTAAGGGAAATTACGAGCCGACAATCGTCTCGAAGCCGACAAAAAGGGAAAATGTGAGAATGGGACTATCACGACTGAGTTGCGCCTAGTCGGACTCTCATCCACTATACGGCGTTCAAAAAAGGGGGACCGTCTTCAAAAAGCCAAGTCTCAGTCACGACCAAAATACCTGCATATCGAAAGGGCTCTCTTCATCCCGTAAGCCAGAAAGGGAAAAAGGCAAAAATACGAAAAAAACTGTCAGAATTGAGACTTCCAAGTTTGAAAGGTATGAAAGTAGAGGGGGGGGGAAAGGCAAAATATGGGGGAAAAGGTGGTGCTTCCGCAGGGGACATTGATGACCGAATCGACTCCGATTCCCAGAGGGGCTAAGACTCTCCAGAAGGAGCGGGAGGCGTGTACCGGGGGGGACCTCTTTGAAACGGATACCTCTTTCGGAGGGCCACGAGCCGTTTTCGGTCACCGGACCATTCGGCCTGAGCGCACATGGGTTCGACGGTCGTCAAAAAGGACAATTGAGGCATGCGCAGCTCTTCTTTTTAGCCTAGTACAGAAAGTAAAGAGGATGGCCACACATGTTCGAAATCTCTGCCTTCCGGAGAATCCCACAAGTCATGCACTACCTTCGGCCGTGGATGGATGGGGGAGGACTTTGAGGCAATAAGGGAGGGTTGGTAGGGCGTCGACTATCGCTCCTTGCGCATGGGGGAAATCCGACGAGATCGTGAAAAATCGGGCCGTCCAGCAAGTTGGGTGCAAACAGTCTGGGGTCTATCGCGCTGCGTGAGAAAATACCTGAGCGAAGAGAGCACAGTGAAAAGGTTTTCGAGAGGGCCGTGAGGTGAAATCAAGCGCTACCTACTAATCATCGGGTCTCTGAAACGGACTATTGAGTTTGCAGGGAGCACAGAAGGGGACAAATTACTTTAGAAAGCTCGAATAAAAGTCACTGGTGAACTCGAGTTTACGACCGAAATGAACAAGGGGGAATCGTTGGAGACGGGGGGGAAGGGTCCTGGGCCCTCATGTTAGGGAGAGCACGTAGAGAAAGACGAGACAGAACTTTTCTGAATGAGAAATGATTACCCGGGAGGAGTCCGAATCGGAGTTGTTACGGACAGGAGGTTGGATCGCGGGACAGCATTGAAAAATCATGCTCTGGAAAATCACAGTCGGGAGAAAGGAATCAAGTGCAACTCAAAAGCTCAGAGGGGATAATTGTCAGCCTGATTTTCAAGAAGCGTAGAGGTTCTCTCGTGACTGCAAACCGAGTTGCTCCGGCAAGCGCCTTAAGATAGTCTCTTCAGGGACTCAGACGACGGAAAGAGAAGAGACACCGTAAAATCTGTTCACAGGAGAACCGGAAGGGGGCACCGGGGAGGAGGGGAAATCATCGAACTGAGGTTCAAAACTCGCACCGGAGAGCGTCTTCGATTCTGAACTTAAGAGCTGGTCAGGCAGAAGCGGTAAAAAAAAAAAAGCACCGAACAGGTTATAGGCCGAAACAAGTTCGGAAGAGCCCTGGTTGCGCTGCCCAGGCGCAAAATCAAGTGGAGGACTCGAAAAAGATGGAGGACGTAACTATTACCTTCTCTACGTCTACACGATCGGAAGGGGGAGAATACATGGCCACCTAAAATCCCCAGGAGGGTGCGGGGGGGTTGCTCCGGACGTCAACCGAGTTCCGAGGCTGGGAACAAAGTCGCTTAGGGAAAGTCAACGTAAGAGGAAAGTGGTAAGGGCAGGGAGGGCAGGGAAGGGGTTTTCTACAGGGGTCGCCGCTTCTGACGGGCCTCAACTAATATCTCGACCGGGGAGAGGGCTTTCGATTGTCAGTGACAACGGTGCCTATCCGAAAGGAAGCGCTCGAAAATAAGCGGGGAGAGAGAAACGCGATAGAAAAAAAACAACTGAGGAGGAGAAAAGATATATTTGGGGAGGGTTCTACCTAGGCGCGAAGCGTCCAGGAAAAGTCGATAGAGAGAGGGGTTGTCCACACATCGGCCCGAATTCAACCAACCAGATAGTCCGCAGGGGGAGAAAGGAGGTAAGTAGTTTCCTAAAAAAGGGGGACCTTGACGAGGCAAACAAAGCATAAGCGCGACTCGTTACACATGAGAAGCGTGGGGGACTGTTGAACTCTCGAAAAAGGACAGCAACAAAAAGAGGGGAAGAGGGTAGGGCAAGATGGTTCTTGGTATCAAGCTTGGCGACGAGAACAGTAAGAGGAAAAAAGCAACTCGGGGGGGGTGAGACAACGATGGTCGTCAGTTCTCACGGGGGGGGAGAGAAAGGCATAACGAAACTCAAGGACTAGCCAGCGGTTTGACAGGCTTGCCGAGCGGCAAAAGGCCTCTTTAAAAGGGGGTCTGCTCGGAACATCTTGGAGGGGGGAAGGAAAAGACGACTACTACTCTGTGGAAGGAAGTCTCTCGTAGAATGATAGGAAAAAGCCACTTCAACCGACCGCCTAAATTCAGAGGCATATGTGGACGGTGCGATAGTATTTCCGAAGGGCACTTCGAGCCGATCAAAAGCGAAGACTAGGGGGAGAAAAAACAACTCTGTAGGAGAGGAGGAATACAGACGACGGGAAATAAGAGTGTACGAAGTCAAATCAAACGAAAGAAATACTCGAGAGAGTGGGATTTTCAAAGTGAGGCCTTTGCAAGTGGACATCATCAGGGACGGTTTACAGAGTCGGGCGAAGAAAAAAACAACAATCCTGACTTAAAACAGAAGAAGGGCCTTGAACCAGGGGAAGAGCTGAAGTTACTTTCCTACAACATTGAAAAGATAGGGGAGGTGATCGGCAAAACCCATGGGTGCCAAAAGGTAGTTCACGAGAACCAAATGTGACTCAGACTTTAAAATATATGAACGTGGGGGAAGTGGGGAAAAGAGAAAAGGGGCCAGAAGGTGTCACCAGACGAAAAAATCGGTCATTTGTTGACTTAGACGCAAACCGAGGAGAAGAGGGAGGGAAGGCAAGAAAGCTCCTCCACTGCCCGCGGAAAGGTAAATGGAGACCTTTGCCTGAAAAGGCGCACGGAGGAACAGGGGCAGAGGGACGGAGAGGCGGTTGTGAATAGGGGGACCAACTTTGACAAGACGGGGGCTGGGGGGGGGAAAAGGCTAAGACGCGTCGTGAAACCAGAAAGTCTTACCAATAACAGGAAGGAGGCGCTATACGCCTCACCACCAAGAATCACTAACCTAGCTCACATCACCAGGCGGAGAAAGGGCGGGGTGCACGATGCTCTTCCCTTCGCGATGCTAAAGGTTAGTAAGGGAATAAAAAGGGTTCATTATGTCAAATCTTTCTTCAATGGATAGAAATTGCAGGGTGAAGCCGGCTGCGTCACCCGAGGAATCTGATAAAGAATGGTTTGGGGGGATCTAAGGGGCTCGGGGTCATAAGAACTGTCAAATTCTCGGTTGCCAGGAAGAGGTGAATCCTTCGACCGAGGAAGTTTCAGGATTCTTCCAAGGGGAGGGGGGGACGCTTGTCTAATTACCTAGAGTCGAGAGAAAGTGATCACTTGTCGCCAAGGTAGGGGGGGGAGGGGGAAATAAAAAGAACCTGCTCATGACATTGGCCGAGACGGAGAACCGGGGTTCGAATTCTTAATCCAAAGCGGGTCTGAATAGGTTTATGGTAGACGAAAAAATTTCCAATAATGCGGTATGGAGGGCTGTGAAGGGAAGGGGGAAGTCAAGGGGAAGGAGTCACTGCATGGATGGGGCTCACGGACAACGCAGAGAGCCCTTGCTCTCACGGATCTTCTGCAAAAATCAACTGTTAGCGACTGAGGGGAGGGAAGAGGACTAATCCGCTGTTCAGTCAACGCCCTCAAAGGTATGGCAAAAGCCCCTCAGGGTGCTGGGCTTTCTAAATGACCGACAACGGCCGGTCTGCGAAGGGAAGAGGACTAGATCTTTTACCGCAAAGGAGGAAGGAACTCTATTGGGTTTGGGGACTATGAGTTGGGACCGCGCGCCAAGAGAGAGGGAAATGAACGAACCTACGAGCTACACAAGGGGGCCGTGGGAATACCTTGAAAGGCTGCGAGCGGAAGGGTCACCATCCTATGGCGGTGACTAGGGGGGGAATGAAAAAGGATTCTTACGATTCTGGAAGAATCTCATTCGTCTTCTCGGGGAAGTCTGAAAGGCGATCAGACGCTACAGGTCTCAAACGGGAGGGGAGAAAATCCCATAAGCTATCAAAACGGTCGCCATCATTAGCGAACCGCAAAGGGGTATCTTTCCTCTTTCACTCCGGGACTATATAACTAAGAAAAGAAAGGTCTAGCTTCAATTACACAAAAAAGGGTCGGGGCTCTTAAAAGCTCCGACGCGATGATAAATTTAAAAAAAGATGCAGAGGGTTCCCAGTCCAAGGTCTAGGAAAGCAAAGTGCCAACATTATGAAATGAAAGAGAGTCTGAAGATCGGGGGATCTCGCGGGATAAGATCTTTGACGAGGACGGTGGGGACTGATTCATCATCTGGGTGCAACTCCCATATGCAGCGTTTTGTGGGTACTGAGAGAGAAAGGGATAATCTTTCTCGAGCGCGGTCGTTTGAATCCGCCCAGGACGCGGATCATGACGTCCAGCGGGTTGGTCGACCAGCCGGAGTTGCTCGACATACGATCGGCCTCGTCAAGGGGCCTCCGGGACCGAGACCACATGCGATTACAAGGTCGACGAACTTCACCGAGGAGCGGGAGTCGAGTCTTGGGTTATCCCGAGCCGGAAAAGGGTCTCATCATATACAGTTGACTAGGATAGTGATGGACTATCGGAGGAGTATCTGGAAAAACCTCCCAGGCAAACACGAGGGTACACTACGAAGACACAAAACCCAAACCCCCCCACGTCAAGGCGTACGAGACTCGCGACAATTCAGGGGGGGAGGGGTACTCTCTCGACGCTAATTTGGGGAGTGCGTAACAAGACAGGAGAGGTCTAGGGGAAAAAGGAAAAAAACGAGCGACAGATCTCAGACTATCTCCCAGGGGGTTGCTGCCGGAAAGGAGAACTTGGGGGGGGAGAAAGGGGAGGGACTCTCTTCCGGCGTGGTCGAGGGCCACTCAGGCCTGAGGAACAAGGAAGTGCAGAAGTCCCCTTCCGGGTCAATGCGCAGATCACCGAAAGGATAAAAGAGATTCAAGCCACCTATTCCCCCGTATTCTACCGATTCAATCCCATCGTCCTCCCGATCTCAAAGGGGGCAGGAAGGGGGGAGTATGGAAGTTCCTCCAGACCGTGTGTCGAATCCGGGGGTAAACCAGTGATCAAAAAAAAACAGACCTATTCAGGGAAAAGAGCTGGTTCCAACCACGTTACGGAAGAGCGGGAGACGGCGGTTCCCCGGAAGTTCCGGTTCAGACTCTCCTTCCAGTCCCAAACGGGGGAAAAACGCTAGAACACCGGGGACCAGGGTAGCCCAATAGGGAAAGGGTTGTCGCCGAAGGGGGAGGACAAATTCGATCAGAGACCAGCAAAACGCTTCTTTTCTCCGAGGAATCGAGGGCACTGAGGCTTTTGAAAGGAACTCGGAACGGCCTTCCACTCCTCCTTTTCACACTGTGCGAGGCAACAAAAGGAGGATTGAGGGAGAAAGGGTTTTTGGACGAGGTCATAGAATAAGCGGGGGGCTGCGTCGGATGGATCAAAAAAACGTAAAACGAGAGCACGACGCAGGGGATGATCGTGAAAAAAAGTCCTGGGCAATCGGCAAAAAGGCGATCTACGCAGAAGGCCGCGTGCGAAGAGGCAGGCAAACTCAAAGGGAGGTAGGGAGTCCCCCTTCGACTTAGGCGGGATCCAGCTAAAAGAAGGGCATAGGAGTAAAAGAAGAGGGACTGCCCGAGGGAGGGGGCGCGTCCGCCGACTCTGTGACAATGAAAAAGGGGAGAAAGGAGTCCGACCTCTAGAGGTGAGTGTTCCTAGAGGGTAAGACAAGTTCCCATATTAAGAGGTCGGGAAAAGACAAGGCGTGAAATTCCCATTGACGCTCACTTGGGGAAGATCCCTGCCGACGGGAACACTGAGGGTAACGGGAGGGAGGCATCCTCTGAAAACCCGGGTCGTCAAGCGGTTCTGTTCGGCTGTTTGGGATCGAGAAGCACCGCAATTAAAAGGGGTAAGCGAATTGCGCACGCCCAACGAAAGACACATCCTCGAGTAGCTTGAAACTGGACGGAGAGCCTGATTCAAACCAGGAGTAGAGGCTATCGAACGCCATCGATTGGATGGACCGAGATCGAACGTAAAAGGACGGGGAAAATAGATTCGCGCACTCATGCATGAAAATGCTACCCGCACCGCGGGGGGAGGGGCGAAGAGTCGAAAGTTCTTAAAACTGACGTGGGGATCGCGACGACTAAACAGGGTTCCTTCGATTTCATGTAATCTAGCCAATCAAAAAACGCAGATCGTCACAGAGGGAAAGAATATGCATCAGCTCGTCAAGAAAAAAAAAAACACCGGGCCTCGACGAGTCGTCGCCGTTGAGAAAAGAGATAAAAAAAGATCAACTGCGCGGCTGGCTCAAGTAAGAGGGAGTAATTCCTTCTAGAGAGAGAGAGCGGATAAAAAAAAGCTCCCGTGCTGTTGCACGCGTGACAACCACTAAAAGAAGATGAAATTGATTCACGACGTCTCTGGGAGCGTCCGTACTCGACCGTGGCAGGGGGAGAAGTGAGAGGGAAATTTCGATTCGGATGACCGAGCAGACTATCCGACCGGTTGGTGCCTGATCAGAGGGAAAGGTGTACAAGGAAGATCTCCTCTAACTCTACGGAGAGATCGCAAGGAATCAACAAAGATCAGAGAAAACAAAAGGAGGATAGAGAGATTTAAAAAAACCTAACAACGAGGCGCGAGTCCGTCGGTCAAAATCTTCATGGAAAAGGGGAAATCTAGGAGCTATCCAAGGTGATATTAGATTCTCTTTCAAGGGACAGAGTAGGGGAAAGAAAGGAAGGACCAGATCAACAACGAAGCGGACCACTCGAGGAAGAAGAAGGGCAAAGGCTGATTACGACCATATAATTCGGGGGGCCCTATTCAAAGAAAACAGCACCCACCATGAAGGAGGGGCCAGTGTTGGGAAAAAGGTAACCATAAAAATGTCAGGTTCAGGAAGAGGACCGTCCACAACTCGTGCCGGAAAAGAGAAGCACGTTTCTCGTCCTAGCGCAAAAGACAAACATACAGCGTCAAACGGGGGAACAGTACGATGACAAGGAAGCGGATGCCGTCCGGCGGACGCAGCTCCCGCTGCAACAAAGAGAGATCGCGGGGACTCTTGACTTCAATGCAATCAGGAGATGATCAAGCAGAACGTCAAGGAAGGATATATTGTCAAGGAAGAGGAAACGAGAGACCGCTCTGAATTGACAAAAGGGGCGAAACTGGATCAGGGGTCTCTCTCTTAATTCCATGGGGTCTCAGGAAGAAAGGAGGGCGTCGATAGACGAGCAAGGGAAATAGTGACCCGTCAGGGATCAACGCCGACTCAAAAAAAGTAGCGAGGAGTCACATTTGATCCTTTGCAAGATCGAAATTATAAGTTTACCGGGGGAGGAGAGAGAAACCCGCAGGAAGTCACAGGGGGACCGGTTCAAAGAAGGGAAGAAGGGAGAAACGGTTCCTTCGGCTCGACCGGAAAAAAAATGAGCAAACTGCAAGAGGGAAGCAAGATCACGATCCGGGGAAGAGGCCGAGAGGCACACGGAGGCGAGTCGGACGAGATAAGAGGGGTGGAACCAGCGGAGTACACAACGCATCGTCATTGAAGGAGGGCAACGCGATAATCGGTCGAGTCGAGTCAAAACTGCCGGATTGGGGGGGAGAATCGATACCTGTGTGAGATCTCTACTAGAAAAAAGGGGAGAAGAAGACATACTATCGCGAATGATGGGATTGTCGGACGGACTGGGAGCTGGTTCCGATCTGCAAGAGGTTTGCATGATCGAAGGCACCTAATCCAACTCGACGAAGCATCACACCGCTGGGCTAGCCCGGCACTCACAAAAAAAAGAAGGGACATCGAACTCATAAGAATGCCTGTGACTCTCACACGCCGTGGCACTTCGATCCCGCATCGGGGAATAAACCGGGGGGGACATTTCAGTATCGTTTTACGCTTGCAGACAAGACGCAACACTTCTTTGGCAGAAAAAGGGAGGGGGAATAGTGTCGGAAATCAAAAAAAGCACCCTAGAACTCTAAGGAGGGGAAAGGGGGGGGGGAACTTCTCGGGGGGAAAGCGAACTGGGGGAGCCTAACCACGACGGAGAAATCCGTCCGAACCTAGATAAGAGATGTGTTGAGTGTCCTTGCCGCAACCGATCTTACAGAAAAGGGGAAGGGGGCGGGAAGGGGTTCACTGTCCCCCTGATCCCACAGTGAACGGCATTTGAAAAAAAATGGAAAGGGGGTAAAAAACGGATAACCTATTTTTTGTAATCGGCTGGAATCCTGCGGGCTGAATCAAAGGGAGGGGGAATCTCGAATTTCCGTCATGGGGCAGAGGACGAAAGAATTCGTCCAAGGGTGCCGCAGAGGGGTGGCGAAAAAAAAAAGTAGAAGCATAGCATGACTTCATTACAAAAGGAATAGGAGCACACCATAAGGGGGATCGTTCGGGACTCGCGAATAGGGGGGAGTGTCGAAGGCTTAATTTGCTTCGACAAAGATCGTGAAGGGAAGAAGAAAGACCAGAAATGCTCTTCTCAAAAGGAACCTACAAGGGGGGCTGCTCCGAGTCCTCGAAAATCCAGGGGAAAGGGGGGAGGGAGGAGTCCTTTCATCGGGGTCTCAAAAGGAGTCGGTGGGGAGCAAAATCCCGAGCTCGTCCCATCACAAGGGGGATCGTCAAGCCTTGAGGGACGGACGACATGTCAGCTAGGGGAAATGGACACCAGCAACGTCGTACTAAAGTCTGCAGAATTTTCCTTTCGTGGAAAACCACTCTGTTAGATCAGGAAGAGGCGGCGAAAAAGGCAGTCAAACCTTAAACTTGAATCTTCCTGCGCGCCACAAGAGGCGAGAGAAAACGTAAGCATGAGAAAGAAAAGCGGGTCTGGTCAGGGAAAGACTCGCGTCGCGAAGGTAAGAATTCGATAACTGGACAATTAAACAAAAACTGATTTGGCTTCGCCAGAGGGAAAAAATCTCAAAACGCTGGGATCAGGGAAAAATCGTAAATGGACCTTCTGAAAAGAAAAAGACGAGGTCACAACAACAACAGGAGGAGAAAAGATAGAGGGGAAGAGGTTTCGCAACAAAAGAGTGGGGGTCCTCTCCTCCATAAGTGTGGGATGGGTCAGCGAATTGCAAAAGCGAGTGCAGACCATAAGGGGGTCGCTTGCAAGCGAATCGGGAAAAGCGGAAGCAAGGCGTTGCCATCGCGAGAGGTGAGGGAGGAACATAAAAAGAACGGCGTGGTATACGAGGGAAGGTGACGGAAGAAAGAATGAAACTGCATCGTCTAGTAGGGTTTCCGGGCCAAGCCGAACTCATAAAAGGAAAACAGGGATAACCAGACAGGGCACTGACAAAGAGAGCGAGTCAGAGGCTGGATCAACTAGCAGCAAGGGGTCGCAAAAGGGGGGAAGGGGATTTACTATCAAATGGATGAAGAGAGTGAAGTCATTCCCAAAAAGGAGGAGAAAAAACCCATAGGGAACCCGAAGGCCTTTCCATCGCGACAGACTAAAGCAGACAGGGGAGAGTGTCGGAGCCTAAAAGGTGAGGGAGGAAGGGAAAAGGTAAGAGGGGTGAATTCTACAGTTCGCGATCCCGCACCGAAAGAAAAAAGGTGGGTACCGGCCGGGTGTCTAGAAATAACGGGGAGGTGAGATGAGTAATTGTAACGCAACTGCCAGTGCACATGGCAAAAGGAAGGCCTAATTCCACGTCCGGCTTGTTCATAGCTGAAATATCACGGCCTCGGGATAAAAACCCGCACCGATGAAAAACGAACGGGGAACGTAACATCGTCTCCCCGTGGCTCGGGCAAGGGTGACAGTCTGACTTAATTGAATCCCTACCTTTTTTTACAAGGACGCTAGCGGGACGTGAACCGGCATCAAGTCCAGAAAAGGACCAGACGCTGGTAACGCAGCCGTCAAAAGGTAGGGGCGACGGCGTCCCGCCGTGCCGTGCGACCAAAAGGCAGGTTCTAGAGGCCACAAGAGGAGAACTTCATGGAAGGGGAAAAGGTTTTCGAAGAATTAACGTCGTAGCCGCAGAGCTCTGGAGGGTGGGGTAAAAGAACAACCTAAACACGCCTTGGCCGGGTGGTTAAAGAATCCTACAATAGAAGAGGGACCAAAGGTGGGGGAAAAAAAAGACCGTCGCTTTATGAGACTTGGGTGGGGGACGTCACGGAAAAAGCGGGGGATGTGCTTCTACTTGAGCCGTCCGGGGAGCGAACAAAGCGACATGAAAAGTAAACAGCTCCCAAGGGTCCGACAATGGAAAAAGAAAGGCAACCTGCGATCGTAACGCTTAGGCTCCCGGCATCCGTGAAGCAGAATAAGGAGGCCCAGGTCACCAAAAAAAGGGATTCTGAGCAGACGGAATGGCGCAAGACTCCCTCCAAGACGACGAAAAAGCGCGGCTCCGACCTTCACTTGAGGGAAAAAAAGGGTGCGGTGCGTAATCCTCCTCTGGCCACCTAAAGAAGTAAGACCTGCCCGGGGAAAGGGCAAGTGGACGCAAGGGGATACATCGTCTGTGAGTCTAGAAAGCGGCAGGGGGGGCCTCATTGGCGTGAGGAACTTAGGACAGCGGTCTAATAATGAAAAGAAGGAAAAAAAAGTCAACGTGGGGGGGGAAAAAAGGTCCTGCGGGGTGGATCGGGGGCGACGCGGTGTCAAAAGCAAAGGGAAACTGTCTCCAATCGATAATTGAGAAACGGCCTAACAAAAGCCTGAAGTCGGGGGGAGGGAAGACGGAATACTGTTTTCACCGGGAAGTGCACGTTTGATGCCCGAAGAGAACTGCCAGAAAAGGGAATATCGTCTCGCTGGCATCATGCTATGCCAAGTGCACTCTGGTCTGAGAAAAGATATAGAGGAGGGCAAACGTTTCGCTGGGGGAGTGAGCTTCGATGAGGTCACCCGCGCGATCGGGGGCGATGTCAAGAGAACCCGCAGCTGCTGAACGCAGGCCTAACGTCACGGACCGGCAAACTCCAAACAATGGAAGTCGACGATGGAGTCGAAAGGTTGAAAAATGCGCAAACGAGCAACGTGCGCGGGATTCGCAAAGGAAAGGGGGAAACTTAAGCTGGACCGATTCCTAGCTACTTAAAAGGCGAAAAAGACACTGGCCTCCCCAGCGCCGATGGTCGGGAGGCTGTGGAGATCGGAAGGCCCACTTCTCTGGCAAACTCTTCTAAAGGAAAAAAAGGAAGAGGACCTGTGGTCGCTTAGGGCGTTTGAGAAGGTACGGACATTGTGAAAAAGAGGAGAAAATCGTGCCCGAGCCCGAAATGATCGACCGGTGGGGTGGAAAAAAAAAAAGGAGTGCTCTGGTGGTCCGAGTGGCCCCCGCCGAGACCGCGACTCGGCTCGGCAAAAAACGGGGGGGGCGCAACGCAAAAGATCTCTCAGGGTTATGAGGAAAAAAAAGGAACGTTTAAAGACGCGAAAAGCGGACGGTAGGACACCTCGTTAAAACTTGGGTCGACACATCGAAGAGCATAAGGCCACAACAAAGGGAAAATTGGAGAGGGGTCACCTATTCACCGAGTCGAAATGGTACATTAGAAGGAAAGAAGTCAAAAAAGGAAAGAGAAGCGAAAAAGGGGTTTATAGTATAAGGCCGGAGGGCCCGAGCGGGGTTACAGAAACGAAAGCAAAAAGGAGGTTAGCGTTTCGGGGCCAGTGTCGGGCAAAGCTATTTTCGAAGGAGAGGTCCGCGTCAGCAAACGCGGAGGCTCGCCGACAGAGTTAAGAGAAGAGAGGGACGGGGAGCTCAACTCTGAGACTAAGAAAGGCGTATCGTTAACTTATTTGCAGGAGGTCATCGTTAGGAAAATACATCTAGAAACGCTCTGGGTTCCAGAACTCGAGACGAAAAAGGAGGGAATTGCAAAGAGGAAAGGAAAGAGAAGGTCGATGAAAGCCGAAAATTAAGACCGAATATGAAAGAGGGACGCAATCGTACCATATTTCACGGGTCATGGATGCGCCCTGCATCCGAAGAAGAAGATCATTTCTCTGCGATCTCGACGCAACCGATAGGGGGGCGGACTATAGCCAACAAAAAGACTCGAGCTTGATGTACTCCGCACAAAAGAAAAGCGGGTGCGTGGGAAAGGTGAATGGGGGCCAATCTCGAGTGGTAGCAGGGAAAGGACCTCGGTAGGAGGGGCCCCCTCACAAAGGAAGGCCGTCCCAGGGAAAGGCGGGGGGAAAAGCTGAAAAAAAAAAAAGCATACGTTCGACCGTGTGGAAGGGGAGCTGAGCGGGAGAGACACAAAAAATGAGGATGCACTACGCTCATGCCGAGGACTCGAAGAAGGGAAAAAGGGGAAAAACACTATATTCGATTGGCTGAGATGGGGAGTAAAAGGATCTTGGGGGGAGGGACGCAGAAAACTAAAGAATTCGTCGAAGCAAATCGGGAAAAGAGAGAAGTCGCCGACTGAACGGAAAAAAATCGAAGATGGGGTGAAGGAACGGATCACGGAGCCAGGGAGACTACGACGAAGGAAAAGAGCCGTTTTTGCCAAAATGTGTCGGACGACGAGGGCTGGTTCACCGCAAGACCAATGAGAGCGTCCACACGGCGACTAAAGAAAATAAGGGCCAGAAAAAAGAAAAGGTAAAAACAAGCTACCATCAAAAAGAGGGGGAAGTCCTAGCAAAACTCTGTTGTGACACGCTGCGAGGCCGGCGCGGAGGTCGAGGGGCAACGAACGGTCTATCTTTTCCTCGCTCACGGTTGGAGTGGGACTTCTCCTAAGGCCAGGGTGAAGCCGCGGCGCAACCGGAAAAAAAACTGGAGTTCAGGGGGGGAAATGGTCATGATCGAGAAAGAGGGGGCGACGGGCCGGCGCGTCGCTAAGAACCAAAAAAGGGAAAAACACTCCTTAACCTCAGGGCGCGGACTCACAAGGGGGGGGGAGAGGAAAGGTCTATTAAGTAAGAAAGTTGTTAAAACGGCCCGATCGACTCGTACGCACACGGAAAGTTGAGCAAGGGGAACGAAGAAAAGGACAATTGGGCCTAGAAAAAGGGGAACGATGGGGGGGGGGCTAGGAACTGAATCCGGGCGGATGAAAGAGGGGCACAAGCCGATAGCCGTTAAAGCAGTATAGTCACCGATGACGTCGAGCTTGGAGGAAGAAGAAGGGAACTTTGGGGGGGAAGGGTCTAGGGGAGAAACCAACGGCACAGATCGCACGACAAAGAAGTCGAACCAATGTCCTCTTTCTTCAAAAATGGGAGCAAGGTATTGGACTCGCTGTCTGTAGAGAGCGCACATTGCCCCTTCAAAAGAAAGCGGGGGCTGCGGCCGCACTCAAAACCTCGAGCTAGAAAATAGCAAGGTAAGAAAATCACCGGGGGGAACTGCTGACAATTATGGAAAAAAAAGGGAATTGCGAAGAGGTCGTCTTCCGTGAACTCGATGGGGGTTGGGCAAAAAATCGGATTAGGGGTGGGAATCAGCATACCGGAAAAGGGTCAAAGCTAACTTCAAGCGAAAAGACGAAAATTTCCGTATGGAAAAAAGTTCCAGTCGGTCGAAGCTACACCTTGCGGGACGTACTCGCGGAAGGGGCCCGTGAAAAAATCTTTTTCTGGGGCGCAACTGAGTTTCCCGAAAGTCGACAGACTGCGCAAACGTTGCGAGCAACCTAAATCCCAAAACAAAAGTGTCAAGAAGGAGAGGGAATACCAAAGTGGCCGAGGGGCAACGACTACTGCAAACGTATCAACTATTCAAAGAATTCAGGGGGATCGGGGGGCAAAATGATAGAGGGAAAAGCGGCTCAAGCTTCGAACGCGATGATCACGGTAAAACAGAGATGCTCTTCCC
>Ga0179591_1333586_pt1 | contig 14574 bp, 19 predicted proteins | sample CZOMad2_1_08_16f_FD_182891 | JGI IMG/M metagenome (GOLD analysis project Ga0179591, IMG submission 182891) | Vadose zone soil fungal communities from Angelo Coast Range Reserve, California, USA - CZOMad2_1_08_16fungal (PacBio error correction) | ecosystem: Environmental > Terrestrial > Soil >...
TCCGGAAAACAATTGCTACGCCACTTTTGCGCGGCAGCGCACGACTATAGAAGGGAAGAACCCGTAATTGGATCGCCGCTCTCGAAAGCAACCGGGAGGCAAGTTGGGAAACAGCTGTTCAACAAACGAAACAAGGAAAAAAGAAAGACTCGGGGAAATCGAGGCCGGAGGGAAAAAATAGGGTCTGGCCGTCTCTCAGCTGAGTCAGGGAACCTCGACGAAACGAAAAATCCGGCTAGCTGAACAGTTTAGAAAAAAAAAAACATGCCCCTACTTCAAAAAAGAGGAGGAGGGGGGTTCAATCACCTTATTCGAAAGAATAGAAGTCTTTAAAACGGGCGGCAGACCGGCTCTGCCAAAAAGGGTGCCAGGCACATTACCAAGGGGAAGCTCCAAACGGCTTTCCTTACAGGAAACTTGGTAAAAAACTGGAACTCGGTTACTTGGCTCCACTGACTCCAAAGTCGCATGTAGGGACCATGGGACTACCCCGGGGGGGCGTTCGAGCGCGACGAAAAGAGTAATGGTCCGCCGACGTTGCTGCCGGCAGTAAACGAATAGAAGGCGGAGTATTGCAGGTTGCTCGACCCGAAAAGCCGCGCAAAAGTTCTCCAGGAGAAAATCGCGGCTTGAATGGCGTGCGGGCCGTTGACTGGTGGTAAGCCAGTGCTAATTCAAGATATAACGACAAACAAAAACAATCTTTCAGGAACCTTAGAAGCGCACGGGGAGATCTAGTGTTAGTAATTACAGGGTGGCTACCTGTCAATGTTCGTTATACGAACCTGAAAGAATACGTTAGCCCTACGTGATCTCGTACTAGGGAAGGCGAGTGTCCAATCGCTAAATATCGGATTTGTTATAGAAAACTTCAAATCCTGTACCAAGAAGACAGGGGGGGGTGCGGTAAGTAGGAAAGACTACAGACGCCTTTTGCGGCTTTACACAAAAAAAGAAAATACAGTCGCTTGAGAACTGTGAATCTTTGGAACGGTCTATGAACTCGTACCATTTGGGCACTTGGTCTCTTCAACGGTTAAGCTCCCTCCCAATGGAAAAAACTCTTTGGTATATCAAAGGAACCTCCCGCTGGGCGGAATGGAACCCGAGCTAGGAACGCTAGCGAACCTTGGGCGCGGTTTGTCGTGACAGTGGGGGGCCACCATCGACAGTGTAGTAGGAACACACTCACACAATGAACTTCTGATGCTATAAGGAGGGGGGGTTGGGGGGGGGAAAAAACCGACGGGGGGAGCAGGGACAAAAAAGCGGGAAGGCAATGCACTCTTCATGAGCGGAAATCAGGGGAAAAAGGCATACCAAAAACCTTCTCTAAGTAACAAGAAAGGAATGATTTGAAGGGACCAAATCGTTTACATACTCAGATGACTGAAAGAGGGAATCAAAAACGGCTCGTCGGGCACCGTAACAAGGAAAAAATAAAACGACAATAATGGAAATTGCAATAGAGAGGGAAAAAGACGGACCATCGAGCCAAACAACCGTCTGGGGAAAATGCCGAAAAGTAAAGGGGGGTGAGTAATAAAAAACCTAAACAAAATGCAGGATCCTAAACCGGTTGCAAAAGATAGAAAAAGAGGGATGAATAGGGGGGGGGAATCGTCCAGCGATGCGTTTTAAGGTGAAAAGGAATAAATAACAACCGCGACCTCCTAGGCAACACGTATCGAATGAAAATTATTACAACGAAACAGGCAAACCCAGCAACTTAGAGAGGGACAGTTATTTCCAAAAGACGGGAGTTAAAACCTTCTACCAGATCTCCAAGCACGGGGGGAAGAAAAAAAAAGCCCTCGGCGGACGTCAGTAGCTCAACCGGCTGACCGGGAAATCTCATTGTCGAGGTCTAGCGTAATGAGGGCTGGGATTTTACCAGCAACCGAAAAATAATGAACCGTGGCGTAACAAAAAAAGCACTCAATTTAATGAGTTAAGGGGCAAAGCCAGGGAACTAGACCTGTAGAGTCGGACGGCGACAAAAATCCTACCTAAGAAACACCCCAGCAAAGACGTGGGCGGCGCTCAGGAAAAAAGGGAGGGGGGTAGGTCGCAGAATGGATTCACTTTACAATCCCCTGGATGGAGACGCGAGAAAAAAACAGAGGAGCGAGGGAACAGAAAAATTGGAGGGAACACCCTGTATGCGAACTTAAACACTAGGTCAGAAGGGGAGGGGGATCAATTGTGCAAGCCGGGGGGAGGGTGGGTTTTCGACGGGCGTTTTGGGACGCTGGGTGCAGCTGAGAGGGCTTAAGGCAGGGGGGAGCGTTTCAGAAGGCAAAGAAAAAGGGAAACATGCCTATCTACGGAGTTAACAGGGTAGGGCGCTTCCGTCACCAGCGGAAAGAAAGAGAACCACGCCGGGGGGGCCGAACTATTAATGACGGGGGGACCCTGGCCGCAGGGAGGAAGGTGAAAAGCCAAAGGGAGTTGGTAACCTATAAAACCTAAGGGTAGAAGGGTTGGGGTTCCTATGGTCGGGGACTACGGAGAGCGAATGCCACTCGGCCAGGCATGTTCGAAGGTTAAAGTAAAAAAGAATCTGGAAATGAAGGGAGGAAAGTGTCTGTGAAGGGACAAAGGGAAAGTGGAAAGACGTTTTTGAGCAATCCAGAAGGGTACAGGGCCTAGGGACTTAGGGGGGGAGGAAGCATTGTTGAAAGAGGAGAAGGGAAAAAAGCCATACAGGGGGCGGGTGGCCTGAAACAGCATGCTTACGAAAAAAGAGGAGGGCGAGAAGGTGTCATGGACAAGAGAAGGAATCACTTCGGTCAACTGAATAAAGGAGTAAGGAATGGTAGCCTTACAGGAAAGGGGAGAGGACATATTGGTGGAGATTAAGGCGTTGAGGGACCCGCAGAAAGGTGCGGGGGGGCGTTGTTTGATGGGGTTTGCGCACTAAGCGAGAGGTCCGGAAAACGGCCGGCGTAAGAAGGCACGAAGGACCAATTCTGGTGTGAAGACGCGCGAAAAGCAGTGGGAAAGAGGCGGATAATGAAGTAAAAAAAGAGGCCGTTCGGTGGAAGGCGCGTTAGGAATGCCTGTAACAAGCCTGAAAACTAGGGGCCTGGGAAAAAATCTGGCTGGACGGTGCTAAACCAAAGGTGCCGGGAAGGACCTGGCCCGGAAGGGGGGATGCGGAGCGTAAGTTTGAGAAAAGCCAATGGGGAAAAGAAAGGGATGAAACTTCAGGTTATAACTGTCCGCAAGTCGAAGGGCAGGTTGACGCGACACCGGCTACGTGTGTGCACAGAAGCGCGAATCGGGAGTAAAGGACATCCTCGGGGAGGACGGCGACAGGTCAGAAAAGAGAAAAAAACGACAGGAGAGGAAGGGCCGGAGATTGGACCGGGACTAAATGGGGACCAAAACCCACACTACAAGGAAAGCTCAGGCAAACGGGGGTTGCCGCGCGCAGGGCATGGAAAAACAACTAAAAGGCAAAAGAAAAACCCTATCTAAGATCGGCAGGGTTGCTGTTCAATTCGCGTGTTTTGGTGGAGTCAGGCTGAAAAGAGCAGGGTCGATGAAAGGCACTGCCAACTCCAACGAAAGGGTCAGTGAGCATGTTTCGAACATTGAGGAAACCTGCGGTCGACTCAATCAGGAAAAAAAGAAAAGTTAGATGGGGGACGCTGGGGGGTTGGGTCAAAGAACATGAAGAAGGAAAACTCGTCGAAACCCCTGTCCCCGGTGAGTCAGATCAAAAATTGCGGTCGTAAACATTTCGGAAAGTACTACTTGTGAAGGGGTGAAGAAGAAGCCATGGGAAACAATCAGTTCGTCCAAAAAAAACCTTTTGAGATGGCCAAGACGTGGCCGGAAACGTTTTCAAAGGAACGTCTACGGGGCAAGGAGCAAAGGTAAAAAAAGACGGGGGAGTAGGAGGTCATAAAACGGTGAATGAAAAGAGAACAACTGTCTCGACCAACGGAATGAGAAGGTGGGGTCAAAATTCGCGAGGGCGTAACGTCAGGGCATTGAGAGGGGGGAAAAAACAGGCCGATCGCACGGAAAAAAGAAGAGTGCAATACCCGAATGTAAAGCGGGTAAATGGCGGTAGTGGGGTTCGTGGTGAAAATATGGATTTCACGAAGTAATATTCAGAACGGACGCAAGGATCGCGGAAGGAGACTAGGACGCTGAAAAGCAACCGGGGTGGTGGCCACCCCTGTGGAGCTACGCTGGAGAAATGGCAGGGAGGGGTCGGAACGTCAAGTAATGACGATTTAGAGAGAAAGCAATACATCATCATTGCAAAGGGGGGCAGGTTCGGGAAGGGCGGAACCTTCCCTTACATCGCGGACTGTTACTTCCTGACCTGATTTGCCGTACCTTCTCGTACGAGCAACTGCTTGTACAAACCCACAAGGGGCCGTTAAAATGGGAAGGCGCCCAGACCACAGGGTGTGGAACGCGAGCTGCAGGGGACCCGGGCTGTGGAAGGGGCGGCACGGTGGGCCGGACGTGGCAAAGAGGTAGGGAGAAAAAGTGCGCACTTACGGCGAGCAAGGAGTGGGATAAAGAGGGAGGAGGCTGCCGCATCGGGGGAGGGTCGGCTTCACGGTGGCGGAAGGTGGGGGGGGAGACGGCAGATGGGGGAATGGTGCGGAGGGGGACGTCCGGGCTGAAAAGGGAGAGGGGGGCAGCGGGAGTGGGCTCCCGGGGGGGAGGCTCTAACCTCTGGACGTCAGGGGCTCAATCTACTCTACCCAAAAAAGGGGAGTTAAGATCTAGAGCCTGGACGGACTCGGACTCATCTAAGACCTCGCGAATCAGCAAGGAACCGCTGTCTTGAAAGAGAGCAAATACAGATTGAAGCGAGGGGGCACGGAAGACTTGGCCCTCGACCTTCAAGGCCCCATCATTGGACCAGATATGACAAGGGAACTCTTGGTAAACTCAGGTCGTGAAGGAAAACGTGACCATGAAAAAAATCCAGCAGATAAGGAGTGAAAACGCGCTACAAAGACGACTATCGAAAAAGGGTCATCTCACTTGAAAGGAATGGTAACGCCAACATCCCTGTCTCAGGTACAGAAAAAACAGCACTCCCAAAGGGTTGCGGGCATAGGAAGAGAGAAAGACGCCTCAAAATGGCGCCGAAAAAAAGGGTCAAACGACTGAAAAGTCCAGAACACATTGAAAAAAATCAGACCGTCACAGAGACCCCGAGGGAAAGAAAATGGGGGGGACCGCCGGGACTGAAAGGTCTCGCGGCGATCAAAACCCGTAGACAGAACAAGGACTTCGAGAAAAAAGGAAGACATCAACAACGCGAAAATCCGGCTCGTCTAAAAAGTTTTCATCAACGTACTTGAGTACAGATAGGGGACCTTCGGTAAAGGGGGGGGGGGGCAGGGCGGGGGGACTCGTCCGAAAAAGGGGGGGGGGTGGTCCCAACGGAGAAAGTTCCTCCAGGCCGTAAGAAATGTACACACTTACGGAAGGGAGAGGGGCAACTCAAAGGCAACTTAGGGAGGAGGGAACGGTACAAGGTGAGGGACTCTGGGGGACCCAACATGCGAAAAGGAAAGAAAGACCTGGGGGTCGGAAGGGAGGGTCAAAAAAAAACGCCATTTCGAAGGGGGAGGAAATGTCTCGACCGCTACCGAGATCCTGCAGCACTTTCAAAACTCTTCCAATCCGGAGGGGAAGCGGGGAGAGCTTCCTTTGACTTGTTGTACGAGAAAGGGCTAGGTCTTGAACCTGAACACAAAAACCGTCGGAAAAGCAAACCCTCAGGGCGAGAAAAGGGAGGGGGTGGTAGGGCTCCTTTTTCTCCGATTGGAAAGGGTCCATTGTGCGCAGAAGGAAAAAGCCTCAGAAGAGAGTAGGTGAGCCTTGACGTACGGGGGTCTTCAATGAGGGATTTGAGGCCCTCAGGCTGCAAAGAACAACAGGGACAGTAGGCCCGGGGTAAAGTAGGCGACGCCAACAAAGGATTGCCACAAAAAAAGGGACAAACAAAAGGGTTTCAACGGTAACGAAACGGAGGGGGGCCAAAGGAAACTCGTCACGAGGTTAGGGAAAAAGACAGAGCGGGGGGGGGGGAGGCAACGGAAGACGCAGAGGGCATAACAAATAGGGGGGCGAACACGATAAACGTGAAAACGTGCCCGATGAGGGAATACACGAGGGAAAGGCAAGGGGACTACTAAAAAGATCTGTACGAAAGAATCCTGGAGGGGGACGTTTGGCTTAAATCGCGTACGTTTGTGAAATAGCAGTTCCGTGTAGGGGAAAGAGGAGTTTGCAAACCAAGATTCAAAGGGGAGATTACCAGAAGGATAGTGCCGTGGAAAAAAGCCATACGTGCGAACGAGACAAAAAATATTAGGCAGGTAAACAAGTGGCAAGTAATTTCGAACCCGCACGATACAGGCGCCCTGGTCGTAGCCACGGATAAACCCAGAAAAATTCTTTGTCGGGGGAGTTCAGGGTTGCAGGGGAAAGATTGGTTACCATAGAAGCCAACAGATTCCTTCTCCGGAGAAGGTCTAATTCCGAGGACTCAAAAACTTAAGACTCAGACATCGTCAAGACAACCTCAAAGGGAAGACTTCTTCAATTCCGAGAGCAGGGAAACCTCATGCGATAACAGGCAGGACAAAAAATCAGACGAAGACATGGATTAAGCCGAAGGAGGGGAAAAAATTTCCCCCATCTAAAAGGGAAGGGAAGCCAGACCCGAGGGAAGAGGGTGTACGAGGGAGGGTTACTTCATTAATACTAAAAAAACCCCGGCCCCTAAAAAAAAAAAGGCCCTTTGCAATCCGCACTTCGGGAGAAGGTGAGCACCAAAACGGGATAACAATGCGGCGGCAAAAGTTACCCATCCCGAGAAAGAGGGGAAAGGAAGAGAAAAACCTGGGGTCTTGTGCCGGGCGACCGCGCCGCTAGAAGGGTAACCAACGTTTGCCAAAAGGAAAGAAGGGGGGACTTCAAACGAAGTAAGGGGGGGGTCTTATGAGTCGTAAGGGAAGAACTGACGTTGTACCCCCATCCTACCTTGAAAAACCAAGAAGGAGCTCAGCGCTTAAAGGGACGGAGGGACATTATGAGGAAGGGGTATAAAAAAAAAATACCTATCGAAAAGAAACCAGAGGGCAGTAATCTAGACCAGGGGAGGACTAGGAGAAAAAAACTTCCACGGATATGAGGAGCTAAAAAAAAAATAGTTTAAAAGAGAAACTGAAGGGGGGGTTTTAATAGCCCCGACTCTCAAAAAAAGTATGGAGGAGAGGTGCATCTCTATTGGATGGGAGGGGTAAAAAAAAAATTCTCCTTTCACTGTGAAAGAGGGAGATTCTTGAAAAAGGGGGGGGCGGGTGGTTCATCATGGCTTTGTCAGGGGGGGGATGGGTGAAAAACTTTTCCGGTCGTTATATAAGGGAAGGCGTGGCAGAGGGAAGCGCCTGCAGCATTCCTTCCTGGGGAGAGCGGGCCTGTGTGTTCCTCAAGGAGGCTTTCTCAAAAAGAAAGGGAAGAGACCATCAGAAATAAAGAGGGCGGGGCCTGTTGTTGGGCAGGGAATTCATCTATTTCAAAGAGAACGGGGGGACCACGCGCTGGGAAAGGGGGCGAGAAAGACCCCCGCTTTGGTCCATAACTGGGGGGGGGTAAGCAGACTGGGGCAATATTGGCAGCGTGGTAGATATAAGCCCAAAGAGAGGAGGTATGGAAAAAGGATTCCCGGGTAGGTTTGTGGGCGTGTGTAAAAACACAAGAAAGAGGAGGGGGGGAGAGAGAAATGTCCTCGGGGGAGGGAAAGGTTCACTCTGTTGCTTAGATGGGTCGACGCCGAAGGGTGCCCTTAATGAACTAACACTGTAGCCCTCTAGGGAGGGCGACGAAAAAAGTCAAGGATGGGATGTGAAAGGAGAGGACGAGGCATGAAAAGGGGCACGGAGCAGGGAAGGCTCTTTTACGGGGAGAGGAAGAATCGAAATGCGACTCAGAGAGGAGCAGGTAGGGAGAGGATGGAACCTGAAAAAAATTAGAAAAGGGGGAACAAGGAATTCGGAGGGAGTCAGGAACGTACGTTCCTTGCGTCTGCCTCTTTCTCCGGAAGGCGGGTCGTTGCAGGCCTTCGGGTGTGGGGGGGTATCTTTCTCAAGGAGCGCGCTTTTCCAGGACCCCATCTTAGGCAGACCTCTCACGTCTACGGAAGGGCAGGGGGTTAACGAAGTAGAAGGGAAAAGGGTAGAGCGACAATAGAAAGAAAAAAGCGCACCCATAGCAGTAAAGAGAGGCACGAGACTTTCTCCTTCTGAGAAAGGGACTTCAAGACGCTCCTTAAATCCAGTCGACAGCGTTTAAGAAATTGAAGGGGTGCTAGGGGGGCCGAGGGGCACATGCCTTGTTTGGAGCCACTGGAAGGGAGGACAAATTTCGGAATCATGGCAATCCTTCAAAAAGAGCACGAATAGGGAACGACCTACGCCCGGGGAGAACTGGTTTGATCGCTGCCTGCGGCGCTTTCTTCGGGAGGGGAGAACGTCAGTCCTGGGGGAGGGAAAATTTCATACAGTAGGGTACTCAAAACATCTTAGGGTAATCTATTTGGACCGAAAGGCTACGGACAATGAAGAAGCAGATAGAGGCGAGGAGAAATTTTCCATTTTTCGAAGGACCAACTTGAACAGTTACCAGCAAAGGGACCAAACCGGGGAACGGGGAAAAGAGAAAAGTTTCAGCTGAAAAGCTTTTTGTTGAGAGGAAGGAGTCAAAATAGCAATCGCTAAAACCAGTTCCAGGGCAAGACGAGGAAAGCCTCAGCCCGAAGAGGGTTCGAAAGAGGAGATCTCTGAGGAGGAGGTAGGGGGGGAGAAAGAGTACCGCCTTCTTGTTCGGTTAGATGGCCAACGTCGCGAAATCGGGAAAAAAAAACCTGGGGGTTTGCCCAGCGACAGTCAAGGAGAGGAGGACAAAAAAGAAGGGCAATCCAGAATACGTGGGGAGGGGGGAGGGCCAGAAGGAAGGGAAACAGTGTTTCAAAGAAAGTCATGCGGCCCCTGTGGATAATTGGAATGGCCGGTTGGACCTGGCAACTTTTTCTCGGCGAGGTTAAAACAAGGAAAACCGTCGCTAGTTCGAAAGAGGAAAAGGGGGGATGGAGAGGGCCTCTTGACAAAACCGTTATGGAAAGGGGGGGCGAAAATCTCCTAAATTACGAGGGGAGGTCGATTCTACGCAAGAGGGCAAGGCCAGACCGCGGCCCGGAATCAAATCGGGTCATTCAGTTCGGGTAGGGGGGGGGTTGGGGCGGAAATGGGCAAACTTTCAGGAAGGGAAGGGAGGCCTGCGTCGGAAAGGGAGATAGCAGCTGCGGCTGAAAAAAAGGGAGAAAATTTGAGGGATGAAGGGGGAGTTAATTGTGACCTATTTAACTTAGGGAAGGTCGTAAAGTCAAATACCAGGGAGCGATCGGGCGTATACGACAGAGGGGAAAGATCGAACGCAGACGGAGGGGACATGGCGTCCTTGACTGTAGAAAGGATCTGTTCTAAGAAGAGAAGGAAAAGTGAGGAATCCCTTTAAAGGAAAGGGGCCGTTCCCTCTTGCAAGAGGTGCAGACAGAGGGAGGTGCCTTTATAGACAACCCCAGAAACGTAACTTCTTAGGGGGAGTCTGAATTCTCCCATTGGACGGGGGGAAAGGGAAGCTACCAAGAGAAAAAAACGAGGGTGGGGTATTAAGGTAGAGAGAGGGAGAAGTTACATAGTAGAGACAAGCAAAAATCCCAGCTTCCTCTTGAGGGGAGGTGGAGTAAGGAGACAAAATTAAATTCAGCAGGGCAGAGGGAAAGAACCTGAAGTCCCAATCCTTTCGAATTAAAATTAAAAGGAGGCTCTGGGGGGACTCTCAAGGTGAAAGTGAAAAATGCTACAGGGACCCTCACAGGGAAAGAAAGGGATTTTGAAAGAAATGGGAGGGCGAACTATCCTCAATGGGAAGATACTGAGCGTCGACTTGGAAAAGGGGAAATAGCATTCATCCAGCGGAAGCAAAGAAGGAGAGAAGCGGGGGAGGTAATAAGGGAGCTCGACGTCTCCTACTTTCAATGGGAGAGATAGAGGCAGGCGGGGAAAGGTTGCCTGTTCAAAAAAGAACACGACATCACGAAGAAAAAAAAAAGCCAAAAGCGTTGCAAGGAGATTCTGATGGGGAAAAGAAGGGATGGCCGTGCAGCACGAGGGCGGGAAAGAAGGCTGACATGAAACGCGCCCTTAGAGCCATCATGTCAGGTTACAAGAAGAGAGAAAAGAAATCGTTGTCCCACAAAAGCTTCGAATTGAACACACAAAAAAAAAAATATTGAAAAAGGGGAAGAAAAAAAAAAAAGGAAGGACGTCGGACCGGGTCATGCTGATAAGCGAAAAAGGTGTAAAAAAAACGGCTAAATCTTCCTTGGGGGAAAATGGATCCAAGGATGGCCGACATGCTGAAGAACTGACTCCTCCTCCTGAGAGGAAGAAAAAAAACGTCCTACGTATTAGTGGATGAAACATGGTGCCGGACAGTCTCAGGCGAGTTGGAGGGGAAGAAAAAAGGATTGAAGATGTTCTCAAGAAGGCGGCCGCTCAAAACGACACGGGCATGCGACGATTAATTTGAGACGAAAGGGGAGACCCAGTCAAGTGGAGACTGGAGAAAGTCGCGGAGGGGGGGAGGGAACTGGGCGCGCGCTGTACCAATTGAAATAACGTAGAGAAACATGCGATCCAAACCGCGGAAAAGCAAACCGGCCCAACTCCGAATAAATGAAACAGCGTTTCAAGAAGACCTGTTTGTCTCAAGAAGGGGGGGAAGGGTCGTTGAGCTCGAAGAATCTGGCCAGAAGATCGAGTTGAACGTGACGTGAGGTGAGCCAAGCGAGTAAAGGAAATTAACTAGGGTTTGGGAGGGAGAAGCCCTGCTCGCCAGACAAGAAACACCATCGGTTGCCGTTGGGCGCTGTCTGACCAAACTCAGAGGCTTGCTGAAAGAAAACCAACCCAACGAGAGAAGGTCTCGGTTTATATAACTGTGAAATTTGCGAAAGGTTTCATATTAAAAAGCACCATCAAGGCCAAGTTTCACAAAAAAAGGTGGCGAACAGAAATCTAGCCGGCGTAATTGTCTTTGGGCGTGCAGCAACTTAAAAAACCCCTATAGCGAGGAAAATCAATCTGTCTCAACTAGATGACTCGGAGAAGGGGCTCTTGGGGGAAACAGTGAATCGGGGTGAACCGCTGCCGTACGAGAACAAAAAAGTCCTAACCTCCTACGGATTATGACGATGCCGCTCTTTGGGGGCAAAACCGGACCCCGCTAAGCGGGCGAAAAGATCCACACTCAGGAGGGCAAAGACCTCTATCATATATTCAGCAAAATGGCAGTGAGGCAACGTACATTCTCAATGCGACGCAGAAGGACCTTGCTTTCATTTGCGTCGGGGGTTTAATTTCAGAGGCCGCGCCCATGAATTCCTTAGCCAAAGAAGATCGTAGACTAATTCTACTGTTAAAAGAACGTAAGGTCGAACCCTACAGACGATGGCAATGAAAGCGTAGCCGCAGACTGGAGATACCACTTCAAAACACAAGAACTGGCAGAGGGCAGTGGAGAAAGGGGCGTTGCCGCAAAACTTCTACCGACGTGCAAAGATACAGACCGGGAGGAATCTAGGCTGCACTATTCAAAAGGGGGTCGGTGCCACATTACGACCAAACTCGGACTGCCCAACCCTTGGACGACGAGAGGGTTTTCAGTCCGACGAGAAGACCTCCGAGGAAACTAGCTTTCAAAAAACGCGATGAGGATCGTTCCAACTAAGGGGTGAGTTGTACGGCGCCATACTCGAAAAATGGTCAACCACTTCAAAATGCATTAGCCGATGTCCTAGCTCCGGGGGATCTTGCTTATTTCTATGAGGGAGTGAAGCTAAAACATAGATGACCGTGAGGTTTCATTAAGGAGCTGAATTCTGCTACTCATAAGAAACTACCTGGGGGTAGAGGAGAAAGGGAAAACCATCTAAAACCTGAAATAAGAGAACAACCACAATATGGATCAGATCAGATCGCGGCGAAATCATAATCGTTTCACCTAAGGGGTGAAAAAAAAAACCCCTGAAGACTCAAAAAAAAAGGAAGATTGTAAACAGATAGAAAACGCTTGAACCGTTGCGCAGGAACTTGGTCCCTTACTAGAGATCGGACGTTCAAGTCCTTTGGAGGTGGGCGTAGGATGATGGGTGGGAACTTCGGTGCACAGGCCGTAACATTCTCTAACATGTCTTTGGGGGGGTAGGAGAGCATAATCTCAACCTAAGTTCAAGTGGCTTGACTCCTGCGCTGGCCGGAAAAAGCTACGGAGTAGGAGAAAAAGTCATTTCCGAGCATTCCCCACAGTATCGCGAACCTGAAAAAAAAGTCAAATTCGGGGCTGGGCAGGGGGAAAAGGGGCCGCGAGGTCGGCCAGTTCTGCAAAGGGTACATAAGAGGTGCCTCTCGCTCTGTTGCCATCGGGGGACGTCTGCTAATGAAAAAAACCTCTAAAAGCTTAGTGGGGGGCACCGGCGGCGACTGGGGGAGGGGTGTCTCTCACAGGGGAAACACAAGGAACCAAAAATCAAAAAGAGAAGTGCCTCTGTTTAAGGGGGCGGTGAACCGACTGGTGCGGAGGGATGGGGGGTCCAAAGGGTCGGGAGGACTGAAGGAACTAGAGAAATTGGGGGTTTTTAAGGCCAGGGGTAAGATTGGCGGGAAAGTCTTCATGAAAAACGCACGGCGCTCATGTGGGAAAAGGTAATTAGGTCGGATACGCAACAAAAAAAAGTGAGGGAAAAATGGCCGGATCTTATCATTCACGAAATTACGGAAACGTTCGACAAGGAAGGAGAGGGGAAAAGGGACGACAACGGGGGGGTATTTCTCAGGGAAGAGAATCAGAAGGCGTCTTTTTCTAAACGGATTTGTGACTGTACTTAGGAGGGGTAGCGTAAACCCAACGGTCAAGGAGGGAGTAATAATAGGATTCGTGAAGTGATACGCGGTGGACGCTTACCGGGGAGGCTTATAGATAGAAAGAAAAACTAAGGTAGAGCTGGGGTGGGGGGGGGGGGGGGGGGGGGGGGGGGGGGGGGGGGGGGTGGGGGGGGGGGGTACTCACAGACTGCTTTCAGAGAGACGGAGGGGGAAGGCTTCATGGGAGAACCGGCATTCTACACGTTAAGGCGGGGTACAAATGTTACTAGGCAGAGTGGCTCTCATGGGGGGGACTAATGGAGAGAAATCAACAGCGTCGTCAACTGGGAGGGGGCCCAAAGAAAGGACAAGGACAGGGATTTTCCGCATACTAGCGCTCGGTGGCATCGAAATGCGATTGCATATCTTCAAGTCCTATGGGGCGCTCTGTTGTATTGCTTTTCTTTTGGGGGGGGGGGGGGGGGTGGGTGTGTGGGCCTGGGGTCTTCTCTGTCTGGGGCTGGGCGTATTCAGGGAGGGGGGGGCATTCAAAAAAAAAAGGACGATATTCTGCTCTATGGGTCACGGGGGTAGTGGCGAACTAATAGTCGTCGGTGACACTCAGAGCGTACGGAACTTTCGGGGGTGAGAGCAACAACCTGGAAAGGGGGAAGATAAAAAAAGAGAAAAGAAAAAGCGGGGACAGAGACTCGCAGGTTTGCTGCCAGACTTTGGGGGTAAAAGGCTTAGGAAAAGAAAGAGCCTTGGAGGTGAAAGGTCCAACCAGATAGAAAAGCCTGCAAGCCTGCTTGGGGTCTTTTGAGAAACGCAGCGCGACTTGGGGGCAGGAAAAACGCCATACCGCGCTCAAAAATAGGGGGGGTAGTGGTTGGGAAGATCCGGCCGGTCAGTTAGACACGGAAAAACTTTGTCCAGACAAAAAAAAGAGAGAGTCACCATGGAGACAGACGAGTGAGGTGGGCGGGAAAAAGACAGAGTCCAGTGTGTCCATGCATTTCGACATCATGGGGATGGAAAAACTGGACTCCGTTGCCGGACAAACGTTTTTACGAGGAGGAAAAGCGTTAACCTACTTCAGTCGAGGGGTCGTAAAGCAGTGGTAAAAAGAAGAGTAACTCGAAATCCGGAAACTAGATTGGGTGACGGAAAGAGAGCTAATGAACGGGGACTTCTAAGGGGAAAAAAAGGAAAGCCAGACAAAATCCATCAGGAAGCGATTGACTTTTAGGCCGGGTTCGTGTGCTTTTTAAAAAAGGGGGACCGGAGTGACGGATATAGAATAAAGCTCCAGAAACACAGAAATTATCTGAGAGTACCTCACCCTTTCATAGGGGGCTTAGGAAAGATGAAGTGGCCGAGGGGGAAAGAGGATGAATTTCGAAGGAAATCTATTACCATGGGGGGGGAGCTTACGTATAGGGAAGATCTGGAGAGGAGGTCAGGTCAGTCCGGTAATTTGGGAAGGGGGGGGAGAGAGAAGGCGAATTAGGCCCTTATTTTCACGAAGAGAAAAGAGAACGATGAGAAGGAAGGACTGACGGGATCGAAAAGGACGAAGACGGCGCGATCATGTGCAGTT
>Ga0179591_1247184_pt1 | contig 14573 bp, 19 predicted proteins | sample CZOMad2_1_08_16f_FD_182891 | JGI IMG/M metagenome (GOLD analysis project Ga0179591, IMG submission 182891) | Vadose zone soil fungal communities from Angelo Coast Range Reserve, California, USA - CZOMad2_1_08_16fungal (PacBio error correction) | ecosystem: Environmental > Terrestrial > Soil >...
AGGGAAGGGAAACCTCCACTCGCACCCAAAGTGGGAGCAAAGGAAAGAGAAACAAGGTGGAAAAATCAAGCGATGGTGGGTGTAGGAGAAGATCCGTACTACCAGTACAGGCGGGAGCGAGAATAAGAAAAAGGTCTTGGATTAAGGGGCGGGTTTCTCAAGGAGAAGTTGTGATGTGACAGGGGGGGAAAAGTAGGAAGGGGTGAAGAATTAGAGGCAAATGAGAGGTTGAGGTAAAGAAATAAAGGAGGATTTGTTCGTTATACGGCGCACAAAACAGTGACAGGACATAAAGGGGGGATGATCATATGTACCAGAATGAGTCAAAGATCCTAGATAAAGGTAAAAGGAAAAAGAAAGGCGAGGCTCATTGTCAACCCATCCCTGTACGGGAGGGGAGAGGGGGGAGCTTAAAGCGCATGAGATGTATTGCGAGGAGTGAGGTGATTGAGGAACAGCGGACTCTTAGGGCGGTGTGGAGAGAGTAGTGAGGGAAGGATAAACAGAGGGGAGGCTGGGTTATACAAAAATTGACCGGGGGGGGAGGAGATGATGGAAGAAAAGAGAAGAAACACCTAAGATCTCGTCCCGCCTAGGGAAGTAAGCGTGGGTACGATGTTGGGGCACTAGGTTCACGGAAGGGTACCTTTGAACTAGGGGAAACAAGGCAAAAAATAGAAGAAAAAACGTTAAACCTGACCAATTACTCCTCAGGCTAGAGAAGAGAAGGAGGCGGGGGAAGCAGTAGGAGGAACAACAACCCGCAGCGAAACAACATCCTCTGCAGAATGATAAATGAAGTCGCATTGCCCGGCATTCCATGATTATCGAGGGACGGGGAATCCAGTAAAATAACTAAAAACGATTAGTCCAAACAGGGAAGAATGAACTCAAAGAGAAAGGTGGAAGTTGACCGAAAACTAAATCAGAATATTTCAGTTCAAAACCTCAAAGGAAAGGTGACCAAAGCTGCAACTCAAAACAAACAAAGGAAAGAAGATCGCTTCCTATGCTGGACGATCGATCCACTAAGAAGAGGGCAGGGAAATCTTTCAGCCGAGCGAGTACAGACGGAAGAAAAGGGAAATAAGCGGCACTTTCGAAAAGATATTTCTGTGCCCGAAACTTATGGGGGAAAGGGAGGGGGGACTGAAGGGAAGAGACTGAGAAGTGATCTGTCCTGTAGATGCCGAGTATAATTTCCAGAAAGGGTAAAGAGAAAGACAGTGCCGGATTGTCAGGAATACCCCCAGGGGGAAAAACCTGAAGCGGAGGCGGTACACAATACCGGAGACCCGGCCTGGGTTGTCACAGTTGGAAAAGGAGAGAACAAAGCTTCCCCAGTCCCTCTGAAAAAAGGGAGGGGAAGACAAAGTTGCTAACAGGCGAGACTAAAAGAAGCAGGCAGGCGACTAAACAAACTTTAAAGGACTATGCTCTGGGGAAGGGAAACAGATAAATTGACATTGCCTTTTGGGGGGAAAAAAAGGAAGGGTGGATACATGGATCGACGAGAATCCCTCAGGATTGTGGATTGGGGACAATCAAGCTCCCAGACCAGTAAGACCTAGAAAAAAGAAGAAGTGGGTCATCTCCCCAAGAACGTCAAACCTGATGCCGGAAGAAAGAGAGAAAGTCCAGAAAAGACGATCAACGAACGAGCACGGGAAAATGTCGTAGGGCTTGGATACGGATAAAAAGAGAAAACCCGTGATTGCTGAAAGGTGTAAAGGGGAGAGGAAGGGGGGGTAAAAAAAAGGTGGTAGGATTTGTTGGATGGAAGCCTATTTCTCAGTGATGGGGTTGTGAGGTGTATTTGGGGGGGGAGTTGCCTCATTATTATCCAAGCTTGGAGAGAAGGGCGAAAAATTCGGTTACGTTCTTCAAGCGGACGGTTAGCATTCTTGATCTACTTGGCTCATCAAAAATGACCATATCGCCAACCCCAGTGGAGAACTGAAAGAAAAACACTGTATCTCAATAGGCACTTCGGGGGCGTAGCAAATAAGGGCGCGCTCGCGTGGGAAAAAAACAAGAGAAGACCTTGCAAAGCCTATTAAAGAAAGCGCGATAAGGAAACCAGAGATCGTGGAAATAACACAAGCAAAAAAAAAAGACTCGAAGACGCCAGCCTAGGGTTAGAAAAACTAGCGGGAAAAAGAAAGAATCACAGTTGCTGGTGAGGGAATATAGCATCAGAAAAAAAGGAACACATTATACCCAAGCGAAAAAACCGGAACGATTGAGCTAGGGAGCGGACTACCAACAGAACGAACAGAAAAGAACAAACCGACCCCGTCTTCTGGGAACAAAAGGAAGAAGAACGGTGTCCTTCATTCGAGGTAAAGCCAGGCGAGCTGTCATGCACTAATTGGACAAATAAGCAGGATGGAAAAAGCCCAAGGGGTTGGCGCTGCCCCCAAGAGAAAAAAAGAAAGGGGAAGAGAAAATGCTCACTTACTACAAAAAAAGAGCACCCGCCTATATTCCAAGTATGGCTCGAGGATCGGAAAGGAGGAAAAGGCAACTGAAGGAAAATAAATCAACGACGGAAAAAAAAAAAGAGTAACTTGTATAATCTGAGGGGAAGAAAAGGGAGAACAGTATCTCATAGAGAGCGTAAAGGTAAAAAGGGGAGCGAAGTTATATGTCGGTGGAAGGGGGGAAAGAGTTCAAGGGTAAGGGGGTCGGGTGTTGGGATGGGGCACTGGACGATGGGGATCCGAAGGTTTTGGGGGGGGGGAAAGGGGGGGGGGATCTCAAACGTTTTATGGGAGGGTATAGCTCGCTCGAAAAAAACGGCTTTTCGGTGGGGCCCAAAACAAAAGAGATAACCTCCCACAGACCATTTGTGATCATCATAAAAAAAGAAAAAAAGAAAAAACGGTGGTCCCCTAGCCTCCTCACCCACAAAAAACACAAAGTCCAAAAGTTCCAGCGAGGGCTTGGGTCCCCTCCCCCCCCGATCACTGCCGATCAGAACTTCCAGTACTCAAAGGGGCGAACTGTCTTTTTCTACCGGGAAACATACAAAGGGAAGGAGAAAGACAGGACCGACTGTCGGGAAAAGGAGAGTAGAAAAAATGCTTGTGAAGGAAAGCAGAGACGGGAAATCAAAGAAGGGGAGCAAGGTGGAAGGGAGGGGGGGGAGTTGTCTTCCTTGCCTCTAGAGGAGGGAGGTGTAGAACGTTGGGGAAAAAACCGTTGTTCAGAAAGGTAGACCGACATGGCAGTGAAATCTAGCGCATTGGGAACCTATCACTAGAGAAGAGGGGGAAAGCTTTTACATGAAGGAGGGGGGCAGGGGTGGGGTGAGGGGGGTCTGCTGTGGGTTAGGACGACAAGATACGGACCGACAAGGTGGGGAGGAGGGATACTTGGGGGAAAAGAGTTTGGGGCCTAAAAAAATGAGAATATTCATCAAAGGAAGTGGGGGGACGGACGCCTTGCTGGGGAAGCCACTCGAGGCGTCTAGTTATGCTTAAAGGGGGAGGTTCAAAAACCGAGAAAAGGGGAAAGGGGCGCGAACTCTGGGATAGGGGAATGTTTTGAAGGAAGTCAAAAGGGATCGGGAGCGGAGTTCATGACGATAAGAAGAAAAGAACGGCCGTCCTTGCATGTCATGGAAAGAGGGGAAAGCCAGGGAAGAGAGAGGTTTGTAATATAAATTGATAGCCAGCTAAAATTCAAGAAAACATTCAGAGGTACTAAACAGGAAACAGCCTTTCTAGCCTTCCAAAGCACCATATTTAAAAGAAGAATAAACACTTAATAATAAACAGCCGAAGAAAAAATCGCCTAATAACCAACATCAAACAAGGATCAAAGCAATCTCTCATGAAAAAAAGGGCAAAGAAAAGGGACATAGAGGGGTGTATAGCAAGCGGAAATAGGTACTCAGCGGCAAAGAAGCAAGTTGAGCGTACCGCCGGACCTCTTAAAACCAAGAAGAACTTTAAAAAAGGACTCTAGGCGGCAAAACAATTTTTGTGACAGGGCGTGGAGAAAAAAAAAAAAAAGTGGACGCGTATAGGAACTGGAGGGGAGGCCAATGGTTAAATATGGCAACAGAACTGGGGAAGGATGGCAAAGAGAAAAAGTTGCTACAAATACATCCATGAAAGTCAAAGAGGAGGGCTATCAAATTTACTGATGTTACTAGAAAAGATAAAGAAGGGAGGAAGGGAGAAGTCAGCGAGCTTTAGCGGTCGGCCCACTGTCGAAAGGCCAAACTCCCGCTCATAAAAAGGGGAAGCTTCTATTCCAGTGTAATGTAGAGTTGGGGGGATGTATAATCGGGTAAAACTGGAACCAGGGGAGGGGTTATCAAGGAGGGGGGGGCACACCTCAGAGTCATTCAGGGTTAAAAGTGGGAAAGGAGCGCTGTTCATTACCTGTGCAATCGGGCGGGGGGTGGGGGAAAACAGGTAAAAAAGGAAGAAAGGACTCTCATCTCAGGAAAAGAAACGAGAGGATGCATCCTTACAGAAAAGACTGGACACCAAAACGGTTCCCGGGCACCGAAGATAATTTATTTCGCTCACAAAGAGATACTCGATCCTGGATGACAAGATGTCACATCACGCGCAGGGGGGGGGGGGGGGGGGTAAGAGGATTCTTGAAGCTTCAAAAAAAGAGGGAGGTGTCAATTCGAGGACTGGTTTGGGAAGGTAAAGAAGTTGGGAACCCTGTAATTTTTAAGGGGGGGGGGGACCGCAGTGAGGGGATTGAGTGGGGAGGTAAACCTTGAAACCACATCGTCTCAACTGGGAAGTAAAAGTGACGGTAAGGAAGAAAGAGGGGATTGAATTTGACTGATTGGGTTGAAATCAGCGCTGCAGCGGAATGCCCGAAAAGTCTAATCAGGGAGGACAAGCACCCTGCGAATCAGAGGTTTCTAGGGGAGACCGTAAAGGAAGAAAGAAAAAAATGCATAGAGAGATATCTGGATGGGGTAATAGGAAGAAAATTGGGGGGGGGGGAGGGGCCCCTTGAAAATTAAATGTATAGGGGAAAAGCAAGGGGGAAGAAGGGACCTTACCGGCCTAAAGAGAAAATCGAGGGAAACCGTACGTCTAGGCATGGGAAGCGAGCGGAGTGGGAAAGGGGTAGGTTGCTGGTTTGAATAGGGTTTTAAGTAGGCACAGAAGAAAGGTCCTTCATTGGTGTTCATACCCCACCGGAGCAAACGAGCGGAGGGGAGAAAAAAAAACCCTCAAAAACAGGAGACCAAAAAAGGAAACCTACCCGGCGCTGCGCCATCAATCCGATCCGAACAATTAAAAAAACCGATGAGACGAGAAAAATAAGAATCGGGAACAAATAGCACAAAAAAGGAATGGGGAAAGGGGGGGGGAAAAAACAGAAAGATACATACGGTTCAATGGTGAGAGTCCCACTTTCTCAGTCGGATCGTTAGGAATGCATTCGGGTACACGATTATCGGAAAAGGAGAAGGCCGAAGGCGTGGGGAAGTGGGCGCCGTCCTACCCAAAGGCACCCCGGGAGCCAAGAGTGCGAGGACTCCACGGGAAAAGGGAATATACCGAAGGGAAAAAAACGAACGAGTGCAATATACTTAACCCCTCACATCCAGGAAAAGAAAAAAAAAAAAAAAAACAAAAGAAAGAAGACCAGCAAGGCCCCGCAAATTACATCAATAACTCGCCTCAAGAAGTTGCCTGTTAGAGATCTTGGATCAAGAATCACCACCATCGTCTGATAGGACAGAAAAAAAACGGAAGCTTAGCGGGGAAATTGCTCAAAAATTTGGGGCAGGGAGAGTTTGGGTCAATCATAATCATACTCCCAAAACAAGGAAAAAAAAGCGTGCCATGGGACCGCCACGATAAAGAAACCAAAGAGTCAAAAGAAAAAGAATGATTGGGCTTCCGAAGAAAAGGATCAGAAAGTGGTATGCGATATCCCCGATAAAAGCTCCAAGAACCAGGGATTGGCGGCGAAGGGGGAAGGCCGTGATTGGTGAGAGGTATTGTGAAAAAGTTTCTGGACGGGGGGGGTGATTGTTAAGGGGAAGGATCTGGGGGGCGGGGGTGAAAGAGGTAGTATGCAAAGGAGTTTGGGTCGTACCAGTCTGCCTCCTGGGAAAGGGTTGGTTTCTTTATGTCAGTCAGAAATTCGCACCCCGTGACAGGTAGGGTCTCGACATTACGGTAGAAGGATTGCCATCCCGTGGAATGCAGACTCGTCCGTCTGGGCCGCGTTGTCGTCACTGCCCAAGGCCGACTTCGTGCTATTGGATAGGGGCCCTTTTCCCATACTTGGACGCGCGGTGTCTGTTCAGCGGTGTGTGTGGCTGTGGACGTCTTTTGTTGGGGGTTGCCGAGAGCGGTGCCTTCAGGTTTTGTGGGCGTTCCCTGTCCGTTGCTGTGTTCCTCGGCGGACGGAGTGGGTGCAGAGAAGCTGAAGGGGGGAGTAGTTTCGTGGTGAGATCTTGCAGGAGGGGGCGAGTTCGGAGGAGGCGAGTTTGAACACATTAGTCTTACCCGGGCGGCTATGAAAAAAAGGTACGAATAAAAAGGAAAAAAAAAAAAAGCCCTAAGAAAAGGCCGCTTCCATGCCTTGGACGGACGCACAGGTGGGGAACGAAGTTGAAGGTCTGGTAGGTTCATGGGTGAAAAATATGAAAGGGAAAAGCATAAGAATGGAAAAGCAAAAAAAAGCTTGACTCAAATAGAAATCTCACTAAATTCGGGAGGGAAAAAGGAAAGAAGGGGGGACATCGCCCATCGCAGAGAGGCCATAACGCAAGATGAAAAAAATGATCAGAAAAGGGAAAGGAGGCGAGATGTATCTTATCCATGTGGCCATCAATGGAAAGAATAAGAAAAAAAATCCCCAGTAAACTCGGAAGCAGGACAGCGGCAGACGGGGTCAAAAGTGTTTAACTCACACGACGACATAACAGCGCTGCTGGTAAAGGACAATAAAAAGTTGGAAGGTTGGGACAACTACAAAAACCATTACCGGCTAGTGGAAAGAAATCGGCTTCCATTAACGTTGACATCTATAAAAGAAAAAGAAAAAAAGCCGTCTGGAGTTGAAATATGTCAAAGAAAGCGAGGGAAAAGCGAAATTAAAAAAGAAGGGAAAAGGGAAGAGGGGTCGGGTCCCGGTAATTAGGGGAAAAGGGAGGCTTCTCATTATTCATCTCTCTTAGGAGGGTTTACGGGTCCGAAATGATAAGCTTCTTTAAAGAAAAAAAGACCCTATCTTCCAGGGATAAACCCTGGGAAAAATGAAAGGGCGAGGACCCAGGGGTGACAAAATAAACTCCCTCAAGGGTCCAATGGGGGGAAAAATGATATAAGCAACAAATACTGGGTCAGACTGGACAAGGGAGAAAAGGCTGAGGAACGTTAAAAAGGGGGGGGGTAGGAAAATCAAATAAAAATCTATTCATTCAGTAAAAAAGAACGACGTCAGTCAGGAAAATAAGAACATTTAGGGACCGGAACTGGGGGGGGGGAGGAATGGAGTGGGCGTGGTTTACCATGTGGTGGGGTAGGGCCTACTATCTCTCCAAGAGATTTGCAAGGAAGGGGGGTAACCAAGCTCACCCTCCGGGAGAAAAATCAAAAGCCGTTTTGGAAGAGCAAAAGAACGGAAAATGAGAATGGACGATAAGATGTTAAAGGTCCAGAAATGGAGGGAGAAATACGCTCACGGCTATCATGGCGTATGGCAGGAGTAAACAGCAGACAACATGCCTCTGTGGCCAGGGGAAGGGGGAGGGGCGAGTAGGAGGGGTCAGAGAGACTGTGGGGAACTTTTGACGAAGGTGGGGTAAAAGAGGGGAAAGAGAGTTCTTTTTGCTTGTGGAGAAAATGAGAAAAGAGGGCTAAAGGCTCGCATTCCTTCCGACTCACGACGGAGGGCTAGAAAGGTTAGCTCTTGCTATAAAAGGACCTATACCAAACTATTTCGAAGAAAAGGGGGGAACACATTGGTCAATGCTGCACTACGGCGGACTCTCATACACTCTAGAAAGGGGGGAGAAAAAGAAAGAAAAAAACTGGACTATGAACGAGTCTCTATACGGGGGACCAACAAAAAAAGAGGAAAAGGTTTCAACTAACAAGCCATATCCTGGCCGCTAAGAACACATCATGGGGGGGGGGGGGTATACCCAAGCCCGAGCGTTAACGATGGCAAATTCACAGTTGGGGTGAAGTCTATTCTCATCGAGAACACAACCGAAGAAAAGGTAAACAAATGATCACCCGCTACCAACGTGTTGGGCCCAAACGTCATGGTCCGGGGCAGGAATCCACCCCCTCCAAAAAAGAAAGACACAAACTCTCTCCCCCCTCAATTCAGTGCACACATCGGAAAAAACTCTGGGATTAAAACGATTCAAGTAATAACCGGAGCACTCGCGGGACATTCCCTCATTTGCCCACCTCCAAGGGAGTGAAAAGGTGGGCGCTTCCAAACATTCTACACAATCATCCTCAGCGTCAATTCATAAATCTCTAGAATCAACACCTACACAACGTACTCTATCCATGAGAAAGAAAAAGCCAAAATCGCTGCGGTATATCCAATTCAAAGCTCGTAGAGGACTCCATACCTTCAAAGAAAGGCTTGAGGGGGGGAAGAGGGGAGAAAGAGAAAGGGGGAGGAGATGACCGCTAGAATCGGAGTAAGGGGGGGATTCTTTATGAGGGAGGGGGGAGGGGTAAAAAGCTTTAATCATTGGTGGATCGATTTGGAGGTGCTTAATAAGAGCAGGGGTATGGATGAAAGGGATATCAAGGTGTTGTAGTGGGGATCTCAAACAAAAAGGGGGGGAAGGGGAGTAATAGGATAAGAGAAGATTAACGAACAAGACAAAATGGTGTAGATAAGGGACAAACTCACCAAGGACCAAATACCATCTCAGAAAAACACAACTCAAATCCGATAAAAAATCTAAAAAAGCCTTCGTGGAACCCCGAAAAAAAGAAAAAAAGAACAGGCACATCTGCACCATCGTCAAGGTATACGAGAAGGAAAGGGAGGGAAAAAAACAAAACTCCGAGACCTTCGATCTCCAGGTCAAGTCAACAGCCTTTTCGCGTGAATTGAGGGTCTCAGCCGAAGGGATGAAAGGGAAAAAGCACAAGAGGCGGAAAACGGGGGTTGAGGGGGTATCGGATGAGGAATGGACCCAGAGGAGTGAGCCTGTTTTGCCTCTCAAAAACCGGGGGAGAGAACCTCTTGAGGGAAACAAAAAAGACTACTCGTGCCGTCAGAAGAGAAAGAAGTAAGAAAGGGGGAGTCGTTGGGGGGGGGGGGGGTTTAGCTTAGGGTGGTACGGGACTGTGGTTAGGGAGGCACACCTAGAGACATTCAAAGACACGGGGGGGTGGAGGAGGTTGGAAGAAACTTCGGTTGTCTCGAATGATAAAAATATTCCTAACAAAACCAATTTTAAGGGGGGGGAAGGGGACGACGAGGGATCCCCCTACGTAGGGGGGCGATTATCTGAGATATGGCTTACAAAATTCATGAAGTTGGGGACGGGAATCTACTAGGGAACGAGGGGTGTGAGGGAACGAATTCAATGGATCTTCGGCAGCTTCTTCAGAGCAAGAAGGGCAAGAAAAAGGGAAATTAACATGAGAGAAGTGGACGCGGAGAAATATGGGTGGTAATTAAAACTTTTGAATAGCAAAAGAGGATCAAAAAGAAGCAGCGAAACGGACACCCGAATTCGAGCCTTCTAGCAACCAATGTCAGGGTGACATCAAGGGACGAAGAAGAAAAACAGCAATAAGGGACCAGCGGAATCAAAACAAATCATCCACCTGAAACTCCAAAGAAGAAACAGAAAGAGAAAAAAAATGGGAAGCACAATAGCCTGGAAGCACTCGGATCGAAGCAGAGGACATAACTCCCATTATGAAGGGGGTATCGCGCAGGAGAGGATATGGAAAAACAGAAGGGAAGAAAATCTCGTAAATCAATTTTCAGTTATTGGCGCGAAACAAAAGGATAGGGAGGGAGGAGCATTGTGGAAAATTCATGCAAATCCAGAGGAGAGATCTGGGGGGAAACGACGAAAACACTTTGGGTAAAAAACACCTCCCTCAAAAACACAGGCAATTCCGAATGTCAATAGAAAAGGGGGACGGGAAAGTCTGAGGGGTAGAATTCCGCTATTCTGGAAAGGAGCCTGTAGAACGACCACAACCACTCATACTCCTTGGCCCTGAGGTGAGGTTAATATGGATCGCTTTGAGTCAGGAAAGAGGGTACCAAATGGACCAATCTGTTGAAGGTAATTGGAATCACGAATTCAGAGGGTTTCAAGGGTGGGTATCACGGAAAGCTCAGGCAAGTCCAAGCAGGGGGGAAGAAAAAGTTGACATAAATACGTACGAGCACTCGAAGGGAAGGGACAAGAAAATCGGAGGAAATCAGAACCACGGACACGGTCCAGCAAAATTCCTTTGTAGTCCAAAAAAGAAAAACAGAGGGAATTTGGACAAGTGCCGCGACTTGGAAGAGGAAATGACGAAAAAAGGTGCACATACGCGGGAGGGGTGGGTAATCAGCTTAGGGGAGAGAGGTCCAACTAATATGGAAGGACGAGGGAGGTTCATGGACGAAGGGGGGGTGGTCTTTAGCAGGGTCACAGGGGGAAAGGGTGGGGAAAAGAAAGAAGTAGAGTGGATAAACAGTAAAGATCGGAGGCCAGGGACATCTGACTAGTTTCCTGGGGGACGAGGGGGGGGGCTGTCATTGACGGATGGAGTGGAAAGGAAGGGCTCAGCATGAATGGCCTGCACACGACGAAAGCATGGAAACTCAAGAGGGATTGGGGGAAGATTGCGAGGGCGAAGAAAGGTAATGGGGTATAAAGCAAGAAGTCTATTGAGGGGGATGGAGAGGGGAAAAAGGTGCCCCTTACATAAGGTAATTGGAAAGTGTCTCAAAAGGAACCTGAGCGTAACCCAAATCGGAAAATCTGAACCAGGAGGAGAAGGGAGAGAGAAGGGGAATCGAGCGGGTAGGTTGGAGGAGTTGAAGAAAAGTGCATCAAGTTGGGGAGTCGTAAATCATGAAAAGGTAATAACGGGGGAAGACACCCCTGAGCAAATGCCGGGGGGGGCAAAGAGCGAAAGAAACACAAGATCGAAAAGAAAAGCGAAACGGCCGCGGCATCCACATCACGAATCGAACTGTTCCCAAAACAGAATCAAATTCATAATAAATTGGCAGGGAAACTAAAAAGGCAAAAGGCACTAATGGGAGGGGGCAAGAGGACGACTAGAGATCAAAGACGGTGAAAGGGGGAGATCCCCACCGTGCTCGCGGAAAGAAGGGCAGGGAAAAAGGGGGGCACTAGGAGCTGCAGAGATTATTCCCGACAACGTGTGTAGGGCGGGCCAAGTATAAAAACAAAAATTCACCCAGTTAGACACGGAAGTCCCGGTGAAAAAAACAAATTCTCCATTTACCGAGAAAAAGGAACTTTCCCCCGCCCAACCTGTTCTCATAAAGAAAAAGGAAAAACAACAAAAAAAAGGAAAAAACCTCCCCGCACTGGCGAAGGGAGAGAGAGACAATTTAGGGGTAGCTATAGGTAGAGCTGACTATCACAAAAAGAGCGGCGGGAGCCACTCATGCGTAGGCGTAAGGACTAACAATTTGTTTGTGCTGGAGAGGAAAGGCGCATCATCTCCTCAAAAAAAAAACGATGAAGAATGAGGGGAGTATGCATGGCCTCCACGAAAAAAGACAACAACAAAGGGGGCAAGACGTAAAGGGAAGGGGCGCCTGAATACGAATCAAGACGAGTGGGGGGTTGGGGGGTAGGGAAACTCTAGCTAAAAGTCCCTGCTGTCGAGTATTTATAGAACATTGCTGGGGGAGAGCTGGGGAGCTGCGACTTGTGGGCTGTGGAGGGGTAGGGGGGGGGAATCTGGTGCACTCGGTATGAGGAAGGGGAGAAAGGGATCAGTCTCTCCTGGAGAACAGATTGGTGGAATGGGACTGGGAAAGAGGACAGAACGCCAATTTACATGTAAAAGAAGAAGGTCATATTTGAAACCTATTCGAGAATCCTGAGTAACTTGTGTGGATAAGAAAACGGAAAAAAAAAGAATATCCGCTCTGCGGGGGGATGTACGCCCCTGCCTCATTAAACTTTCGGGGAGGTGGTGGTTGGTCGCGGAACTTAGGGTATTGCATTAATTTCATTGGGTTCAGCTGTCGTAGGGACGTGAAGTTAGTAGTAAGAAAAAGGGTAGGAAGTTCGGTTGTGTAGACGGGTGGGGAGAAATGGGAAGTGGTCTCGGGAGGGTAAGGGGGGTGGGATGGAAAAACAAGAGTCATTACCGAGAATGAGGGGGAAGAAAAGAAACCTAGCAAAATCAAAAAGAAAGGACAACTAATCACGCTTCCAGGGAAGATGACTTCCTCGGTTTGTAAAACAGGGGGAGAGGGATTGTGAACGGACAGGGAAAAAAACCGCGGACAAGACTAACCGTTAAAACTTCAAAAGGGTTTAATCCTCAAGGGAAAGAAACTTGAGTACTGAAAGAAGAATAACATCATAAACTGTCTTGAGGTTGGGGTTCAAGTCTAAATGGGGAAAAAGTAGCCCCATCGTCGGGGGGGAACTAAGCTGCTCCAGGTCAAATGGACAACGAACGACGGCAACTGCAAACTCACTCTTAGTATAGGTAACGGGAAGAATCAAAGCATTCAATGGTAAACTCCAACAGAAAAGGGAAAAAAAGAAAACCTCGGAAGCGAAAAGAAAGAGTTTCAAATTTTGGAAAAGCCAACACGATAAAAGACATGCCTGCAGGAAGTCAAAAGGGAAAAAAGGTTACCAAGGGTGACAAGGCAGAAAAACACAGCCCAGTCCAGATCCGCACTCAACGAGGAAAAGAGTGGTTGCAGGGAAAAGAAGGGTACATCAAAATGCTCCGGTTGTCGGATTTACCTAGGCGTGGGAAGAACTAAGAAGAGATACCAGACCGTCTGGTTGAATAGGGCATACAAAAGAAAAAGGAGGGAAAGTCAGATAGCCGGCCCTTTCGATAAAAAAGGAAAAAAGGCCAGGTAAAGTGGGAAAAAGTGCGGGTCGGCTACTGGGATCAATAAAAATGAGAGGTGGGAATCGTGTCCGAGAGAGCGCTTTACAGAACTGCTCAAACAGCGAGAAAGTAGGCCCGCGCTTCAGGGAATAAAAAGGGGGGAAAAAAAGAGGGTCGAATTTGTCCAAAGACCGAGAAAGACTGAAAGAAAGTGGAAAATGAAAAAAAGTCTATCCCTACTGTACAACGACGATTACAAAGGGAATAGAGCCGGTAACTGGGAATTCTACAAGGACGAATGCGAAAATCGATGCAAATCAAAAAAAAAGAAAGAGATCGCCGTCACAAGATCCATGTAGAAGAATGGGAGGGGATGTCACTTTGTTGAAAAAAACAGTGTGGTTCGACGAATCAGAGAACTCATGAGGGTGAATGAGGGGGGATCCCTCACAGTCCTCAGAGAGAGAAAACTTTTTTTGAGCTACCCAAGAACGGGCAAAACTGGATGACATGGACGGGGATATAGTGAACGTTCCGAAGAAGGGAAAAAAAGAGAAGTCTACCTCACTGAGGTAGAAGAGGGGAGACTTCATTAGTTCGATGCGAGCAAAAAGTCGAATGGGGGGCATAATTTTAGGCAGGGAGGGGAATGATATGACTTGTTCGTCATGGGGTGATTTCATGCGATTGTGATACATTTGATGTTGATGGGGTTAGTACTGTTTTTATGTCACTGAGTTAAAGATTGGGAGGAAGCTGCTACATTCGGGGGAAGGGTCTTGTACAAAAAAGATTTTTTTCGAGTGCAAGGGAGAGAAGGAGAAAGAGGGGAATAAAAAAAAGCTGGACACTGGAAGGGCGACGGGGGCGAAGGCTGCAGGGGACGGGAGCTCTTAGAAGCGCTACTATCTTAGAAAAAGAGGGAAGTACGTCGCCCAACATTAAGGCGGTCAAGAACAGAAAAAAGGAAGGGGTAGGAAAATGAATGTGTGAACCAACACAACAAACCTTCGGGCTCATGGTCACGCAACAATCAGCGACTAAGAAAATAAGAAAATCCTATTTGGGATACAAGAACGGGAACTAAATGGGACGTCAAAGCTGGGATGTGTGGCGTAATCTTATAAGAGGCCAACCGAGGCACTGGGTCAAAACATGCTCCCCACGCTAAAACAAACTTTTCCTTTCAAAGAAAGTGAGAAACGAACCACTAAAAAAAATAACACCACCACCCCTAAAAGGGCAAGAAGCTTCACGCGATTAGAAAGGCCTGCGGGAAGGGTGCATCAAATAAGACAGCGGTCATTCAAAAACAGTAAAAATAACGCGTAGAAAATTTGGGTTTGAAAAAAACAAACAACTCCTAATCAGGGTTCCAGGATAAAAAGCCGCAATAATACAACCAAACAAAAAAGCCGAGTTATTTAACGACTCGGGACTCAAGAGTAAAGGAAATCAACTACGACTTCCAAAGAGGGTCTAGGGAACGGGATAAAGGCTATTATAGTGGTCCAATAG
>Ga0179591_1262642_pt1 | contig 14573 bp, 15 predicted proteins | sample CZOMad2_1_08_16f_FD_182891 | JGI IMG/M metagenome (GOLD analysis project Ga0179591, IMG submission 182891) | Vadose zone soil fungal communities from Angelo Coast Range Reserve, California, USA - CZOMad2_1_08_16fungal (PacBio error correction) | ecosystem: Environmental > Terrestrial > Soil >...
TAAGGGAGAGGTATATCAAACCGCGCCGGGGGCCGTTTGGGAGGGGGACCTTCCAACGGATAGGGAGTATAGAAGAAAGAGGGTGTGCGTACCGAAGCAATGTGGAGAGGTACAACAAAGTGTAAACCGACATGCCTGAGTCGTAACGACTAAAACGCTCTTCCAGAGCAAGCAGAGGGATCTGAGAAAGGAGTGCGCACGTGGTGGGGGACCTGAATCACCATTTAAAGAGGAAGGAAAATTCGCAAGGAAAACGGGGAAAAAGCCGAGGTCCTTCCGCATAAAACGAAAGAACGCCTTCTTATAGCGCGGGCGGTTCCGATGAGGGGAGCACAACCGGACTGAGTGGGCAATTAAACGGCGCGTAACGCTTCGGCCAAGAGAAGACATCCTTTATATGGAAGGGAGAGCAGTAGACGGGGAGGAGAGGGTCTGCGGGTGTCCCGATGAAATCAAGGGGGGGTTGAGCAGCAGGAAAAGTTTCAAGAGGGAAAAGGCAAAATATTACCGAGGGATCTAGCGGGGAATTCACGAAAAAAAAGCCCACCGAGGCGGGTTTTCCTTGCCGGACATCCTGTCCAGGACAATTAAGGCCGACGAAGGTGACCTTCGGCCGTGCGATGTGAAAGGTTTCAAATGGAACTTTGCATAAAACTTGGCTTACTTAAGTGCAAGGGGGGCCCGGGGAACAAATCGCCTTTGGAAAGCTTTGGAGGGAGTGTGTTTGCAAGACGCGGCGCGTCATAGGTGGTGGGCAAGTGAACTAGAAGAAAAGTCTAAAGATGGGGGGGTGTGGGGGTGGGGGGGGGGGGAGGGAGCGGGGGGGGGGGGGGGGGGGGGGGGGGGGGGGTGGGTGGGGGGGAGGGGGGGGGGGGGGAGGGGGGGGGGGGGGGGGGGGAGGGAGGGGGGGGTTTGCTGGATTTGGAGGGCGGTGGATGTGGGGGGGAGAAAGCGGGGAAGAGAGGGAGACAGATGGAGGAGGGACCGCGGGGCCTGAGGGGTGGGGGTGGGGGGGGGGGGGGGAGGAAGGTGGGGTGGGGGTCTGGAGGGGGTGGGGGGGGGGGGGGTGGGGGGGGGGGGGCGGGGGGGGGGGCGCAAAGGGGGGGTGGGGGGAAAGGGGGGGGGGGGGGAGGGGGAAGAGGGGGGCGGAGAAGGGGGGGGAGGGGGGGGGGGGGGGGGGTGGGGGGGAGGGGGGGTGAGGGGGTGGGGGACAGTGGGTGTGGGGGGAGAGGGGGGAGAGGGGGGGGGGCGGGGGGAGGAAGAGGTGGGTCAAATTGGGGGGGGAGGTGGGGGGGGGGGGAGGGGGGGATGGGGGGGGGGGGTGGTGGGGGGGGGTGGGGGGTTGTTGGGGGGGGGGGGGGGGGGGGAGAGTATGGGGGGGGGGGGGGGGAGAGGGGGGGGGGAGGGGGAGGGGGGGGGGGGGGGGTGGGGGGGGGGGGGGGGGGGGGGAAATGGGGGGGGAGGGGTGGGGGGGGGGGGGGTGAGGGGGGAGGGGGGTGGGGGGGAGGGGGGGATGAAAGGGGGGGGGGGATGGAGGGGGGGGTGGGGGGGGGGGGGGGGGGGGAGGGGGGGGGGGGGGGGGGGGGGGGGGGGTGTAGGGGGGGGGGGGGGGGGGGAGGGGTGGGGGCGGGGGGGGGGGGGGGTGGGGGGGGGGGGGGGGGGGGGGGGGGGGGGAGGGGGAGGGGGGGGGGGGGGGGGGGGTGGGGGGTGGGGGGGGGGTGGGGGGGGGGGGGGGGGGGTGGGGGGGGGGGGGGGGGTGGGGGGGGGAGGGGGGGAGGGGGGGTGGGGGGCTGTTTGTGTTCGTTAAAGAACTCGTTTCCTTTGCTGTTCTCCTCGTGAGGGCTTTTTGACCAAATGATCCTACTCCATTTGAGATGGGCCCGACTTACTAGCATTGCTCTGCGTTTGTGGGGGAATCGCGGGAGACAAAGCGGCGGAGAATATAGACAAGAGGGAGTGGCGGCAAACCCGCTGGCTACTTTCTCGGAGCGCTCCCTCTCTCAGGAAACGGGCGCATTTACAAAGTCCAAGAAGGTGAGGGGGAGAATGGGAAGGAGCACAGCTTCTCGTCATTGCATGAAAAGTCGGGCTGATGGTCAATGTGACACAACACGTCATAGGGTCTTCAACAAAAGCAATCACACGGAACGAAGGGAACAAACATGGCAAAAGCTGCGCAGGGCATTCGTATCAATATCTAGTCGGAAGGGCAAAGGAGGGGAGACTGATGACCGGGGGAGAATGAGGGCGGTTTTTGCTCGTAATAGCGCCATATATAGTTTCGTCGGCCACTCGAGCTCAACCGAAGGTTACAAAAGAGAAGGGCTCTTTTATAGAGGTTTCGAAAAGGGCCGGACCCTGTGGAAGCAATGGTTAGGCCTGGACTTTCGATCGGGAAAAACCTCTAAACATACCCTACAAGGGTATGACGTGATTAAAACTGCAATAAAAGGCTTAACTGAAACTGACTCCGAGAGAGAATTATCCAGTGCTGTTATTCCTTCTATTCCAGAGGAGAATTCCGGAAGGGCGTTTGACCCTGAAAGGTTGATCCGGGGTCGAGGTGCCCTTAGTTAACCTCAGAGGGACCCAACAGCTCTGCTTACAGGTGCAGGGGCTGAATAGGTTAGGTGCTGAAGGGGAGGGAAAAAAAGTTTAGCTTGGAATACTGGAAGGCGTTTCCATTCACTTATCGAAGAAAACCAAAAAAAAAAAAACCACCCCCCCCCAAAACACCAAAACACCAGAAAAAAACAACGGAAGGATGAGTCAAGGGGAAGAGTGAAAGAGGGGAGGACACGAAAAATGGGTTCCCGCCGGAGGAAAATAATCCCTAGAGCAGGGAAAAAGTTGCAATCGAGTAGTTAATCCAGGAAAAAGAGAACCTACCGGTATAAGGCAAGATGCCTACTCTCATGTCGAGGACGAAGACCTAAGCAAGGGAAAGAAAGAAGCGGAGGAGGAGCGATTCTTGAAAAAACCGTGCCAGAATAGAAGGGCAGGGGGGGAGCCCAAAAGGGGTTGTATATAGGAAGGAAATAACTACTAAAAGGGGCTCACGCTACTCCACTTACAGAACGGGAGAAGATATACTCATCTGATCCTACAGCGGAGATAGGTGTCAACCCGGTTTTTGGCAAGAACAAGGGGGAAAAGATGGGGTCACGCTAGAGCATCACTCCCTGAGCGGAAGTGGTAGCTCTTCCAAGGGGATGAAAGAGTTCTGGGCCAAGCTCAAGGAAGGTGGGGTCGGAAACCTCGGGGCAAGGAATGGGATCCGAGGGAAACATTTTTTTACGCAGGGGAGGGCACGAAGTGCAGAGGAAAAGAAAAAGTACGGGTGTCATATGGCCTCAGGACACGCGGTTTTTGACCAATGGAGCCGGGGAAAGGAAGGGAAGGAAGTCTTGAAAGAAAAAGGAAGTCCCATGCTGCGTCATGTCCTTGGAAAATCCCATTTGAGGGGGGGGTTTCAAAAGAATAAATCAAAAGGCGGGTGCGTGCAAAGAAAGGAAGGGAGGAAAATCTCGCACGCAGCTTGGCCTGCGATTGGCCAACAAAAAAAAAGAGTGTTCCTTCCATTGGCAAGAGCATGTTCGCACAATAAGCACTACCAACAGGGGAAGAAGGACAAACCAAGAGAAAGGAAAGGGGTTCTGGGAAAGAAAAAACACTACCGAACCGGAGAGCACGGTGAAAGCAACCGTAGAGGCTTCCAGGGGAGAGGGGGAAGGGGTCAGGACGTAAGATCACCGTTTCAGCAGCAACGGAGGAAAAAAGTCAAAAATGGTGAAAAGAAACAACTTCAAGGGAAATCGCTCCGAGTGAAGGCCTATGGGGTGTCGGTGATGCCTGGAAGGAAGGAAATCCGGATTGCTATCACCAGATAATTCATCGGGGAGGGAAGCAGTTACTATCGGGAAGTCTCGCGGCTGGACAACGGGTACTAGGGGGGACCACCACGCATATCAGACCGTCCGTCGGATCGATGGGCAGCTTGCTATCGGTCGGCGCGGCTTAATACGTAAAACAGGTCCTTGCTGCGACCGAAGAAAAAAATCTGACTCCCACGGATTCTTGAACGCATTTGCTAAAGTCAACTGCGGCCCTTCCCCCACTAGTGAGCGAAAAAATGGGTAGATGGGAATGGTTCGTGAGATGCATGAAAAACAAGCGCTACACTCTCAGTATTTAACGCCACGCCTTTGCGTTTTAGTCAAGTTTAACTCATGGCCATTGCAGCGATCTCTTGAGGGGGGGTTCGCCCAGCGTTCTGATTAAGATGCCGTGGGGAACTTCAACTAAAACGGGTCCCGTTGGATCGAACGAAAGAAAAACTCTCACAAAAAAACAACGGAGGAGTAACTATATTTCAAAGAAAATGAGTCGGTCTATCCAAACGCCCCTACTTGGAATTAATTACAAAAAAAATCACGGAAAGATCTTCCATGCTCTGGGGCGAACGAAAGCATGTGTCAGCTTTCTCTTTTAAACTCCATTCAGTTATCTGGAAGGGGCGAAAGAAAAACCTTCGGGGACGAAAAATCTTGTTGAGAGAGGAGGGAGAATCTTGGCTCGGGGTTGGTGAGAGAAAAACCATTCCCTTCCTTCAGTTGCCGAAGATTCGCGACGGGAAAACGAGGGAGGCAAGAAAGCGGACGATGGCCCGAACGCTACTTGAGTAAGGGAGTTGGAGGCGTAAGCAAAGACCGGATTTCGAAAAGCGCGGAGTATCGATCGATACGGCTAACGATATCCGAGCGGGTCATGATGGAAGGAATAAAAAGGGTTATCACGGCGTGGGCACTAGCTCGATCACGTTTCCAGCCGCGAGATTCTTCTCTCGTGAATTCGTACCAGATCGCTGAGAGGCTGGCTACAAGCCACCGTGCTTCTTTTTCCCAATGGGGGAACGGACAGCATGACGAAAACCATGATGGCTCAGAGGGGAGGACCCGTTTGTCAGATGCTGTCTCACGTTAATTGCTAGTTTCGCGGGACTGGGACACCTTTTAGCTTCCGAAGCATGATGCCCTGAAAAACAAGCCTTTGAGACATGGGGGGAGGGGGTGAAAGTGTTACACGAAAGAGGGGGGCGAGGGATGGAGGGGGGGTTAGGGGGGGAAAGGAGTGACAACTTCGAAAAAAAAATCGGTTTTTTTTATCCCTCAAATTGCCCTTTCGAATCGGGGAAAAAATTAGAAAGGAGCGGAAGGGGAAAAAGGGTCTAGAACGTTTGTCCATCGCCAGGGCAAGCACAAATAGTCAGCAATCTTATGGGGGAACACCCCCTTGGGAGGGAAGGAAAAAAAAAGGGGGGGCCATGGGGGGGACCGCCCAATAGCGCTCGTGGAAGACGAAAGACAGTTGGGGAGGGGAGTGAGCGACTGCCAGCAGGGGGCTGGAAATTGTGTGAGGATTTCAATCGATCCAAAAAGAATAAGTCTTGTGCATCAGACAACGCCACGCCGTTAAATTTCAAAAGACACGGCGCACATCAGAACGGGCGTGTTACGTAGGTCAAATCCTGAAACACTAGCGGGCAAGTAGTTCCCCGGGAAAAGGGGTAGGAGGGCTAACCAAATCAGCGATCGGGATTAAATCTGATAGCGCCTAAGAGAGTTGGAGGGAGGAAATCGCCTCAAGTCGGTGGGACCAAAGAGGACGCTTAGAGCCTGGTCTTAATCGTATGGAGCGAAAAAAGGGATCGGTGAAGTGACTTTTGAATGGGCGAAAGGTGAAGCCTCTTGGAAAGGTTGAAAAAAAAAAGTATTCATCACGTAATTGGGAGTGAGACAGGCAAGGACTATGCGCATTTAAACGCGCGCCGCGAAGACTGGAGTTCGGGAAGGCGATGCCTAGAGAAAGAGCGGCGTAATGAGGTGTCCGATTGGGGGGATCGGCGGGCTATTTTACCCTGAGGGGATCGCGATGGACAAAATCGGGGGGGGAAAGGGTGTTTCGGGCTGTTCTCGGAAAAATAGGGTTTAGGGGGCGGAAGGGGGGGGGGAGGGAATTGGATAAGGATGGGGCAACCGCGGAGGGGCTGCCATGCTGAGTATCAAAAGACAACTGGAAAAGATAGTATATATAGGTAGCCCCAGGAACAAAGAGTTGTCAAGCAATCTCTTACCGCCGAAGACAAAAAACTACCTATCTCAGCCAAGGACGAGGAAGTATTGGTCATAGCTGGGGGGGACCAGAGAAAAAGCGAAAAAGCGTAGCAAATGAACAATTCTCGGAGGGGGGCTCTGAGAGTTCGGGATTACTCGAGAATCAACTCATACGGGGAGCAGGGGGTCGTGCTCTAGAATGCCGCATATAGGGGGAGAAAAAGCTGGTGAGGAAAAGGAAAGTTTAGCGACGACCAATGAATCACACTAAGCAAATGGCAAAAGTCACGTTGACCTTGGGGGGAGCGAGGAACATCAAAAGCAGCCAGAGTGTGGTCAACAAAAAGCGGAAGCTCTTTGACGAACTAACGCACCGCGCTATTCCGGGAGAGAGTCAACTCTGGGGGGGGAGGAAATGGGGGGGGACCCTAGCAGGGGCCGCTGGGTCAATTCACATTTGCGAAATAGAGAGTCTGGACGTGATTGTAAAACAAAAATACGCGTGCGTAGGGGAGCGGCAAGACAAGAGCGATGCTGGTTGTACCACGGGTAGTTCTCTGCTATGAAACCCAAAGTACCATTAGTGGGAAGACTATTGAAAGCCGAACTCGGGGGGGGTTACCAAACATCAGAGAAGGAAACTCTGTCGGACACGAGAAAAGTCAGAACGGAGGTGAGGCGGCACTGCTTAAGGTCCTGGCAAAGGGAGAGGCCCTGTGCTCTGGGCGGGGGCAAAGTTGCGAGGTCTGTCATGTGTAGGGGGACTTCGCCAAAGCTGGGCGGACAACAAAGAATGAAAGGACTCCATGACAAAAATGGCATGGGCCCAAAAAAACAGAGGAAGGAGCTAACGTGAGCGCTTACAAAAAATACAAAGACTTCCTATCTTAAATACGGTCACCAACCACTAGTCGAGGGATCGAAAAAATCACGAATACGACGAGAGATCTGAGGAGGTGAAAAGGAAACCTCCGCGGCGACAGTTCTTGAAGGCATCATGTAAACACACCGGGTCAGCAAGGAAAGTCTGAAAAAAGGGAACAACGGAAAAGTTCCTCGAAATGCAAAAAAAGACCGGTAGCATCCTCGTAGGGAATATTTTGGTGTGTAGGACCTCATGTCCCAGACAAGGAAAGCCTTCTGGTTGAGTAGCTCGAAGAGAAGAGCGGGAAGCAAGCGAAATCGAAGAAGCTCGAGCGAAAACTGCTACTCGACACAAAGATGAAGCCGGAGGAGTAGTCCCATAGGACACGGATCTGCCGACGCGTGGGGGGAGAGGACGCGCGAGAAAGTAAGGATTTACTGCGGACCAGATCCGAAATAAGAAGACTATCAGACGAGTTCTAAAAGCTTCAAGGTGGCAGCCTCCAAACAAAAACCAAACCCATCCCCAAGCAAGCAGAGGGAAAGTTTGTCACAAGGCAATGAATCAGTAACGGGACGGGACGGGGAACGTTTTCTGGCCAGGAAAAAAAATAGGCAAAGATCCTCAGACAGATAGAAATCAGATGTGCGCAAGCTGATCTCTGGGTATCCAGAGGCTGAAGTAGGCCAGGATTTTACAAGGGCCTCCTCCAACATGAGTGGGGTACGTTAGGAACACGCGTGACTTAAGAGCTTAATCGGGGGGGAAGGCCGAAAAAAGCAGGGGGTTGATCGAAAGCCGACAATCCTCTAAAAAAAAAAAGAGGGGGGGGGGGTAAAAGATGAGGGCAAAGTCGGCGAGTTCGATACTGGCTAAGTTGGAGGTGACTGGACACAACTCGGGAAAAAGGTCAGTAACTAAAATTGTGACCGAAAGCATGTGGGTATATTTGGAAAAAAGACATGGAATCAAGGAAAAAAGAGGATCGTCTAAAGCGAGCGAAAGCTTAGTTCCCCAAGGGCCCCCATTTAGGAAGGCGTTTCTCTAAGGGTTTTTCTGGCCCTTCGAAAAGAACCATGTCCGTCATGCAGAAAGAAGTTGTCGGGGGAGGGGCGATAATGATTGCAAGATCATGGCGGGCGGCCTGCTGTATATCGGGATTGGGAACCGGGGAGTTCAGAAAGACGGAGTTCAAAATATTCGCAAGTATCTGACCATCGAAAGCAGCTAATCCCGTGCGCAGGATAGGAGATGGCGGGTTAGGGAGAGCGGGGGTGTCAACCGTGGGGGGGTAGGGGGGGGGGGGGGGGGGGGAGTACTCTTAAATGGATCACAGGAGTACCGCGCTCGCTGGAAAGCTCCCAGAAATCAGAACCTACCGCTGCTTCTCAGGGAAACTCCTAAAAACGGAGAGGCTCACGGTGGACCCTTCGTAATGCAGTCAGGCAAAGGAGCCTTTTAAGACAGTTGGGCTGCTGAAAGGATCGTCGCTGCCGGCCCCAGATTGGTTGAGCAGGGATGGGGGATTGTAAAGGTTTCACGGGGACAGCCTCGCAGGAAGGTGCAAAAGGGAGGAAGAACAGGATTGTTAGACCTGGCTTCCTCGGTCCTTTTGAAGGAAATGGGGGTGCCTGAGGACGGGAAAATGGACTGCAGGGAAGAAACCAAAAAGGTGCGTGGGATCGCATAGAAAAGACGGGGGAAGATGAATCTTTCTAATACATAGTGGTGGCGCCCCCTCCTTGGACACGGTATCGAGGGACGTAACCCCTCTTTCAGACAGGGAAATGACGGCCAGCATTGAGATGACTGGTAAAGGAGCACAGACGCTGCCAGCTGACAGGGGGGGCATACCGGGAAGCTCGATCCAGCCGAAAATTTGAGGCAAACCAAAGCAATAATGCTAGGGAAGACCCCGAAAGCTTAACTCCGAGCGGGCAGGGAATTACCAAGAGAAGAGTGGACGACGGTAAAGCCCCAGGGAAACTCTAAACCACCAAGAAATAGGAATTGTGCAGCGTGCGCATAGAAGAGTTCGTTGACAAGAGGGGGATCGAAGGAGGGGTACCAAGGAGCGCCGGAAGGAACTCGCGAGAGGGAGGTGTAGAAGCTCCAAGGAAAAAAAGGTAACCGTGTAAGGCGAGCCATTGTGCGAGTGGGCAAGCTGGGCGGTCGACTGCAAGATACAAGCCCGGGGGCAGAGATGGAATGTAAGTTGGACTAAAAACTCTATATGAAGTAAAAAAAAAATCAGACGCGAACTTGATCCAGTGCTGGAGGGACCTGCTAGTGAACTCGAAGAAAAGGAGACGGAACGCGTTGGGTTGCCTATGAAGTTGGACCAGTCGGTGGCGGAATTGGTGGGGCTACCAAACAGAACGTTCCCAAAGCTTGCGGTCTCGGACGGGAATTGGATAGGTGTACGGGGAGCTGGGAGGGAAAATGTTGCAATGGATGGGGTTGCAAAAGAAAGGGTCCAGGCTAAGAAAAAAAAAAACGGGAGGAGGGGAGTAAAAGAGAATGCCGCACCAAGGGGAAAAGAAACAGTTTGAATCGAAAATGGGACAGGAAGCCCCAAACTAAAATCAAGGGTAATTACAACGGAACAACGAAAGCGAAGCTAGAGGGGGTGGAACCTCCGAAATCGCCAAAGGGGGAAAGTAGCAAACAGAATGCACGAGAGAGTAGTCAGGAGGAGACAGCCTCCGACAAGCAACTGGATCGACAAGACATCGCTCATATGCCTCAGAGAAGGCAGTTGATAAAAAAAAATCAACAACTGTTATTACTTCAAGGTGAGTCTCGCTAAAGAGGGATCAGCCTCCAATGTCGCAATTAACGTTACCACGGCAGGATCGACCTGAGACCAACGGGGAAAAATCTAGCTTCAAACATACGGAGGAGTGGGGGGGGTTTCACAACTCTCGGGGGGAGTCTAGCCTCCAAACAGACAAAAGAGCTAAGTGTTGGGTTCTTACAACACTTGTCGGTGCCACAAAGAGCAAGGAAGTGGGAATACTACACACGGGCTCCGCTGATGGGAGCTCAAGCGATGCATGTGGGTTCGAAAGGTGGGGACAGGCGCGCGTACCCAAAATTAGGAAAAGCTGATTGGGGGGACCTCCTCAACTTGGGACCCTGGGTCCGATGACTCAGTCCCGGCGGGGGACTCATCACCGAAAAAAAGGCTGCGGCATGTTCCAGGGAACCAAGGGCTCAGATGGGAAACCTCGAGACCGTAAAACAAAGGCGGGGGACTCCCCCCACGAGTTAAAAGCTCGAACGCGACGGGCTAATGGTCAAAAAGAAAATGGGTCTCGGACAAGGGACGTAGGAAGGGACATCCTATGCTCAAAAAAAGCCCGGCACAGACGGGCCGAAACACCAAACGAAAGTTGTGAAGTGAGCCGAAGACAGTGCAACCAAGAACTAGCAGAAGCTGGGGACCCTGTCATCCGGGGTCGCAGCAAAATCTAACATAAAGGGCTTGGGGGGGCCATGCATGAAGAAGGGGAGAAGGAAGGGGGTTTGGTCATCAGAACTATAAAAGGCCATAACCGGTTACAGAATTCAAAAAGGAATTGGAATCCGCGGGAGGTCTATTGGGAGGGAAACAGGGCTTTCCCAATGCCGGGCAGATGGGGTACTGCGAGGATCATAAGACAAAAGATAAGAGTTTAATCACTCGGACACTAAGAAAGCAGGGCTTTGGAGCGAGAGCCGATGACATAGTGAAGGACTCTATGGAAAAGCAGGAAGCTCAAGGATTAAGGCGGAGATAAGGGGGGGGGGTCGGAACACGTAGAACGGAAAAAAGCAACTCAAAAGAAAGTAACGGATGGCTGCGAGATCCTTAAAATAACCTTTATCATACGGAGTTCGTCGAATTCCGTGTCGGGGAAGGATGCAACGGACATGGAAGCGGGAACTCGTATAAAACTGTTTAATTGGCAGGGAAAGGCATTGAAAAACAACACGCAAAATGACTAAGCTGAGGAGAAAGTTTGCAGACAACAGGAAAACAAAATGGTAGAAAGACGAGAAAGATCTGAAATGAGGGAAAAAGAGACAACGCTCCAACATCTTTAAGTGGGGGCGAAACAGCGTTCTGAAGAGATGCCGAGGACTTTGGGGTCCGGAAACGAAAACGGTTAGGGGAGTTGGGAGAAAAACTACCAGACAGAAAGAGGAATATCTAGAAAAACAAAAGGGATGAGGTTTTATAGAAAAGAATGGTAGCGAGTTCCCTCGTAAAAGGAAAACCGGGGATTGGGAAAAATAAAACTCATAGTTAAGGAAAAAGAGTCGGCAGGACCTTTGGGACGAAACAGGTGTTAATGCGGCTGTGGTGTACTAAATGTGGGAAAGATTATCTGATCTACAAAGCTGGGAAAACATGGCAGGGGAAAAAGATGTTCACTTATAAGTGGAGGAGATATCGAGTGGGGTGAAGGTCACACGCAATCCAAGAGTTTACCAGTTCCTCGTTACTCCAGGGCGGACCGGGAATTCCATTAAACCGGGGAAAGAATGCCAATTCCCGAACGCCTTTCTTATGCGGGAACTTTCTTTGAGGGAAGCAAGAAAAATGTGGATTGCACGAGGCGAGAGGATCGCTTGGGGAGACAGCATGGAGTACTTGGAGATGTAGAAAGAAGGGAAACAGCGGGTGTCGAAGAAATCCGTTTCCGAAGGGAGGAGCCTTGCAGATTTCTTAAGCGCTCGCTGAATACGGATCCGAGAATTCGCCCTAACTAAGGTCCGCCTGACAGCATGGCCAACTGTAATGCCGGGGAGTTAACCGTTCCAACGCACGACACATGGAAGGTGCTGCATTGTCCAAAAGGCAAAGTGGGGGAGGATGCACGGTGAGTAAGAAGGAAAAGCCCTGACGAAAAGGCCTTGGGGGAGGACGAATTCTAGTCGGGAGACCGTGGGAAACGGATCGAGCGCAGGGGGGAGAGGTGTGGGTTCGGAGGGTTTCAAATCCGAAAGCTGGGGGTGTTAGAGGGGCCAGGGTAAAGGGCCAGAATTTTGACATCGGGGGGTTGAGAAGAGCCGAAAGCGGGAGCAAAGGGAAGAACCAAGTTGATTTTGGCAAAACAGACCAAGCGATAGGAAAGAGGAGAAAAGGTAGGGGTAAAAAAACCAAGGGCGACTGTTCCGAGGAAGCGCGACCGTCAGAAGAAAAAAACGGTTGCTCAGGTAAACGGCCAGCATTGGACACGAAAGGGAAGACATAAGGTAGAGGCCTCAGTTCTTGACGTCAATAACGGGGGGGTTCGGAGGGGGTAAGATGACCAACAAAATCATAAAAAAATGGTCTTTCATCAGCAATAAATACTGCCCCACGAAAAAAAACAGGGGGGTCGATCTTGAAAAAACGGAACTCGAGTCACTTCGGGGGGATGATTAACTTCCGGCAGAGAGGGAAGAAACGGAAACAAAAATGGTGTAAGACCAAAAAAGGAGCGACATACTCCTCAGGAGCTTGTACTTTTCTATATTCGGGGAAAGCATACGAACTTTTCGTTGCGGCACAACTCGAGAGAGGACCGAATGTGACCAAAAGCGAAGGCGGGAGGAGAGGGGGAGGCGGCCCGATGCCGTGAGTCGCAGTTGTGCGAGGGGAGCCTGAGGTCATACTTGAGCTCAAAAAAATGGGTTCGACTGGGGGGGGAGGGGGCCAACACTGCCCTTCTAGGAAGGTAACGAAAAACGCCGCGGGGCGACCTTTACGGATCGTTGCAGAGTTTCTGCCTACAACGATAAGGCGTCCGGCTTTAGCTCTGCCGAGTTGGAAAGCAGTCGGTGGCTTTGGGCGGAGAAAAGAAAGGAAAACAGCTTCAAAAAAAAAAAAAAAAACGGGAGCGAAGGGGATATTGTGCTGAAAAGGGTTGGAGAAGAGGGCAAAAATGCGAGGAGTCCACCTAGCTTCATAAAAAAAACGAGGATAATAGAGATATAGGCAGAATTCGACAGCTAGGGGCAAGGAAACCAGGGGCAAAAATTTGTCACCGAACGAAGCCAGACTGGAATTAAGCCAGAAAAACTGTTGGGCATCGGGGGCATGGTTTAACGAAAGGTCGCCAACCGACCTATAGGCAGAGGGCCAAGAAAGGCAGGCTCTCTGTACAGAGCAGAATAAAGGAAGCCGGGAAGGAGGCGAAAAGGGAGTGGCTAAGGAGGATACCCATAATGGGGGAAGGGCCAAGGAAGAAGTATGCTTCTTAGGGAGAGGATGCGACACCAGCAAAGGTAGAGGAGTCAACGGGTACAGGACTCGTTTGCTCCTAGAGAAAGCATAAACCTAGCTGCTGCGCTTTTCAAAAATCAAGTTTCAGAAAAGAAACGCAGAAATAGGGCGCTATAAAAGTACGATCCAAAGGAAGGGCGACTGACGGGGGGCGCTCGGGAGGAAAAAACGCTTGAAAATAAGAAGCACAAGAGAGGGGGGTCAATGAATTGGAATCACCGCGGGAGCTGAAGGGGGGGGCTAGAAGAGCGAGAGTTTGGTTGACTGTCAGATGTCTGGATTCCTGAATGGGGGGACGTGGGCAAAGCAACGACTCGATGAAAAAATGTCAGCAAGACGAAGAGAACGGCTGTGCCAGCCCGCAAAAGGCAGGGGTACGTCGAGAAAGGTCCGGAACAGTGACGGGAGCGCTAACTCTAATTCGCCAGCAGGGGTTAGGAACAAAGATGATATAAAAAAGGAAGCGGGAAGGAACCCAACCAAATGGGTAGGCGGGTTTCCGGTTCAGGGGAGAAGAATTTTTCCAAAGGCTCAAAGCACGAATCGAAAGCAGCCCAACTATGGAAAAAAAACCGGGAAAGAGTCACTACAAAACAAGTACAACGAAGCGCACTCTCTTTAACAAGGGTTCAACCGACGCATCATCAAGGCGCTTGGGGGGGGGTCAGAAAATTATTGACAAAGGTTGGTCATCACATAAAGGGAAAGTCAACGGAAAAAGGTCGGCATCTTGGACGAAACGTTCAGAGTGGGTGCCGTAGTGTCGACATGTTCCGGGATTAAAGGAGGGGGAAAATTGAGGAGTCTCTCAAAAGGAAAGGGCACTATAGGGAGGTAATCCGATGAAACGTCGAGAATAAAAGCTCTCAGAGGGGTAAAATTACCGACCACAGAGAGGGGAGAAGGAATCGTAGTATCTCAGCCCTCACGGATAAGGGGGGGGAAGGCATAGGTGGGAAGCGCTCAAGGAACAATGTCAAAAAGGGGATGTCGACATCAGAAAAAAAAATCCCGACGCTAAGTCCAACGTCGTTCGATAGGAAGGGAAAGGACGTTCGGGGAACAATCAGCAAAAATAAAACGGCCGAGCAATCTCTGAAGGCAGAAATTAGGAAGTGGACGAAAAAGGCGGAGCAAAGATCAGATCTAACAAGAGAAAGCAGAGGAAAACGCGGGAGAGTTTTTTATCCAGATCATCAGGCAGTCCATGGAGGGGGGAAAAAAGACCTCTCCAACAACTGGGGAGCAAACGCTGAAAGAAGTCATTTCAACGGGCAAAGGGGGGTAGGCAACCGAAGGTAGGGGGAGGGACGGGGGGTGGGTACTCGCCACCGAGGAA
>Ga0179591_1271162_pt1 | contig 14573 bp, 14 predicted proteins | sample CZOMad2_1_08_16f_FD_182891 | JGI IMG/M metagenome (GOLD analysis project Ga0179591, IMG submission 182891) | Vadose zone soil fungal communities from Angelo Coast Range Reserve, California, USA - CZOMad2_1_08_16fungal (PacBio error correction) | ecosystem: Environmental > Terrestrial > Soil >...
GGTAGGGGGTGCCTGAGGGGGGTGGGGGCCGGAAGGTTAAACTCGGTCGGGGGACTTTTGGTAAATGTACCAAACCAAGATTCATGTCCAACTAACCGGATGAACGGAGGTTAGTTCAATTCATTAACTGGCACTCAATCATTCCTTGACCAAGGGGGGGGGGTTTTTGACGTCAACAGTAAAACCCCAAACAAAAAAAAACAACCCCGGGAAGGGTGTTTGGGTAAAAAAAAAAGGGTCACAAAGAGCACGCGAAGGACGAGGGAAAGAGGTAGTTTTTAAGAAGAGGTGGCGATCTTTGGGCTAGGGCGTTCTACGGGAAACGTCGGGGAAGGAGAGACGAAAAAAAAAAGAAAAAAAAAAGACCATCACTTAAGAACTTAAACCTTTTGTAGAAGCCCAAAGTAAAAGATTAAAAAATCTGAAGAGTGGTGGGGGAGAAACCTCAGGGTCGCGCAGGGATAATCCTGCCTAAGAAAAGTGGGGGCACTAGATGACTAAGGCAAGGGCTCGGAGCGGGGGAAAAAGGATACAGGGAACTGGTGCAGGACCTCTTTAACTGGCCTCACACCCCCCTTACGGCGAAATATCCAAGGGGGTTGGATTCGGAACGACCAAATGGAGGGCAGGGCTCTAGGCCTCCGACCCCTTGAAAACTTGTCTTTCAAGAATTAGACAGTGAAAAAAAGACCAAGGGGGGAAAAAAAAAAAAGGAGTACCTGGGCCCCTAGAAGTAACGATATTTTGCTCCAAAAAAAGAAGAAATAAGAGCATGAAGCCTAAGAAAAAAATGTACACAAATCCCAGTCCAAAGGAAGCAATACCTGGACAATTATAACTTACATTATGCAAAAAAGGGTTCCGCCAAAAAGGAAAAAACGGAAAAGGGGTGTGTCAGAGGTGTCAAAGACTGCGAAAAAAAATCTGGGGGGGAATTCCTAAGAAATGGAAAAGGATAGAAGGTGACAATAAGAAACATTAAAGTTCAAAGGGGTGGGGAATGGAGGGACCCTTCCGATAAAAATATGGCCGTCTTTCCTTTGAGGATTTATCAAAAGAGAAAGGATGTCCTGTTTTCAAAAAAAAAAAGAACAAAAAACCAGTCAGGGGGGGTGGGAAATGGAAGCATGCCGTATCCATGTTCAAGACGAGACCCTTGAGTTTTGAGTTACCCGAGGGAAAAAATTTACTAAAAACCGAAGTTATGATTCGAAAGATGTGCAAAATGTCAGACTTCATCGAATGGGGCGGAGTCTCTATGTGTCCCGGGGGGAGAAAAGAAGAACCCTTCCGAGCGAAAAAAAGGCCCGCTTGGCCGGGCAAGAGTGCGGTGAGAAAAAGATAAAATAAGAGAACCTAACATGGAAATGGAGAAGAGAAAGACAAAATGCTTGGTACTTCTCGGGGAGTGGTTCATTTCAAGTAACATGGGTGGGTGGCTTTGTGGGGGGGGGGGCCTTTGGTAAACAAGCCGAAGACACCCAAGGAAAAAACAATGTGTTCTCGGGAGGGGTAACTTTTTAGGGCCAGTAGCGAAGTTGGAATGGGGGGGGGCATGGAGGGAAAAACGGGCAATTGTTGATGAGTGGGCCATTTTTTTCGATGGATCGATGGGCCGGGTTGTTGATTGAAGGGTCGGGGCGGGTCAAAAAAAAAAAAGGAAAAAAGAAGGGAACATGCCCAGCCGTACTGGACTAATTGGATACGGGGTGCCCGCTTGTACAAGCCCAGCACGTTAATGGGCATCGAAAGAAGGGACGGGAAAGAGAGGCTCTAGGGGGGAAAAGGGGCACGGGGAAAGCCGTGAATCAAAAATCTTGGGGGGGGAAATGGTTGAAAACTTCGCAGACAACATGCACCCCACACTGCTAGTAATCGGGACGGAATAAAAGACTGCCTTTGGAAAAAAAGGGAAAACACAAATAAGAACAGGCAACCGCTGTGCGTGGCATGACGGGGATGGAGGAGTTGAAATAAGTACGGGAACTACAATCATGGGCAGGTGCAGGAGGGCACAGAAAAAATCGTAATTGAACGCCCGGAGGAAAATATACGGAATGAGCCAAACAACTCCCAAGAGATCCCACAAGCCTGTTTGGTTGGGAAGAAAGGGGAAACCGCACTCATAAAGAAAAGGACCACTTGGTCGATGAATCGGAGGGCGCTTGCCCGTACGAGGAAAGTGGGTTCGGCAAGGACCTATCGGGTGTCAGGGAGAAAAAGCAGTTGGCTCTTTAAACGGAAGTTGCCATTTGACGGGAACGGGAGGAAAAAAAGGAACGACACGGCGTGCCTCAATTTAGGGGGTCTGGAAAAAAAAAAGGGGACATTTTTATTAGGGCCACAGGGGGCCTGGGAGTCACTTGGGAATGGAGAAAAGGGGAAGGGTTAAAAGGAGAGAGGTGGAGGGATTGGGAGTCAAAAAACAATCCACAACAAAAAGTGGCTCAGGTTACGCGGCCCTGGGAGGAGACCGATCCGAACCAGATTCAGAGTACGAAAAGGGGATAAAACGGGAGGAAGGAAGAAGCTTTCAAAGAATGCCGAACATGAATACTCGCAACGCCAAAAACTTTGCTAAGGGGGGGGATACCTTTGATGGGGTGGAAAGGGGTTTGAATGACTAGCTGAAAATGTGACACTCTGGGAAAAATGTTCGGGAAGCCAAAACGACGTGGCTCAGGTGGGAACTGAGCACAGCAGTCAAACACAGAGTGGGTCTTTCAACCGAGTGGGAAAAAAAGATTCAGGGTGGTTAGTCCGAGACCAAAAAAGGACCCCTTTTCCCCGAAAAGGACAGGGGAAACATTCAAATTGTCTAACAAAAGAGCAAGGCAGTAACATTTGAAAGGAGGCTCCAAGGGAAAGCCCCGGAAGTTCAAAAAACGAACCAACAAGGATCCGGTTGGTACAGGCCAAAAGGGGGGGGAAATGGGGTCATTGTCCACGCGGAAAAAGGTGACCGTTGGGGGGGTAGGAAAGGAATGAAGGAGGCTAGAAAAAGACGATTAGAACGATGCGAAACGGGGGGGTCCAGGGGGTCAAGGTGAGGGGGGGACTTTGGGAAAGAAGAACAATGAACCAGATGGGGACAGAGTTTTACCGAAACACGATTGGAAGGGACAAAAGGAGGGGACTTTGACTTCTAGCATCTGTGGGAAAGAAAGGAACGCTGTTATGCGGAGGCTTAGTTTGTTTGTTTCAAAAGGGAATTAAGAGGCGGGATTCATAAAGAAATCACCTGGATTGCTTCGAGAGGTGGGGGGTCAACGAGGGGTTGAGAAGAAAAAAAAAAACTGTGGTAACAGAATGCCTATCAAGGCCAGAGAATCCCTTGACAGATGAAGGGGGAGGAAGTTCAACTTGAAAGGGGACGTCGGAAAGAAAACTGGCCGAAGAACTGAATAAAACTAGAAGAAAACGTAAGGGGGGAAAATCACCAGAAGTCTCTGCCAAAGGAACCGCAACCCGATCAGATCTGACACGAAAGGGACCAAAAACAAACAGGTGAAGAGGACGGAAAGAGTAAAAAATGAAGGCAAAAAAAGAGTGGGGGTCCTAACGAAAATAAAGAAACAAGGTATTCATGTGTGTGAAATACTTCCCTCATCCCCTTGAGACTCAATGTCTGGAAAACAGGAAATATGAAAAGGGGGTAAACGGATTCAAGGAAGACGCCATCCCCCCGCCAGAGCACTCAAGAAGGAGTTGAAATCATCTGTTCGAAAGAGGGGAGTGTTTGCTAAAAGTGAAAAGATAAACAGGGCAAGGAGATGAGAGATAGAAAAAAGAGGAAGACACCCCCTTCTGTTGAAGAACACGTTGATGGTCGAGCGGAACCAGGCAAAAGGGTCGCAGACGTGGAGTCAACAATTGTGGTAAAAGAAAAAGGGAAGTGGGGGAAAAGCGGACACTGACCCTTTGTGGGGGTGAGATCAGAAGGAGAAAGAGGGGAGGAAAAGGGAGAAAAATCGAAAAAGAAACCAATAGGCAGAAGAAAGCTCAAAAAAAAAAACACATTGGGCAAATATAAGAAAGGAGATTCGGGGGCGTGTGAGAGTTTTCGAACTCTCTCGTAACACAGGGGGAAGAAAAAGATCCAACAAAAAAAGCAGGGGAAGCGATTGACCATACCCGAAGGGGGGAATTCAACCAAAGGGGGGGTGCCGAAAAGATCAGTCATTTATTAGGGGAAAAAAACGCCCTCGCAAAGAGACGGATTAAATTTATGAGAAAAGGGGGGGGCGGGGGGGAATCCCAGGTGTTGGAGAGAAAGAAACTGAATTCAAAGGAGTGAAGCTAGATACGGGACGATGTTATCTAATGGAGAAGCCAACACTATTTAGGCCCAGAATAGGCGGAGTGAGAATGAAGGGGAGCAGCGATGTCCAGGCTGGTGAAACTTCTAAAGAGTACCTGATGCTATGGCTACAATGAGAACTGGGAGGTTAAATGGGGGCAATGAAACGCGTATGATCTAAAGGTTGGAATTAATTTTTAGGAGAAAAAGAAGGCCACTCTGGGCAAAACTATACAAAAACGTACTGAAAGGAGGTGGGGAAAGAGAGAAAAAAATGGGTTCAAGAAGGAGTGGTTATGATAGGTCAGTTTGGGCCAGGGGGTTGGAAAAAAGTCAGGGGGATGCAAAAGTGTTTGTGAGGAGGTGGAGTTTGGGGGGTTCCCAGGGGGGAAATAAGGGAAAAAAAACGACGAAACTCACGTTTATAGGAACGGACGAATAAGGGGGGAGGGATCTAAATCTAAGGTTGGGGAGAGCCGCGAAAGGTGGTAAGTTTGGGGAAACCCCGCGAGTTGTGACGAAAAAGCAGGGGGTTGCAAAGAAATCGCGAAAAAAGAAAAAAAGTGGAAAGTAGGTAAAAATCCAACGCGCGAAGGACATTACATTAAAAAACACAATACTGGAAGAAAAAGCGTTCCCCAGGGGAAAAGAGGATAAATAATGCCCATTAAAGGACCAAAGAGGAGGGGACGGTAGGGGGGTGAAGAAGGAAGAAGAGGGTAATACACGATGGGCTGGGTCAGACCCGTCCAAAAGAAGAATCCTTGAAAGATTTTCGAAGAGGAACCGGGAAAAATCGGTGAGGAACTATCAAAAGGGGATGGACAAGATCAGGAAAGAGAGCAAATTTTGGGCCGCCGGGAGGAAGGCCCGAACTTGAAATCAAAAGGGCGGCGGAATATGCGTTCTTCATTGGGTTGCGTAGGGGAACTCTCCTCTCAAGGTTCAACGGATTATGGGGGTGCTTTCATAGGGGGTCGACATTGGAGTCCACTGTCCGGTAGGGAACACCGGAGGGGGGTAAAACTGTGAGATGGAATACCGAAATTAATCTGGGGTAGGTCCCATACGGTTGAGAACCTGAATGGGGGGGAAGACTGTTTGACTAGGTCATCCTAAAAGGGAGTGGGGGTGGGGGGCTACTGGATCAAGAGGAGGAAATTGACACGAGAAAAGAGTAAGAAACTGCAACCACTCAGTCCAGGACCTGGTGGCGGTCGAAGAAGGCTCCTTGTTGAAAAGAGATGCAAAATGGGGGGGGGAATTCACTTGGGGGGATGGAGAACTTCAGACGCCCGATGGTGGAGATTCCTCTGTCAGGACGGAAACAGGAAAACGAGACATTGACCCATGGGGGGGCCTTCTCAACCCCAGAAACCGAGAGAGGGGGAAAGAACAAACCAAAATTTGGCAACCTTTCGGGTCCAGCAAAGATTTCCAGGCATAAAAAAAGTTTGGGTTAAGACAAACATAACATCGGAAACGCGAACTGAGAAATTGGCGGGTACTCCGGTAACTCTCGACGTAATGGTCACTCAAACAGTTGCAATAAAACAAATCGACGGCTCCCAAGAAAGAAAAAAAATAGCCGGGAGGGGATCTGGGGATGACAAAAGGGTGTATTTAAGCAATTCAGATGTCAGAAGAGATAGACCAAAATGTGATTCGGGGGATTTATGTGGGGGACATGGGTCTGAACTATACCTCAAAAAAAAAGAGGATTCTGGGGTCGTTGTTCAGGGAGGTGGGGGTGCGAAATTACGGCGTTCAAAGACGATGCTCAGGCAATTAGGTTAAAAATAAACAAGGGACCGCAAAAGGTATGGGGGAGGGGAACCTGGAGGGTAAAAAGAGCAACAAAAAAAATGCAAGGTAAAGTGCAAGGACCATCTGGAAAAACGGACTGGGGTCACACCAACAAGCGTATTGAAACTCTGGCCCGATCCTCAGGCGAAACTAACGGCGGAAAAAATGCAAGGCCACAAAACAGAAAGAGGGGGAGTTAAACAAAATTCACCAGGGTTTTTTTAATCTTACGGAAAGTGTAAAACGGGGGAAACTCCTATCGAGTGTAAGAGGGGAGGCCAGCCAAAGAACTTCACTTGGAGGTTTCGCCAAGGGCCCGGAGGGCAAAAAGAAAGGGGACACTGAAGTGTACTGTGATTTTTGGGGGATTGTCAGAACAAAGGAGAACTGAATGGCAAAATCGCAAAGGATGAGAGAATCACAAAGTGCATAAAATCATCACAAGGTAAAGAATGGATGCCTCAAAAACATCAAAGAAGAAAGAAACTAAGAGAACGACGTGACTGATGGGGTGGGGGGTCGGCGTTGGTTGTAAGCAGAACCAAAAAAAAAGGAAAAGACTAAAAAAAAAAGATTCATACAATAAAGAAGAAAGCGTGCCAGAATCTCCATGCCAAGGTTCGCAGAGAAAAGGTTTCGTTAAAACGTACCTGGATGGGGGGGGCTCAAAGGCTGTCTAAAAAGGCTTATGATGTACAAAGAGGGCTTGATTACTGAAAACGGATTCTTTATCAAGGACTGGAAGAAAAATAACCCCACGGCATCAGTGGCTTTATAACAGAGGGAGGATGGAAAAGAGAATCGTCGTGAATTAGGTGGGTTGCCAATTGAGCCTGCAGGGTGGGGTCCCCGTTGTGGGGGTGTACTGCCCCCCGCCATACTGTCTTTGCCGATTGTCACCTTACTTGAACATGGGGGTAGAACGTCTAGGTGGGAGGTAACGCGGGGGGACGAACTGAAGAGGGGGTGAGGCGTACTGTTCTAGCTGGGGGAGGGGTGTGCGGGACAGGGGAGGAGCGGGGGCGGGAACATGCGCCCTCATGAGAATGGTAGATTGTGCATCTAGTAAAAGCAGGGATATCCTCCCCTTGGCGGAGCGGGCTCGAAGGGGGGTGAAGCGGCGAGTCGCGCGGGTGGCGGGGGGGGGCTGAGGGTGTGGGGGGGGATCCTGGGGGTTGTTGGGGGGGGGGGGGGGGGGGGGGGGGGGGGGTTGGGGGGGGGGGGGGGGGGGGGGGGGATGGGGGGGATGGGGGGGGGGGGGGGTGGGGTGGGGGGGGGGTGGGGGTGGGGGGGTTTGGGGGGGGGGGGGGGGGGGCTGCGGGGGGGGCCGGGGTGGGGTGGATGGGGGCCAGTGATAGCTCACGGCGGTAAAGGCCTGGGGTGGTGGTGTGTGGAGCTCGTGGGGGGGTGGGGGGCGGGACGTCACGGTGAGGGGCTGGGAAAGAAGACACCAAAGGGTAAGGGGGGGGGGTGGGGGGGTCCAGTGGGGGGGGGTCGAGGGGGGTGGACTCGCGCGTAAGAAGGGGGGGGGGGTCGGGTGTGCGGGCGGGGGGGGGGGAAAGGTGCGGGGGTGGGGGAGGGGGGGGCGGGCGGGGGGGCCTGGGGGGGGGGGGGGGGGGGGGGGGGGGGGGGGGGTCCAAGCGGGTGAGGGAGTTAGGGGGCGGGGAGTACTGGTCCGAAGTGAGCATGCTTGGGGGGAAAGAACGGGCGGATCTCGGGGAATGGGGTTGGCAGATGTCCATACTGTGGTAGCAGCGGTTGTGGGTTGGGGTGTCATGGGGCCAAAGAGGGGTTGAGAGAAGGGTCGCAAGACTGTAGGGGGGGAGGGGGGGTCAGGTGGTTCTTGTTGGGGAGAGGGTGCGAAAAGGTAAGCCTTTGTGTGTGGTCAGGCAGGAGAGCACTGATGAGAATGGAAGGTTGGGTGACAGAAAAGAGACAAAGGCGGGCAGGTGGCGATGAAGCCTAGAGGGCTAAAATTATTAAAAATACACAGGGGGGGTAAGTGGGCAGGAAGGCAAGGACGCAATCTCCGCCGGGGGGGAGTCCTAACTCGGACGCCACGAGGTCGATGGGACATGAAAGCGGGCGAGGAGTTTAAAGGGAAGAGTGGGGGGGAGGGGGGTAAAAAAGGGGCATGCTGTGGTTCTCAGGTCACGCGTCTCGGGGGGGGGGGGAGGCCTCGGGGGTACGCCGGTGGGGAACTAACAAATAGAGGGTGGTCGGGAGAATACTGGGAGGGGAGCGCGTGGGGTTTTGGGGGAGTGTAGAAACGGTACCGATGGGGAGCTTAACAAGGGAGTATACCAAGGGGCGCCGATTGCCCCGTTACATCAAGTAGACAGAAAAAGGGGGGGGGCCCAGGGGGCGCTATAGACTTATCGGGCCAACGACACTCACATAAGGAGACTCGGAGCTATGGGGGGAAAATTTACCGAGAAAAACTAGGAAAGTGAAAAACAATGTTCAAGTTGGGTGGGTGGAAAATGGGGTGGGAAAATGAAAAATGGGGCCCGACATTGATGGGGAATAACAGTAATAAGGGAACTCAAAAAGTGGGGAGGGTGCCGAATAGGAATGCATAAGGGGGACATTAGGACGCCGGGGAGAGGGCGGAGGGGGGTCGAGTGATGGGGGGGGTCTGCAGACGTCTCTCACTAGGAGGAGTTGGTCAGATGGGAGGGTGCTCGGGTGGGGGCTGCCCTGGGCCTATTGGCAAAAAAACAATAAACCATGGGTGTGGCACGAATTGGCGGGGAGATGCTAATACAGGCCGAAGGTCTTCATTTTGTGGGGGAGGGGGTGTTCATGGACGGGCGGTGGGAAAACACGGACCATCGACATTCTTACAAAGTGTGCTTAGCACACCAAAGAGGATGGTTGCGGCAAAAAGCGAAAAATGCATACCTTCAAACAGAGGAGAGCCAGTATATAAAAGAAAGTCCTAGCAGATGGCACCGCAGGAGGCAGGTGGTCTGAAAATGACGGCTAGGCTTACAGAAGGGCGCTTGGGTTCGATTGGGCGGGGGGCGCTTACGGGAAGGAGGGGGGAAAACTCAAGTCTGGGGGTAGGGTGCGGTGGGGGGGGCGGAGGCCTGGGGGGGGGGTGAGGGGGAGGTACGGATGGAGGGGGGGGGGGGCAAGATGAATCAGGGGGACTGGGCACGTTCCAAGTACTTTGGGAGCTAATTAAGGAAATAACAAGTATTAAGAAGAAGTAGACATGTTTGGAATCCGCAGCTACTAAAAATAGGGCACACGGGGAGAGTCTATGGCACTCCAGACCAAACGTCCCCAAACGAAGGTTCGCTCAAACCCAAAACCATCATGTCGCGAGTGCATAGGAGGCTTGGGTTCCAACGAAGGCTTCAACTGAAGATTGCGGCAACAATAATGAGATCATACGTGCCTCGGGGAAACACACAGAGACAGAGTATTATGCAACGAGCATTCAAAGGCAATGGAATTTTTCTGGAGTTAGGTTTCAACGCCTGGCAAGAATAAAAGCAAAGTAAACGGCAGGAGACAAATCGGGTTAAACAAGCAAAACGGCCGCACCAGGTAACGAAAAAAAGCACGAAAACCTCGACGGAATGAAATCAAGCTCCTTAGGGCAGGCTATTCTTCATTGAGAAAAGAAAGGAAATCGGACCAAAAGCAGAGGTTTTCCTGTAAGTCAGTTAAATAGAGGTCGCGCACCAGACGGATATGGGGAAAAAGAGAAGTACCAGGCCAAAAGAAAGCAAAAAAAACAGGCTGGTCTGCTTCTCTCTGGGGTTATTAGAATTTCACTTTACTAGAAGAGGGAGGAAGACTCTACCTGAGTGTGACTCAAAAATTCCCTATCACGTCGTGGGGGTCAAACAATGTAAAGCTGCCTGTTGGGGGAAAACATATGTTCCGCCTAAAAAGTAGGGGGAAAGGTTTGCTTCCGTGAAAGGAGCCGGGTTCGCCATAGAAAGCACGGACGCAACTGTTAAAATGAAAAGCAGAGAGGTGCTGCGGTCTGAGGGTCTTAGAACCGCTTAGCAATCGGTGATGACATCGGGGGAGTCGGAAAAGCGCTGGAAACAACTCTTCTATATGAGACTGGTGAGGAGAAGCTTGGCAAGTCCGCAGCGATGAGACAGGCAAACCGCTCAAACCCGGTGTTGGGGCCAAGTGGTGAGAGGGATGGGGAAAAACCACTACGCGGGGGGGGGGGATTTTTGGGGGACCGTGGGGTGCAGAGGATGGGTGGTGGTTCGGTCTCAAGGGGAAAGGAATAGGGCGTATTCAGGCTTTAAGAAACAGAAGACGGGGGCAGGACTCGACAACCACAATTGGAAACGGAAAACGTAGGGGACGGAAGTGTCAAAAAGAGAGCAGAAGGCTTGGTAAAGAAAACGGCGGGAAGAAGTCCGAAAAAAGGGGGGTAAGGGAAAGGGAATGGGTCTCTCAGGAGAAAGCAGGTTAGAGAGGCGAGGCTCCCAGCAACGCAGATAACGTAAGGGGACTCCCAAAATCTGGGGGGAACCGGGGTTTCGTGCCGACCGGGAGGAACAATTGACAAATTAACAATGCATCACGCAGGGTACTACGACGAAGGGGTCATGGAACACCGGGAAAGGAGGACCAAGGGGATTATGCACCCTAAACGCCAGAGGAAATTTCAGCCTAAGGACAATCCAACGCTGGGGACTCTCTAGTCCGGGGGGCGGTAAAAGAAAAATCCCTCAGGTATTGACAAGGAGGGGGAGGGTCCGGGTCCAAATCTTCTGCAAACGAAGAGGGCGGGGCACCTATTCTATTCAATGATTCGTTTTTAAAGATTGAAAGGTATTGGGGGAGGGGTGTGGGGTTCTCAAAACAAATGGGAAAAAACAAAACCAAAAGTAATGAGAGTTTTATAAAAAAACGCCCTTGACCAAGAAGAAAAAGGGGTTGCACTGCGATACTCGTGCATGGGCAGGGGGTACGAACGACAAATTCTTGACCGTACCTGTGGGAGACTAGGGTCTAAGGAACGGTGCAAAGCATGAAAAAAGGGGCCTAGTGAACCGAAAAACGCAAGGAACAGTTGGAAAAAAAAAAAGAGGGGAACGAAGATTAAATGCCTCTTGCGAACAACTTCTACGGGCCGAGGGGGGGGGCGTAGGGGAAAGAGGAAGAACAAAGGTCATTCTATAGGGGGTTCCATGGTCTGGGGGGCGGACGGGGGCGGATCCGTGGGGGCACTTTAACGTCAACTCCAACCACCTGAGAAAGAAAATCGGGGTGGTATGCAAACAGCAAAAAAACCCCCTGGGAGTTGAAATACGGTTCCGAACATGGACCTACCTCGCCGAGCCATAGCTTTTTGCGGGGTATCACAAGAAATATCATCGACGAAAAAAAACGGAAAGGGAAAAAGAGGTAAATCTCCAAAGAAAAAATAGAAAAATGGGATTAAGTAATAGAGTATATCAACTACAAAGTCTCAAGCAATAAAAATCGAACGGGAAGAGGGGGGGGGGAACACGTGGTAAACTCATTGTCATCTCCCGCAGCGAGACTGGGGGGTGGCGAGGCTAAAGGGAAGTTCCTTGGAGCTATGGGAGACTGTCGGGGAATGAAAAATCTAATAGAGAGGTACAGCAAGTGTAAGTTTGGGAAAATACAAGGGCCTACAGAATCTTAATGTGCGGGAAACTTTCTGCGGGGTTGGTCAAAAGGTTCAGGGGGACAGTTGTTTACCACGGCAACTCGAAGTGGGGTACTGAATGGCAGATAGAAGGGAGGGGAAACCCTGCAAAGGCCCGGGGGGTGATGTGGTTTAGTCAGTGGAAACCGGAAAGTGTACACATCATATTGGGGTTGGGCTTGCTTGACGCCTTTTATCACGTCTTCAGGGGAGAAAGGATTTTCGAAAGCACTCCCTCAAGAGTTGAGAGGAGGAACAGATGGGCTGCAAGTGGGGGGCAACGAAGACAAGGAAAGACGAAAAAAGGGGATTTAAGGAGACGACTTTTTGGGGGAGCGGGAGGTTGCATCAACGAGAAAAAAAAAAAGTTGTGGTTAATTGGGGGGGGCCTTACAAAAGAGAAAAACTGGGGCGGGCAGTACAAGGATCTCGGCCGTCATGGGAGCCTCTCTGAGGAGGCGTTTGGGGGAAGGATTTCCAGCCTGTTACGGGGATGATGGATTGGAGGGGTAGGATCCAGGGGTCTGGGGGATTCCTTGAGGTGTCGGTTCAAAAAATAAAATGACCCGACCTATGGGGGGATGAAAATGGAATGAAGTTGTCCCTAACGGTGGAGACCCAGAAGTTGACTGGGGGGAAATTGAGGACCAGCCCTCATCGGGAGGGAAGGAAAAAAGGCGGAAGAGGAAAACGAAAAAGCTTGTCTGGTTTTGGGGGGGCGGCAGATTGAAAAATGGCAATGCTAGGGGAAAAAAAAACGCGTCAGCGAGGGGATAAGGGCGGGGCGGGGGGGGAAACCGGGAAGCAAGAAAGGGGCACAAAAAGCATATCTTCCATGGGCCGGGGAGGGGAGGGATTCGAAATTCCAGGGCAAAGAAAAAGCATCAAATGAACATCGGAGGGAAAACTAGAGGAAGGCAAATAGACTAACAGTCGCCAAAAAAGGAAGGAAAAACGGAATCCAAACAGCATTTGGGGGGATACCGACAATCAACTCCGATTCACGGGGAAGGGAAACGTCGAGGAGGGAAAGGAAAGAAGAATTTTTCTAAAAACGGCCGGCCGCCTCGGGGAGAGACGGGGGGAGGGGAAATCTTTTGCATATGGGGGGGGGAAAGAAAGGTTCCAATGAAAAAATATCAAGGGGGGTTCACAAGTCAGACGGCAGCAGGGAACAAGTAGTTTGTGTTAAAAAAGGCATGCCGTAGGCAGGAAAACTTTGCGAAATTGCTAAAGGGAAAAATTATTCACCGTTCATAAAAAAACACCCCCACCCCCCCCAAAACCCCCCCACAGGAGCAAGAAGTTGAAGGAGTTAATATTAACATGGTCAATGCTACAGGGGTCTCCGTGCTGCGAAAAACGAGAATGAAATGAAAAAAAGTAATAATGGTTAGGAGAAAGACCAAAGTCGAAAGGAAATCTTCGGCGTTCAAAGGGCGAACCTGGGTAAAAAAAGATCTACTTATAAATGGGGGAAAGCTGAAAAAGGTGTTGTCCATACGATACTGAGTCTTCCAATTTCACTGTCTGATGTTTTGAAGAGGACCCCCCAAACGGAGGGGGGGACGAGGCGGGAATTCACCGAGACAAAGACTCTGAACATGGAAGGAGAAAAATCATGGGGTGGGGCTCTCCAAGTTCAACCTACCTGGGGGTCCCGACAACGGAAATGGAATTCATTGTCCGACAACCACGCTCCATTAAAGAATATTTCGTCAACAAATGAGAAGGTAGCCGCCAAAACCTGTCGTTTGCGCCAGGGGGGGGGAAAGGTTAAGTCGGGCCGTCACGAAGGAAAAAAAATTTGATAGGGGGGGCAAATGACAAGAAGAGTCGGTCGAGGTCGGGATTTGAGACGATGGAAAAGGTTTTGCCAGGAGGGGGCTGTGGGTGTTGACGCGTGGTATCAAGGAAAGCAACATGGTTAAAAATTTGGGGGAACCTAAGGGAACAGAAAAAAAGCGGGGTCCGTGGATCCGGCGCGGGGGAGGTGAGCAGGGAGGAAAAAAGAAGGAAAAGGGCAGGTTGATCGAGGTCGTGGTGGGGCAGGGGCATTTCGCGGACGGAGCGGCGCAGGTCGTTATTGCGTATTGGAACAATGGTGGTCTGGGGGAACACCAAAAAGTTGGCATAAACCCTCCGCAGGGGAATAGGCAATTCAACCATCAGGTAAAGCAGGGGTCCAAAAAGGGGCAGAAATAGGTGAGGGTCGTCTTCATCGCCGAGACTGAAAACACCAGATGAAAAAACGGGGAAAAAGACCATAACGGCTCGGAACGGGCAACCAACAAAGACCCGCAGCCGAGAAATAATGGAAAAGACACAAAAAGGAATAAAAAACTGGAAGAACGGGAAACAGTTTGGAGTAGGGCCATAACCAGTAAGCAAAATAAGAGGAATAGGTTGTCAAAAAGATATGCACATCACCCGTCGCCTCCCATGGAAAAACGGGGGAAAAAACAATCAGGGTACTTTGCACAGGGAAGAAGAAAGGGACAATCGGGCTTCGCAAAAAAGGGGAATGCCAGAGGCTGGGCAATCGGGTGACAAGCAATTGAAATCAAATCGCCCGTAAGTATAGGGGGAAAAAAAAGGAGAAGGAGTGACACTTAAGATAAAAAGATAGCACCCAAGGTAAACCGGCCATCAACCGAAGTACTGATGTCGCCGAGCTTGACCGTCAACGCTCCGTTGGAGTCCCAAGGTGGGGAGGAACACAGACAAAGAATCAGGGGGAAATGGGGACATGGGGGGGTCTTTTATGGAGAGGGCGTCGGCGTTCGCGGAAGCAATAAAGGGACGAGG
>Ga0179591_1192142_pt1 | contig 14571 bp, 21 predicted proteins | sample CZOMad2_1_08_16f_FD_182891 | JGI IMG/M metagenome (GOLD analysis project Ga0179591, IMG submission 182891) | Vadose zone soil fungal communities from Angelo Coast Range Reserve, California, USA - CZOMad2_1_08_16fungal (PacBio error correction) | ecosystem: Environmental > Terrestrial > Soil >...
GGGCTCGTTTTTGAAGCAGAATGGCGGTGGGGCGAGGAAAAAAAAAGGAAAACTCGGAGGATGTCGGGTAGTGGGGACTGTTTGGTAAAACGTCAAACACTGTGTCGCCGAAGGGAAACTGGAAAGATGATAAAAACATGCAACGGTCGAATCGGGGGGACTGTTGGCAAAAGTCCAAAAAAGAAATGTCCGCAAGGGGGCCACCAGTGGGGGGGGAAGTGTAGGACTGAAGGTTATCTGGGCGGGTGTCCCGCACCGTGACCTGGTCAAGAGGCAGGAACAGGGCACGTCAAAAACAAAATTCAGGCTCGAAAAGCGTTGGAAAAAAAAATGGGGAAGTGGGGCGCTGTTGAGGAAGGGACAGTCGAAAAAAAGCTCGAGAGTTGATCAGGAAAAATTGTCGGGATGAAGTTCCTCGGAGGCGTTGCACAACTAAACGGAAAAGAGAGGGGACCCCAGTGCACAAAGTAACGAGCAAAACGTTCGAGGGAAAAAGAAGGAGGGACCAATCTGGGGTTTGGATGAGCAAAATTAAGGACTGTGGGGGCGCAAACTGGGTCCAGAGCCATCGTTGACAGGAAAAGCAAAAAAAAAGAACCGTGGTGTCGGGGGTGAAGGGGGGGGCGCATCGTCAAGGAGAGAGGATGCACGTGGGGGGAACCCGAGCCGTGAAAAAAAAAGGAACGAGTGACGCTGGTCGTCGGACGTGCACGGGAACATGCCTTCCACCAAATGGTTGAAAAAAAGAGTGTTGTCCGCTCACGGTGAGGAAAAGGTTTTCCTAGAAAGACGACGAGGGACGTAAACGAGAGAGGGGGTCAGGCCAACTAATATGGGGCTAAAAACTGCAAGCGTCCGGGACAGGGGCCCCCAAGACTCTAGAACAGTAAGGGAGACGCTGGAAGAGTCTGTGGGGGTAGGGTGCCATGAATGGTAAAAAAAGGAGGTTCCAAGAGGGGGGGAGGGGGTGGAGCAATAACTCGGTGTTAACATCGGGGGGGCTTTAGGGAAGAGGTTTAGGAGCTCGGGGGGTCAAGGGTGGGAAAAAAAAAAATGGGACTGTTTGAAGGTCGGTCGGACAAACTTGGCGCCTTAAGCAGACCAGCATACGTGGCTGTTCCTTTGGGGGAGGGAAACTTAGGTTCAAAGATGGCCAAAGAAAAAAAAAAAAAGGGGTCGGTCGTCCAAGGGGGGGAGGCTCCATGTTGGGGGGGGGGCCTGCTAACTTTATGAAAAAGGGGGGAGGAAGACGGTGAGGTGTTGGCGGCGGAAACGGGGAAAGGTGAAAGGGTGGTGAGGGGACCCCCCTCGTCGAAGATAAGCAATGAAATAGAGAGCAGTGCCAGGAGAGTCCACAACCAACAGAAGTGACCTTCAGCGGGAAAAAAAAATCAAAAAAATCTTCGGGGGGGAAAAAGAGGCAAATCCTCATCCAGGAAGTTGGAGTTTGACGGTTAGAAGGGGCCAATTCCGTTGCGGAAGTTGGAGGTTGACGTCGTACAAACAGGGGGATTATGTCCGAGGCAGCAGTTCCAAGGAGAGTACGAGCCAAGGGAGAACGGGTGGGGGGGGTGCCTAAAACGAAGCAGGTGAGGGCCGTCCACAAAAAGGGGTTGTCAGGTGGGGGGGGAGATTTGAGGGGAAAAACAGGGGGGGTCATTGCAACTGGGGCGACAACGCAAAAAGCACCAGGGGGGGTAGGTGAAGGGGGGACGAGTGTTACGTGCACGGTGTCCTTGGCGGGTGTGGGATCCGGTGGTGGGGGACACTGTGAAACCTCGGGAGGCGGAAACGTCCTTCGTTTCGACAAAAAAAAAAAACGAGAAAAAGGACCTGGGCCGGCCGGTAAAGAAGTCGTGGTGGGCGAAGGCGCAAGTACTGGGGCGGCAGGATCGAGGGGGGGAGTTTGGGGGGAGTGGGTCCAGCAAGAGGTCAAAAGGTTTTTGGTACCACGGTCGGGAGCACTCAGGGGGCAAACAGGGGAAAGGAAGGGGGCCGGGAACTGGTTTGAGTGTAGATCTCAGGGGGCCAAGCGGTACGGGTAACCGGGTGGTGAAAGCGGTGCGCGGGGTCCCAGAAGAGGGCGACAGGGGAGGGTTGACGAAAGAAAAAGTAGGACCCAATGAAGGGCACGAAAAAAAGGAAAGGTTTACTTAAGACAAACAAGGGGCCCGAAACCGAGCGAAGGGGTCGCCGGGCGGGTTGAAAAGTCAAACAATCGACCAAACAATGCAAAAAAAGGGCACTGGCTGGCTCATGGGAAAGGGTTTTGTCAAATAGGCTGTGAGTGCGAGTAGAGGGGGGGGAAAGAGGTGGGTCCTGGGTCTAGGCCAGATTGGTGAGGAATAAAAGGCGGATCTGGGCGGCGACGAAAATTCTGATTTGTTTGAACAGGGTAGGGGGGAAGAAGAAAAAGTTGACTTCGGGGTGCTGACTGGAAACCTCATGGAAGTACGCCAAAGGGCTTCGGCTGAAGGAAGGGGGGTGCGACGAGCACTCCCCTATGGGGGAAAGAACAACCAAACTACGAAGAAGAAGCGTGGTTTGAGGATTAAAGGAAAACTCGGGGATGTAAGGTGGTTTGATAAGGGCTGTGGAGGGGGGGGGGGGGGGGAGAGAATGACAACCGGAGGGGAGGGGTTTGAGGGGGAAGGAAAAAGAGAAAACCGATGGAGGGTACCCGGCCCCAGTTTAATGGCAACGATACACAGGAAGGTGAAGAAAAGGATTGTAGCGAGCTGGAACGTACTACAGAAGAACCATGAAAGTGGGGGATCAATGGGGGGTCAATGGTTTGGGGTCGGGCGCCTTTCAGACGCCTGTGTGAGGGGGGGGGGATCTTGGCGGGAGGAAAAACCAGCAATATCTTAGGCTAAACCGGGGGGGAAGAAAGGCACGAGTATGGTCATAAGGATCTGCATAGGTGGGGGGGGTTATTGAAAAATGGAAAGGTACAGAAAGGGGGGGTGGGTCGTGGTTGAAGACCGGGTGCGCAGGGTCGTGTCCGGTGGTGACGAGTAAAGGGGTAGTGAATTGTGTCTGGAAGGGGCTGGGGGGGCTTTGGGTGAATCAAAAAAAAAAGGGGAAGTGTAAGCCGGGTGGTCCGTCATGCAAGGTAGGGGAAAAAGGGTGGAATCCGCTTTGTGACTAAGGCCCGCGGGGGGGTAGGAAAAAATGTGGATTAGGGAAAATTGGCAGTTGGATACGAGACACGGGCAGGCTCCCGCCGGGCCAAGACGAAAAACGTGCGAGAATAAATCGAAGGAAACCAAAGCGGGGGAAATCGGGGTGGAAGAACCATAAGTCCGGGAAACGTGCCGTGCCTCGAAAACTCGCAGGGGGTTAACCAAAGCCGGGCGAACAGAAGGGGAACCGTGGTGATCAGTAGGGGAAAAAGACGGGAGGGGGGGCGGGTCGCGAAAAAACCCCTGTTGAAAAATCTGGATTGAGGGAGAAGAAAAACAAAAATTGGGCAGTGGAACCGAGTTTTTAGGGGGGGGGATGCAGAGGGCCGTTGACGGGGGAACAAAGTTTCCGCAGGGGAAAGGAAAAGTATTTTGTGGTGGAAATGGGGTTGGGAAACACGGATTCTTGCTCTGGGAAGGGGCATGTTCGTTCTGAAGACCACTTTGGCAAATGTCTGGTGGAAGCTGGCGTCTGGGGGCAGGAACGATTGGAGTGCAGTGAGGGCCATTGCAAAAGGCAAAAATCTGGAAGGAAGCAGCGAAAGTGAGAAAGTGTCGTGAAAAAGAAGGGGTTCAGCCGAAGGGCAAGAACGACAAACGGAAAAAAAAAAAAGAGTAAGCACCAGCATCTGGGACGGGGGAACACAAACAACCATCGGTGGTGAGCTCTCCGGCGTTCACGTGTACGAGGGACAGGGGTACTTATTGATGTCAGGGGTGGAGCGTAAGACGCCGTTTGGACGGCGGATTGGTGGTTGGACTCCTGGGTGAGGACCACTGCGTAAGAGGGGTGTAAAAAACGGAAAAAACACTAGCTCTCAGGGGGGTACCAAACTGTGAAAGTTGTAGGGGGTCAGGTCGTGAAGGGGCCGGGGGTGGGGTACCTGCACAGCATTTGCACAAAAACTTCGGGGGGCCAAAAAGGGGGCGAAGGAAAGGTGAGGGATACGAACTGGTCCGGCGCCGCAGGAGGGGCGCCTTGTCATGGTACTGGGGGGGCGAAGCGCAAAGAGAGTGCGGCGAGTGGTGACGCCCAAAAAAAGAAGTGGGTGCAGTGCAAACATGAGACGGGGGGGACCAAACGAAAAATTCACGAAAAAAGAAGCCAAAATCATGGGGAAAAAGGAATTAGGAGGGAATGTGCAATTATCCACGAATCTTCGGTGACTGACAAACGAAAACCAGCGAAAAAGGGACGCAATGGTCCAATAGGGGAAACAGAAAGGCTAAAAAGAGGTACGTCAAGACGAAATGAAAAAAAAAATTGTCCGGTGTCAGGCCAAAGGCATTTTGGGAAGTGGGGGGGAGGGACCTGTTCTGGCTGGATATCGCGGAAAGGCCAAGAGCAAGAAGCAAGCCCGAAAAACAAAGGAGAAGAAGGTTGAAACGCTTAGTGGGGTGGAAGATGCACTCAGTGCCCTTCAGGGCAACGGGAAGCGTGGACTATAAATAAAACGGGGGCGGGGGAGGTAATTCAGGATGGGAGGGGGGCGCGGGGGGGGAGATATGAGATTGTGAAACACCATTCACAGATCCAGGTAGTTGGGGGGACGGAATAAAAAAAAAGTGCCAGGGTTGGTTGGAGGAAAGGTGAGATTGTGGAAGTGTAAGCCAAGAGAGAGGGGGAAAAATGCGGGAAAGAGGAAGAAAAACGGCAGGAACGCAAAAAGTGTTCCGAGACAAACGGGGGGAAGGGAGGGTGCCAGCGAGGTAAGCAGGGGCGGAGAATGGGTTAAACGAGCGAAGGATCGCGAGATTCAAAAAAAAACAACGAAAAAAAAAGGAGTAGATGTGAAGGAGAAAGGGAGCATCTCAAGTGTTAAAAAAAAAACAAAACGACGTATCGCCTTCTGCTCACCAAGCACCCCGAAAAACCAAATATGCTTCAATGAAAAGCCGGGTCAGAATCGTTCTCCGGTACGACAAGACGGGGAATGACAAGGGCTACAGGAAAACGAAAGGGGAACGTGCCTGGACTAAAAAAACACCAACGAAGGGAGTTAGGGGTGGGAACAAAAGCAAAGGAGGATAACGGGGGGGGACGTATCCTCTAAAAGTCCGAAAAAAACAACGAAAAGGCAAAACGGCGGCCCCTGTAAGAAAACTGGGAGGGGTCCTGGAGAAAAAAAGAATCACATCGAAAAAAAAAGAGGGGGACTCTCTGGGCCATGGAGGGGGGGGGGAGTCTGAAAGCGGTAAAAAAACTGCTTTAGAAGGGAACGAAAAAGGGGTGAATACAAAAAGTAAAAATCGTCGAAACCTGAACACCCCGGAAACTAGCGGGAAAAATCCATTCGTGTCAAAAGTTGCTATTACTAGCGCGGAGAGGGGGTCACCAGAGGAAGAAATGTGTCAAACCAAAGCCTCACTGACGGAAAGGGTTTTGGCGATCGGGGAAAGTCAAAAACGCTGCCATCCAGGGTTAATCCAACAGAAAAACAAAGGGGGTCTCACTTCGTGCTACAAAGGAGCAACAGCTCGTCAAGAACTTGACCACGGTCGAAAAAACAGAACGGTCGTCCGGGACATAAGAAGCAAAAAAATACACCGTACCCCGGAAAATATCTTGTAACGAAAGATCCGCAAATAAGAAAAAGGGGGTTCACAACAAAAAACGCATAAGAAAAAAAAAAAAAAAAATAAAACGTCACCGGGACCTGAGGAAGGTTTTCGGGCTGGTCCCTCGACCAAATGTGAAAATGAAACTTCACACGAAGAAGGAAAAAAACCAACGCCCTGCTTCCGAAAAAAGAGCAGGGCGTCTAAAGCAGGAAAACCGTACAAAAAGCGTTCGAACACCCGGGAAAAAAGAAAAAGGGGAGCTTCCAAGACACTGTGGTTGAGTCTTCAACACATCCTGCAGGGGACAGGGGAATACTGGGGAGACTTGGCGGAACGGTTCGTCTCGAAGGGCCGACTGGCTCCTGGACAAAGGACAAATGCAGAACGCAGCAGCGAAGAAAAATCAGGTATACGCGTCAACTCGCCAGGAACAAACAATCCCACTCTCAGGACACAGAGACGCAAAAAAGAAGGCCAGGCTCCTTCCGAAAGAAAGGAAAAGGCTAAACGGCACCGTGAACACAACAAAAATTGAACAAACAAGGACAACGACAAAAGGAAACAAGCAAGGAAAAAGGAAGGTTCTTCACAGGGGCAAGGGGTTGTCACCCGTAAACCAAGGGAAGAAAAAACTCCGGGGGGGGGGGGGTGAAAATCACACCCTGCGAAAAAACGACAACAGAATACCAATACTCTCAATTCCGGAAAACGCAACAACCCGATCGACTAGGTACCTAGGCCCCAGAAAGGGGAACCCTTACGCTGCTGCAAAAAAGAAGACGCTCAGGTCGAGGCTGGAAGGAACAACAAAAATTTGACGGTCAGGGAACAGCTTTTAAATTCTCTGCGGAAAGAAAGAACCCTCCACGAAGGGGTCCAAAACTTCGTGGACCGTTCGTGTCCCACAGGGAAAAAGTGTGCCCCGCGGCGTACAAAGCCATCGAAGAGAAAGCGCCAATTCACGACGCAACAACCAAAACGGCGGCCAAAAGGAGATTCACCAGTAAAAACCCTCCGGCGTAAAACGGACCCGAAAAAGGGACCGGACCCGCCCACTCAACAGGGAAGAAAAACCTTCGACCGTACCAGAGGGCGACCACCGGGACACGACGGCACCAGGGAGGATCCAGAAAAACAATGACAAAGCAACACCGGGGGTAAAAGCAAAAAAACCAAAAAAAAAAAGTGCAACTCAATCGGAAAGAGAGGGAAAGAGGGTAAGCAAAAAAAAGAAGCGTCCAACTGCAAAAAAAGACCCGCGCACGACACGTATTGAGGAATTCACCGAAACCATGAAACAGCTCGACCTCGGGAATTGCACTCAGGGACTTCGAAAGGGGGGGCGCGGACAGAATACGCTCATGCACCCATTGGAAATGTGGGGGGGGGGTCGGCATCCCGCCGGGCCCGAAAAGACGGGAAAGTAAACAAAAAAATAGCGTCGAAAGGTCCCGGCAGAAAAATCCAACGTGGGTGTCAAAGATGTAAAGAACCCTCAAAGGGAAACATTCCCCGAAGGGACAAAATCAAAAAGCGATCAACCACACGTAGGGGGGGGGGGGGGGGGAACTTGGGCGTGGGGGTCTGGGGGGAGAAAGAACCATCGTCGCCGAAGCACAAGGGGGGAGGGGAAACTCACGTGAAGTCCAGAAAAAAAACCGCAACAAAAAACGTTCCAACCAATTCGCAAAGGGGGCTCGGGGAAGACGCTAATCGTAAGGATGGAAATCCTGCACCACTGATAAGAGACCCCGGAAAAAGAAACAAACATATGAGCACGACATAAACCTGCCACAAGAAGTAGGAAAAGGAAGCCCCGACGGACTGAAAAAAATTGTGGGACGAGACGGGAAAAAGCCGCAAACATCAAGGGGGATACCACGGGAAAAACAAATGGCTATCCGAAGAAGCTGGGAAAGGGACCTGCAGCCACTGAAGAGGGCGTACAAAAGGGAAGGCTACACTTCTCAGGGGTGTAAAAATCAGAAAACAGCAAAGAACGTGTTTTCTTGGTTTGGTGTTTTTTGGGTGTGGTTGTTTGGTTGTGGGGTGATGGGGGGTCGTTTAAGTGTTTTGGGTTGTGATGGTGGTTGTGGTTGGTGGGCGTGTTGATGGGTGTTTATGTGGGGTTGGGTGTTGTGTATGGGTGGGGAAACCCTCTTGTACGGAAGAGGCTACGAACAAGAAAACAAGGGCAAAACCGAATAAGCTTTAAACAGGGGGAAACTGACACAACACCCTGGGAAACAAACCGGCCTGGTAAAAGCAAACGACCCCTAAGCGATAAGCAAAAAGGGAAAGGGGGAGCCTTGCGTCCCGATTAAAGGGGAACGAAGAAATCCTGGGAAGCCCAACCGCCTACGTTCCGCGCATAAAGAACAACAAAACAGTGTCCAACTATCCAACCAAGAAAAAAGAAAAGGCAGAAAAGTCAAGAACAGCAATATAAACCCGCTGGGGAGGAGGGCCAAAGCCGAAACGACACGCCCCACATGAGCCCACCCAGAGCAAGGGGTGAAAAAAAAGCAACGACGGGTTCCAGGTTAAAAACAGGGGCGTCCCGACATCGGTAAAAGAAAAAACGCAGGCGGCCTCAAATAAAGACAAAAGTTGATCCCCACGGACGGAAAAAGTGAAACGCACGCCAGCGGACATGCAAAAAAAAGAAAAGAAACCTCGGTAGGAACAAGAGCAAACTACCAGAAGATTGTGGGCAAAAAAGCCAAGTGGTGTGAAGGCATGGACCTAAGACGAGAATTTCGTTACGTGGTGCTAGGTAAACGTGGCAACTGAGGCAGAAGGAAACAAAAGCTCCGCATCTTCGAATGACCCTAGAGAAAAAAAAGAACCAGACAACCCCGTCAAAACGAAAAAGTGCCAAACGAAACTAAACAATGAGGGGTAAGCCGAAAAAACCCCAAACACCGAGCAAAAAAACTCCCGCTGAAGAAGACAGTGGGCAGCAGGGGACGGGGAGCTGTCGACCTGAAAAGTGGGGGGAAAAAAGACCGCCGATAGGGGAGCAGCGCAAACGTGACGCATTCGACACCAAATGAAAGCGAAAGGGAATCCCATCGCAACAGACAAACCGTAAAGGTTAGACAGGACAGTGATCGACACCAAGAAAGAAGGCCCCCCCCGCAGCAATTAACCGCAAAACGAAAGGGCTCTCTGCCCTAGCGGGAAAGGGATCGCCGCGACAAGCGGGAAGAGGCAAGGAAATATCGTACTTTGAACGAAACAGGAAGGAAAAACGTAGTGTCAGGCCGGTGGAACCAAACTCACTTCACGAGAGGGGAAGGCTGACCCAACGCCGTGAATCTGGAGAAAGGAATACAGTCTCAAAAAAGAGGGGGGAGACGTCGCGGGCCACATCCATTAATAGGCGTTCTCAGACGTAACGAAAGACCAACGTGGTGGTCAACGGGGAACGGTGGCATGACGATGGATCTTAAAAAGGAAACTAAAAAAACAAGACAGGAATCCTCGGGGTGAGAACCCCACCAGAGGTGGGCGAAAAGGAACTCGAAAGCGCATCGTCGAGAAGGACGGACGAAGAATACTCGCGATCCGGGGAGTGGCAAAAAAGAACCAACGTGGAAAAGGACAAAAAACATCTAGAGAATCGTGACTCTCCTCGGGAAGAGGGAAAAGCCTCACCGGGAAAAGACCACGTAAGAAAAAAAGCCGGCGAGAAACGACGTGACGCGAAAAAAAAAAAGGGTCACTACAGGCCCAAATCATTGGACAAAGGAAAACAGGCACGAGGCGAACTACTACATTACAGGACAGACAAGTTGACCCTTGGCGCAATAGGGAAACGTCAGAAAAAAGGAAGACAGGGGGGCACGGATCATGACAACGAATTCACGGCGCAAGGACCGCTTGGAGGGGGACGCACAAACGAAAAAAAAGAAAAACCAACCATAGAGAAACCGAGGTGTCTGTTTAGCGGACTTCAAGGAAAAGACGCGTAAGCGAAAAGAGAGAGAAAAAGACACAAAAGTCAGAGAGAAAAAGAGAGATTCAAAAGGGGACGCGCGGGAAAGTTTGCGGGAAGACTTGGAAAAAAAGAAAGAGGGCGCAAGGGGGGGAGGTTGATTTTTGCAGGGGGGTGGGGGAAAAAGAAAGGAATTTAGGGGGACCAAAAACGTAAGGAATCAGAACAGGGACACTGGTCACGGGGTGGGAGACGAAAGGGAGGGAAACCTGAACCGGCAGTGAAAAACGGTTTGAATTGGTAAGTTAACATGTCACAGGAATAGGAGGGGATGGTCCGTCCGTTTTCATCCTGAATAATGAGTATTGGGTACTGTGACGACGTTTAGGCGCTTTAGGGGAGGAGCTATGCCCTTTCGATGGGTCAGCGGTGAAGAAGGGGGAACTCACCGAGGAGCCGGGAGCAGTCGGACAGTTGAACCTGGTTGGGAACACAGGTCCAACTGGAGCGTTGGGGGGGGGAAACACCTGTCCCAGGAAATCAGGGAGGGGGAAAAGGACAAGAAAAAGTCACGGCCGCCAGTGCTAACGAAAAAAATTCCTTCGAGTAAGGAGTTGCGGGGAAAGATCGAGGGGGGGGAGCGACATATCAGGGGGGGGAGGAAGGGTTGGGTCGACAAAGAGGTAACATCCAAACACATGGTGCAATGGACCATTTGAACGGGGGGGGGGAGGTTGGGCCGGGTGGGAAAGATGTTCCGAAGAGCGGATGGGGGGGGGGGGGAGAGGGTAAAAAAGACGCCTACATTAGGAAGTGAGTATCGAAGTGGTCCTGCGGTTAGGAGTATTCTTTACAAAAAAGCTGAACGGGGTACGGATAAAGATACAAAAGGGGGGGTCCTCTCCGGGTAACTAAATTACGAATATTCTGCTAGACCCTGAAGAAAAGGAGGGAAATGGACATTCAAGCCTCGGATAGCTTCATTCTAACAGAGAAAGGGGGGGGGTGCACTCAAGAAGTCGGGGCGGCGTGTGGCCCAGTAGGGGTGTCCCAAGACGTCCTATGAGGAGAAGGGGGAGGGAACAATGAAAGGGTAACAAACAGGTTTTCTGGGGGGGCTGGGGGACGATGGATAGCGAATGGGAGGGCAGGGGTGCGACAAGGATGGAGATCTCCGAGGACTTGCATCTCCGGCAGGCATCGGAGGGAAGGGGGAGACAGTTTCTTGTGTGCCGACCGGGGTGGGGCAAAGGGACCGAGGCAGTCTTCAATTTCTCAAGGGGGAGTGGAGCTCATGGGTGTGGGGGGAGTAAGAACACAAAAAAAAGGGATGAAATGCTTTCGGGGATGGACGTAGGGGAAGGAGACTGTTGACATGGGCAAGGGTTTTCCAGAAGGGAAAAAATTCTCTAGATGGGATAAGATGGAGAGGACTAGGGGCTCGGGGTCAGCAAAGAAGCAATGCAAGAAAAATGAATTCCCATTACAATCTTCACCAAAAGAAGACGGCGAATGTAGAAAAAGGGGCGAAATCTCTCCGAAAAAGGGGGAGTTGAAGGGGAGTGGGAATGGCGGTTGACGTTTGGTTTAAACGGGAAAAAACTCGGGTGCAACATTTGAAGGTTAAATAAAGGACAGCCTGCGGCTGAGGAGTAAGAAAACCGTGGTGCTGAACAGGGGGGCGCGAAAGTGAAAGACGGGAGGGGAAGTTGCGAGTGAAAAAATTGGTGAGGGAAGGCTTGGTCGGGAAGTGTGGGGTAAAGTGCGCACGTGGCAGGGGAGGCAGAAAGGGAGCGTGGACGGTGGCGAAAGTTGTGATGGGGGACGTGGAGACGGGGTCGTGGAGAACCGGTGGGGGGCAACTGGGAGAGGTCGGCCACGGAACACGGGGCGCAGTGTGAGGTGTGAGTCTACGACCTAAAGGCCTGCTTTATATGGGAGTAATAAGGGCTCAAGTCTCAAAGGGGAGGTCTATCTCTTCTGGGGGGTAAGGTAGGGTAAAACAACCTTTTATATAATCCAGTGTTGGGTTTAGTTGACAGGTCCTCCAAGGCCAGGAGGGAACTGAGTCTTTCCTTTGGGGGATGAGGGGAAAAAAGAGAGTCAAAGCTGTAAACGGAAAGATGCCGGCTGACAGCAGAAAGGTGCCCAGAGCGGAGCCAGGAAAAAGAAATATGCCTTTGGATGGAAAGAACAGACTTGGAAGACAGAAAGGTGTTTTGCCCGAACAAATAAAGCGCGGGGTATCGCGAGGGGGGGGAGTGGAGGGGTGTGGGAAGAAACAATTTTCATCCGTCTTTCGGGGGAGATGTGGGGTTTTTCCCGCAGGTGGGGTCAAAGATTCCGTAGCAGAGACGAAAAGGGGGAAGGGGTGCCGGAGAGGGATATTTTTGGGAAGGAGCAAAGGAAAGAACGGGCACGATCACTTTTGTCTGAACAGGGAGTAAAAACAGGGGGGGACGAGTTGGGTTGGGGAAAATGCCTGAAAAAATGAAAAGGGGGAGAAGGGGTGCGAATTCACCAAGAGTACGACCGACTAAGTAGGGAGGGAGAGAAATTCAAGACTGTGTAAAAGCGTTGGAAGCACACAAAAAAAGCCTTTGAGGGAAGGGGGGGGTCCCGGAGGGGGAAAAGGAAACGTGGGGTGGAAGAGAAGAGTTTCCTTGGGGTTAAACTTGGGGGGAACCACGCGGCAGTGATGGGGCCTGGAGGGGGGGAAAATTCGAAAACTATGGGGGGGGGCACGCGAGGTCCCAGGGATGAAACACCAAAGCCAAAAGAGGAAAAAGGAAGAGTCTCTCCGGGGAATTTGAGGGGCTATCTTGGCTGTAGGGGGGAGGGGTTCATGCATTTGGTCCAGGGAGAGAGACCGCCAGGGTTTGAAAAGGGGTGGGGGAAAAAAAGCACAGGGATAAGGCTACCTATACCGGCGATGGCCAAATGATCTACAGCTGGGGGGTATTTGGGTGGACAACGGGGGACAATGGGGTTTGGTCAGGTTGACCGTCCGACGGGGGGGGAAGGGACGGCACGTGGGGGGGGGGCGCGGGATGGAAAAGGACTAGAGGTATGGGGAAGGAATGCTGTGGGACCGGGTCAGAAGGTGACGCACTACGTCGCTGTGGATGTTGTTGCAGGGTGGCGGGGGGACTAACGGGGACCGCCAAAAATTTCACGTCCCTTGTTGTGGGGGGGGGGAGGGAGCGATGGCCTTGGGATACGAAAAGTCAGAAGACAGGCCGCAGTACACGACGAAATAACAGGCGAGCAAGGATGAGAGCAGAGCGTGAAAAATGACGAACGAAGGTCCAAAGGACTGGGGTAAGGAAGGAGAAGGGACCTCAAGCGCGGAAAGAAAAAAAAACGGCGGCTGGTTAAACGGGGATGACCTGAGGTTAAAGAGATCGGAGGGGGAAGCGCGGGGGACAGGTGTAGCAAAGGTTGCCCCCTTTGTATGAGTGGAGAGAAGCACCGGTGAGTCCACCGTTGTGGAAAGTCTAAGCGCGGACCGGTGGAAGACCGTGCCAAAGCAGGAATGTAAAGGGGGAGGGAAAGGGGGGTCTCCGGGGGGGGGGCCGTTCTTGGGAGGGGGAGGGGAAACGTGCCTGGGAAACGTCAGGCGCCCACGGCTGCGGGGCGGGAAGGGGGGACGCGGGCTTCTTGGGGGCCGGGCGTAGTTTGTGAAAAAGTTGGAAGGGGAAAATGGTACAAACCAAAGGGAGAGGAGGGGATCTGGCCGCAAGGGGGAGATTCTGGTATCAAAGCCGTTGCGGCAACGGCAACGAACTGACGAAACAAAAAGGAAGGAAAGCAGTCCTAGGGGGGGGTTTGGTTGTGAGAGAACCAGAAAGTTACCAAAAACTGCAACAAGGAAGGTCGCGGGCAGGTGCAAAATCGGGGGTCACAATGGGCTTATACCAGGGGGGGGGTCTAACCTGTCGGGTTGGACAAAGGGCGAACCAGCGTCTGAAACGGAGGAAAAAAAATGTCACAGAGACACGTACTTCGAAAGTAAACCGTGGTGGGGGGGTAAACGTTGGGGATTTTCTTTGTTAAAGGGGGTGGTGGGTGTGTGTACCTTCGCAGGGACCGGGGCAGAGCATCGGGAAAAGAAAAAAAAAAAATCTGGGCGGAGGAAACGGTGGAAAAACGGGGGGATTCTTCCTGGAACAATAAAGGGGCGCTTCGAAAAAAAGGGGCAAAGCGGCAAAAACGGTTTGCTCGAATGTGAGCGCCACGAAAAGGGGTGGGCGTGCATTACAAATATAGGGGTAAACCGGGCGCACTTTAGACACCAAATAATAGGTGGATTTTGGGTGGAGATAATAAGAAAAGGAAGGGGGGTTACACCTGTATCCTCTCCTAGGAAGGCGGGCAAGGGAGATTTACGTCATGAGATATCTTTCAAGAAGGGGGGGTTCCTACGCTGTGGGGGGAAAGTTTGTTGAGGATTGACCGGGCAGGAGGAATGAAAAAACCGCGGAGGCGAAAAGCAAGAAAGTGTGGTTCGGACTAGAAGAGAAGAAAATCACGGTGAACTAAAGTTTTGGAGACGGCCTCCACAGACAGACCAGTGGACCGATGGGGAGCAAGGTTTCTGAAGGGAAAAGGAGGAAAAAAAGCCCGCTGGATAATCGGGGTTGCTTGGCGAAAAACAAAAACATCCCGAGCCTTTGGTGAGGGGGGGGGAAGGTTCAAAGGCCGGTGAAAGGCAACGATTGGGACAGGGGTAAAGCAAAAGAAAAGCGAGGAGAAGAAGGGCGAAAGGGAAGCGACCCGCAGACGCATGCAGCTCTTTGGCAAAACAAGTGGTTGGGGGAAGAGCGGTATGTCGGCGTCGGGGGAGCAATGTGGGGGGTACGACAAAAGATGGGGCCAAAGAGG
>Ga0179591_1151726_pt1 | contig 14568 bp, 18 predicted proteins | sample CZOMad2_1_08_16f_FD_182891 | JGI IMG/M metagenome (GOLD analysis project Ga0179591, IMG submission 182891) | Vadose zone soil fungal communities from Angelo Coast Range Reserve, California, USA - CZOMad2_1_08_16fungal (PacBio error correction) | ecosystem: Environmental > Terrestrial > Soil >...
AAGTAGGCCGTGCATCCAACAAATAAAAACCTTGAAACAAAACGGGGGGGGGGGAAGGATCAAGATTAAACAACAATGTGAAGACCCTCAGATCGGGAAGGGGAAAAAAGGCAAAGCTCAACAAATTGTGGTCTAATGATGCGGTTCACGACAAAAAACCGCCGAAAAGGTCACTTCAAGCCAACCATTTCAGGACCTGCAATCTTCATTGGGAGATTCAGAAAAAACGGGCCACACCATCAGAAACAGGCACGCGACGAACGGGGGCCAGAGAGATCACTCACAGACTGCAATTGTCAAAAAGGTACGCCTCCAACGGTGGGGGCAGGGGGGTTGGGGTCAGATAGCGTTCTTCAAGGCTAGGTTTCCTCAGTAAGAAGAGAAAACAACGAAAATGGAAAGGAAGAAGTGCAGAAAACCACACAAAAACATTCATTTCAGGTGGGACGGGGGGGGGGGGGAAGCTTGCGTTCAAAAGAAGGGACCACACCATCACATGGTGGGGGTGGAATAAGAGAAGCACCGGGGGGAGGTGGGCCCGATGGGCGAGGGGTTTGTCGGTGAAAGGAAATCTAAATGACGACTACTTGGAGCAAATGGGGGGACTGAAGCGACGTACTAGGTGTAAGACCAAAATAAACAACCTGACGGTGTGTAGAGCGAAAGCAGGGCACCTTTCGAAGGATTAAAGAAAGGGAGAAAAGGGGGAGTAGGGTTATGATCCTCCCAGCGGGGGGAACGAGAGCCAAAGAAGAGTGCACCTTTTAAATTTTCCACTGGGGGGCAAGGAAGCGGAAAAGGGACACTGGCCCCTCTAGCTTGGAGAAAGAGGATGAGGAGGACTGACCAAGGTCCCAGTCCTGGCCTGTCATTTATGGGAGTACCGATCCAAGGAAAAAAAGCGATGAGGGAATATCCGCAGTCATGCAGTGTGAAAAGGGGACGGGCACGGCCAGAACCAATAACCGATCCCTCCACAAGAGGGAGAAAGGGGTGGGTGGGAAAAAAAGAGGAAACAGCTTGGTGAGTGCATTTGGGGGCCCCATCGGGTATAGAGGACGCGGGGACGGTCCGCCCTTACTCTAAGCGGCGGGAAATGGTTGAATAAGGGACAAGTGTGGGGCAAGGAAGCAGAACGAGAGGGTGGGGGATGAAGGGGGAAGGGTAGGTTCAGTCTACAGGGAAAAACGAGGAAGTTCGAGCCGGGGCCCAACGGGGTTATCTCTAAAGGGGGGGTAGGGGGGGGGAGGGCAGCGAAAAATTTAACATCAACGTTTGAATCGAAAGTAGAAAGAATTACGTATCTGGTGGACCGTGGCGACAAAGAGGAAGGCAAAGGGGATAGAAGAAAAAAGCTAATGCTGAACTAAAGCCCGGCCCTCGCCGTGAAAAAGGGTAAAGTGTACTCACTATCGCTTACAAGAAGTAAAACCAGACCAGGGCCCTGGAAGAGGGAAACAAAGAAATCTGTCTATCAGTGCAATAAGGGGGGGAACTAAAACAACGGTCTCTTAAGAAAAAAAGACGATCAAAGAGGGGTATGAGGACGAAAAACACGAATGTTTCTAAAGTTTCAGAGGGGTCTAAAGACCACACATGGAGAATCACCACGGGGAAAATATGCCCTCGAAAGGACATCGTGGAGGCGGCTGAACTGGGTCCACATCATTCGCTACAATAAAACAGAAAAAAAAAGGGGAACAGACAGAAGGAACCAGTGGAACCTAAAAAGAAACCACCAAGAGAGAGAGCAAAAAACAAACAAACGGAGGGAGGATTTGAAAAGAGAGAAAGAGGGGTAGCAAGAAAGTCCTCACTGGAGGGGGGGTGGAAGGGGTACGGGCACGGGATTTAGCGATGTTAAGGGCAGAGAAGAAACGATGGCGCAAAATGTGGAAGATGTGGCACTAAGGGGTTCTAAGGGGGGACGGAGGGAAGAGGGCAGAGACAATCATTGGTCAGCAAAACAGCGTCGCCAATAAGGTAAAAGGGGGGGGCAGAAAAAAGAAAAAGGGGGAGGGCCTTAAGCTACGATTGAGGGGGCCTGGTCAGTCTAGGAAAATATATAATTAAACCATCCATGTTGTGTCAGCAAGGGGGGAAAGGGGCGGACAAGAAAAAGCTTCCAGATTTCAAGGCTGGGAGACATCATAAATTGGACTTGTGCCAAGTCATCAGAGAGTGGGACACTCTCATTAAATCTCAGTTTCAAGACAAGAGAAGAAAATGGGAGGCAGGAAAGTTCAAATATGAACCTTAGGCAAGGGAGGGTCAACTAACTTCAACACTCTGTAAGCGAATACAAGGAGGGCAGCCAGACTGCGTCATTACTACAGACGGAGAGGAAAACCCAGACCAATAACTATTCACGAGGGAGGAAGAACACGAAGTCCTTATCAGGGGATGAGGGATAAAGAAGAAGAGGGAGTCAACGTCGGAAGGGCAGGTACCTATTGGTCCCAAAATACGGGCAGGAGGGGCTTTGGGTCAGACGACCATCGCCGCTTTCGGGGAGAAAAGAGGGGAGAGAGGATTGGGGACGACCAAGCCAGAATACAGCACATCTATTGAGGCAAAAGGAGGTAACAGAATCTCTTCACAATGATCGGTATCAGATGAAAAAAGAACCGCCGGTGCTTTTCCAGTTCAGAATACCTCTGAAAAAAGAAGGGTGACGGAGGAATGTGGGGTCCTCTCCTCCTCCGCGTCAAAAACCGTTGACACCATGGAAAGGAAAGAGGGAGTAGCACCTTCCATCTGCAGTATTTTCTCAACATAAGGAGAAAACAGAAGACCGGGAGCAAAAGAGTGACGACCTGGGACTCGAGTGTTGGTGGAGAGAACATAAAAGAAAAAGTGGGGGTGGGAGAGGACGGATGCCGATATGCCGATCAGCTTGACATTCCGGAGAAGACGAGGTGATCAAACGAAACAGACCCCAGGGACATTGAAAAGGGTGAGGGGAGGGGATCTAAAAAAAAAAAGATTTTTGGATATGACCAATCCGATCTCCCCACGGCCCAACTCTAAATTTGGGGGTAAATGGTACAGTTCCATTGTGTCAGTGTGTGGAGGTTGGCAAAGGGGAGGAACTCGAGGCCGAGAAGCACAGATCGACATCCCGTTCTTTCCATCAAAACTGGGAAAAGGGCGGGGAAAAAAAATTAATCGGGTATGGCAAGAATATCTGCCTGCGTGGGAGCGAAGGAAAAGAAGGGGGGGCTAGCAAAGGGGTCTAGCACTCACACATGACGATTTCCGGCTGCCCAGTGGTGAAGAAGAAAACCAGTAGCCACAATAGTGTTTATATTGTGAAGGGTCACTGCCTCGAGACTTGTTCGGGTCGGGGGGGGGGGTATCAGGTGGAACTGGGCCCGGGAGAAGGGGGGGGCCCAGGTCATTGTGTTCCTACAAATCCCGGACGGCAGGGGGAGGCAGCTCATAGTACTCTCTGATCGGTTCTCTGCAAATGGGAGGAGGACAAAAAACTGACTAAAAAGATGCTGGCCTCCACATGTTGCCAGAAGAAAAAAAGGAACGGGAGATCTCTGCCACACAATTAAAAATGAACAGGTAAGGACCAGGTGAAACTGGTCCGCCGATTAGGAAGAACAACAAAAGGCAAAAGGAACAGGGGGTTTCCTCCGGGGGGTCGGACAGGGCTAAGATCAGCAGGGGAGGGAGGTAGAGGATTAAAGAAGGCGTAGGAAGGAAGGAAGGGGGAGGGAGGAGAGGATGAGGGGGGGTGGGGGGGGGGATAGGGGGGACGAGGGTGAGGGGAGGAGTTGTAGTGGTAGGGAAAGTTTGAGGTAGAGTGGAGAGGTAGTGGGAGGGAGGGGAAGACAAGAGATATGAGGGGCTGGGGGTGGTGCGGGCTGGAGTAAAGGAGGGTGGGGACAAGAGAGAACGTGGGGAATAGTAGGGGGAGGAGACGGGGTTGGTGGGAATTGAGGGGTAAGGGGGGGAGATGGGGGGGGGGGGGGAGGGTGAGGTATAGGGGGGGAGGGTAACGAGATAGAGTAGATGTAAGTGTTGGTGGGGGAGGGATGATGTTGGACGGTGGAAGCAGGGTGTGCATGGAGGAGGCGGGCGTAATATGATAAGAGGTGGGTGGAGGGGGGGGGGACTATTCAAAGAGGGGAGTAGCGGAGGTACATAAGGTGAGGGGAGAGGGTGGGTATGAGGGGAACAGGGGGAAATACGGGGTGGGGAGGTGATGTTGGGGCTAAGAGGGATTATTGGTGGCAGTGGGGTTGGTGAATGGGAGGTATTAAAGCTACAGGGAGAAGGCGGGCCATGCTGGAGGGAACGGATGTTGTGGGTAAATTAATATGTGGGGTGGATGCGCTGAGAGCTTGTGAGGGGGTTGGAGAGGGAGAATGGATTTGGGGAAGAGATTTTAGATAGTCAGGTTGCAAGGGTGGTAGGGGGACGTGGAGGGTGAATGGGGGGAGGGGGGGAGAATGGGGAGGGGGGGGGCGGAGGAGGTAGGGAAGGGAGTGGTTGACTATGTTGGGGGTCGGGGAATAGGAGGGGGGCAGCGTTCGGGGGGGGCAAGGGGGGGGGTGGAGTGCAGGCGGAAGGGGGGAGCGTGAGGGAGTGGGATGAGGCGAGGGCAAGGGGTGGAGTGGGGAACTGGGGGATGGGAGAGTGCGGCGTTCATTTTAGCCGTGACAGGCGGGTTATGAGTGGAGGTGGAGGGAAGAGAAGGGGGGGAAGGGTGGGGTGATGGGGGATATGGCGGGAAGGGCGTGGGGAGGGAGGAAATGTGGGGGGTGTGGGCGTGGAGGGGGGTTAGAGGGGGGGGGGGATTGTAGGAAGGTGAAAGAGGGGGTGAAGGGTAGTGGTGATAAAGGAGAAGAGGGATAGGAGGTGAGTGATATGTTATGGTATTTTCCGACGGGGTAAAGTGAGGGGTTGGTGGTGGGGGAGGAGGGTGGGTGTATGCCTGTCTTTCTTTAATCCTTTTGATACGGACGTGTCCGGAAAAAAACTCAACTGGGGGCTCCCCTCCATCAATTGCGGGGGATCCGGGGGGACTACTGGTGGGGGCGTGGAATACTCTCCTTCAATTGTCCGGTTGGGCAGGGGGAGAATATTATGCGCCAACGGTACAGACTCTTCTATCAAGGGGCAAAAACGGAGCGAAACTGGACGCCACACTATTTCTGCTTCAGAGAGAGCAACTGTGTCTTGCCGGCGGGAGCAGTCAAAGACACACACAAAAAAAAAAAAAGGCGGACCTCTTCAAATCTCTTCAGGGATCTTGTCCAAGAAGAAGGGGAAGAACCGAGGTAACCTATCGTGAGAAAAACAAATGGGGGAAAAAACCGGGTTTCTGGTCGTGACCTAAAGGGTGAAGAAAAAAGTGCGTTCATCAGGCCCAACGCCCGTAATGAAAACAGTGAAACGAAACGGGGTTGTTTCATAAAAGGCTTCGAGAAAAATCTCGGAAAGCGTCTGTCAAGGGAAAAGAAACAAAACTCTCGGGAAAAAACAGCGGACAGGAGACCCCTGCAGAAAACAGACCGAGAAACCGAACGGACACTCTTATCTTGATCCAGCACCTAGAGAGGGGGGGAAGGGGTGGGGAAAAAGGGGAAAAAAAATCCCATGTAATTTCCTTTGCGGAGCTCAGAATGAACGGAGCATTAAAGAGCAAAAAGGAAGGAAAAACTGTCCAAAAGGAAAAAAAAAAAAAAAAGTTAAAAGCTCGTTTAAACTCCGAGACCCAAACCGATCATTGAAAGTTTAAGGAAGAAACAGGGGGCCTACGTCATCAAAAAGGCCTCAATAATTCACAACGGAAAGCCCACACGGTTCAGCAGTCTCACCAAGAAGGGGATCGAATGGAAACGGGCACCTTCCTGGTAAAAGGGCATTTAGGATTCCGCTAACAGGAACGATCGAGGAAAGTGAGACATAGCGGATTTCATTCGAACGATCGTTTCAGTGAAAAAAAAAAGGACACAACGTGGGGGATCGTCCTCTCTCTAGGGCCGTAAAGGACGGGAGGGGCGGGGCGGTAACAAGCTAACTACCAGTGCCGTCTGTCCACAAAAAGACAAGAAATCCCGCGGATGCGTAATGCTCAAACAGTTGAGAGGGGTGAAGAAAAGAAGAGAAATGCCAACATCTCACTGGAGCGACTGTCCCGGGTCCCAAGAAAAAAAACGAGCATCACCATACCGGGGTTGTTCATAACTGAAGCATGTGCGAGAAAGAAGAAAGGGGGGGGAAGTGGCGGGTAATCTCTTTCCCCTTCACCCAAAAAAAGAGGGCCCGGCGGAAAAACCATGGCTCAACAGGGCAGCCGTCGGTCCGAGAAAAAAGAGAAGCAAAAACGTCGTCGAGCAGCCGGAAATACGGCTGAAGCACGTAAGAAAAAAAAAAGGGACAAGTTTGAGGTAAAACTTATGTTGTAACAACCTCGCACTAAAAAAAGGGGGAAAACGGACGCCGCAAAAACGTAGTCTATGCCGGGGCCGCCCCTCCAGGGAAAGGACATGTGGACGGTTGAAAACGGGGGTAGTCTTACGAAAGCCCTCGTAGCACTTGCAAAGAAGAGGGGAAAAGGAAAGGTGTAGACGATAAGCCATTTTCTGCTTTACAACTACGCCTGATACGAGAAAGAAAAGACAAAAACGCCGGGGATTGGTCGCGGGCGCCCTTGTTAGTGGGCGTCGACTTCCAGAACTCAGGGGAGGAGAAAAACTATGTAGCAGAGAGAAAGAAACAAGCAACTGAGGAGGAGAAAAGATAGTATATAGACATCGGGGTACCTCAGGGGGTTTAGAGTCTCAACTATTTTCTTGTAAGAGAACGCCCAAGAGACCGGAGAGGGAAAAAAAAAGTCCGGTGGAAAACCGCCTTCGAACTCGGGGAGACATGGGAAGGCAGGTACAGCAAAAACCGACCCGTGGCTTTCTCCGGAAAAACGGTTCGCCATGGAAAGAGGAGAACGACAAGACGGGGAAAAGGAATCCGCGGCAACATGTTCGTAAAAGAAGGAAACCGGAAACCGCATGTAGGTCTCTCACTCTTTGGAGCCGGCAAGTGCAGAGAAGAAAAGGGGAAGGGCGCCGCTCATGGACGTGCGCCTGTGTGACACAAGTAAAAGAAGGGGAAAGAACAACCTTCCGTCGGCGAAGGCCGTGCTGTAGGAAAGGGAAGGCGGGGGAGGAAACAGCCGTGCCAATTGGGTACGCTCACGTCTGCTGTCTGCCGACCAGGGAAGCTTCCGCGGTTAGCCTGTGGGGGGGAAATGGGGAGAAAAGGGTGGAAAGCGAGAAAAAAATCGCCTGCACCTGAGAACTTGTGGCGAGAAAAACACATGGAGAAAAAACAGTGGTCTTACAACCGCTTTCCCTGGGTTTATCGCTGGGGGGCAAAGGGAGGGGGAAAAAAAAAAGATCAGGAATATGGTTTTTTAACATGTTCGCCAGATCTCCAAGAAGCCAAAAGCCAACGGGGTGACCGCAGGAATCGCGGGATTCCTACAAGACGTGTACATCAGAAGGTAGCAGTGGGCGCACTTCCGCAGCGGCAGCAGCCATTTTAGGGACCGCGTCAAGGGAAGGGGGGGAAGGGCTAACGTAGGGGTTCAGTTCTGAGAGGGTGAAAGGCGGCTGGTCCTGGAAAACTTGGCGCCAATCACAGGGGAAGGACATAAAGGAAGAGCTCTGACCAAGGAAAAATTTAAAAAAAAAAGTGCCGTGTGAGAAAAAATCGGAGCCCGCGGGCGAGAGCATGCTCTGGGAAGACAGGAGAGAAAAGCGAGTTCTCGGAGGGGACCCGGATTGCCTGCCTGAAAAAATGACGAAAAAAAAAGTTTTGAAGTCCTTGAACACACCGCCTTCCTGCTTAGTGTTTTTTAGAGAGGGGAACCTGAGGCGCAAACCGCCCGCATCTGCCAAAGCGAAGGGCCGAAAACAACGACGAGTATCGAATTCAGCCTCCAGGAAAAGTGGGGGGGGGGGGGTGGCCGCAACCTTCCACACTGAAAACAAGCAAGAGAGGCGGGGTGGCTGACAGGGAAAAAAGAGTGTGTCAAAAAAGGGGGCCCTCTGGTCCTTGTGGGGGGGTGGGGGAAGAGGAGCGGTGAAGGAACGAAAAAACCCGAGATGTGCCATAGGGGGGGAAAAGTGTCCGTGGGAAAAGGGAAGGACTAAGGGGGAAGAGGGTGTCAATACCGGGGATGATGAACCACAGGGGTGTGAAACGTGAAATGCAGGGGGGGGGGGGACTGTTAGGTCGGAAGGCCCGGGGGACTATACCAGGCCCCTTTAAGATGCGAATCAAAAAGACAAAATTCGGTCTCAGACAGAAGAAAAAGGACAAACTAGGTGGGATCCCCAGAAATGGGTGGGAGCGGAAGAGGAGAGAAGGCTTGAAGGCTGAAAAAAGGGGCAACGATATGAAATATTTCCATTCGCACGGATTTGGGGAAGCAAAAAAAGAACAAGGTGTGCCGAATCTGCTCCGCAATCGCATCAGAGGGGCATGGACTTGGACGGGGTTCCTGAGATCTGAAAATTTTTGACTTAAAAAAACAGATCTCAAAAAGAAAAGAGAACTCGAACCTGAAAGCTTCTGTAGAACAACCAAGAACCCCCCATTCGCCTTCTGCGGTAAAGAGGGGGGAAGATGCACGCTTAGTGGGGGAAGGGCGTTGGGGGGGGAAGAGGACGTCCAGACAAGTGAATGATTAGTCGAGAGCATATTCCACACTAAGACATCGATTGGTGGCAGGGGGGGCAGAGGTTACAGAAAAACGAAGACCGGCGAAACTATTTGAGAGCGGACTGATACTGTGGTTCTTTCCGACAGAAGGGACGGGGGGGGACAATTTCTAACGGGGAAGTTGAACTGGGAGATTGGGCAAAAAGTGAAAGCCCGATCGGGAACCACGGTGGATGTCGTCGGAAAAGAACAAATGACAAGTTGGTTGGCGCCGAAAACAAATGGGGGGGGGAAAAAAAAAAAAAAAGAAAAAGATCGCGTCCGGGAACGCTGGGACAGGAGGCCGATTAAAACATTCCTGCCAGAAGGGGGGAAAGTGTGTAAAAGGAAAAGTCTCCTGTAATACAAAAAGGGGGGGCAACACCAGAAAAAACGGTGATCAAGGTAAGAACCCATGGCCTACCATCATTCTCGGGAAGGAGGGGAGGGCAAAGATAAACAATTTAAAAAAAAGGGAGGGGGTGCTTTGGGTCAAAAAAAAACAAAAAAAAAGGACCGCTTCTTTCAATAAAAATGGCCTCCTGGAGTATTTAAGGGGAGAAGAGCCAACAGGGAGGGGACCCACATCATTCATCTCTACGAGCCGATGGGATCCTTTGCCTCACAACGCCCGAGAGGAACTGAGCAACCAACTCTGGCATCTTATTTAGGGGCTACGGAGTCTGCGCGGAGGGTTAAGCTGCAAACTAAACCGGGAAAATGACCCGAACATTTACAAAGAAAAGAAAACGTGGGAACTAGGTGCTTGGGTACCGCTGGAACTGGTAAAAAGGGGGGGATGGGTTCCAAACCGCAATGGTTTGGGGGGAGAAGAAAGGTAAAAATTTCCCTTTGCGGGTGTTTCACTTTGGTGAAAGTAACCGAATCACCCAAGGAAGCCGGGGGCAAAATGATCATCGATCACAGGGAGAGTTTGAGGAAAGGCCAGCCGGGATTTACCTCGAAAAAAACTATCCCAAGACCAGGAGGGAAGAAGGGAGAAGAGAACGCGAGAACCGATCCCGCCCGGAGGGGAAAGAAAGGAGCGAACCGAGAGGGACCGTTGTAAATGTACACCAGGGACTAGGGGGCGGCGCGCGGCGCCAACTTACCAGACGGGAAAAAGGGGGGGCGGCAAAACTGATTACTTGACAAGTCCAACGCAAACAAGGGTCGGGCTTGATTTTCGTCATAGCCCGCGAGGGGATGAGATCCTCCATAATGGGCACATCATGGTGCGGAAGGAACTAAAAACCTGCAGAACAATCCTCTCTCTGAGAGGGAAAGGCAAACAACTCTGTTTTTCTAGGTCTGTGGCAAACAGGGCGCCGGGAAGATTCAAGGTGGAACGCCAGGCGTCAAAAGATAACTCGTGCAGTGATAGGTGAAGGAACGGCAAGGCGCTTGAAGAAACGGGGTTGTTGCATCGATTCTTGGAGGGGGGGGGGAGAGGAACGCCTGGAAAAAGCGCCGTGAAATCCGAGGAGGGGGGGGGTCAGGGTTCGTGCAATAGAAGGCCGTGGGGGGAAGAAAAAGGCAACATTGCCTGGATCTTTTTACTTTCTAGCAAAGGCACCAAAAACGGGGGAGCGTCAGATCTGGCTCAAGCCAGGCCCTCTAAGAGACAAGGGGTTGGGGCATCAAAGGGATAAAGCGAAAAGACTGCCACCAGGGGCTGGTCATTCAACCAGACCGATTGTCGAAGGCAGTGGGGCACCTGATCCCTAAATCTTTCCTGAAGAAAGAAGGGGGGAAGAGTGTGGGCGCGCTGGTTTGCTAGGGACACTCTCGTGAAAGTCAAGCAAAAGAAGGGCAGGGGGAGAGAAAACAATAAAGCAACACATCTCCAAGTCGAAAACCTCCATCCGGGGGGGTGCTTCAAGGGACTTGACACTTTCCCCTCTGACAAAGGAAGAAAGAGAGACCTTCCGACCTCCAACTTTCCAAACTAAGCAAAAAGTGAAGAAAGACCCTGAGTCTAATACCATCTCTACATCAAATAATAAAAAAAACACAAAGTTCATGGAAAAGAGGAGTTGAGAGGGGAACATCTCACGGACCCTTTTTATTTGACGGGGGGGAAGGAAGGTAAGAGGGAGTGGTACTTTTGAACATCACGCAAAGTCCACTTAGGGCGGAGGGGAGGGGGGGTGTTCCTTATTGTGCTTCCATCCAAATGGGCCTTAGTTTAAAATGACGGGTAGAAAAGGGCCCCGTCCCGGCTGTCCCGGGAGTCAGGAGAAAGATGGGGGGAACGAGTGAGGTACGGACCCTTACTACGAAATAATGGCGGGACCGGAATCCGTTGGTTTATCGGAGGAAAAAGAGGGGGCAAGAGAGGGTGAAAACCGCTTTCGGGGACCTGCGGTTAGCGAAGTAGAGGGCCTGTGTCCTGCCTCAGGTATCCGCACTTCAAACATACACCGGGGGGGGAAAAACTGGACGGGGGCGTGAAAGCTTTACCGGGATTCCAGGACAAAGGAAAACAGGGTAATACGAAACTTCGCCTCTCCATAAGCGTGGGGGGGGGGACAATCGAGAGAAACCCCTCCAAAGTCGATGGAAAAGAAAAGGGAAAAGGACAGTCCCCTACTGTCAGAGCAGTATCACCCAAGTCTGAGAGAAGAAGACTAAGTCTTATCGGTTGAAGGCCTTCACTTCTAGGAAAGAGAGGGACATGTGGGCAAAGCCAACTAAAGAGGGGGGGGGGGGAAAAAAAACATGCGTTTCTTGGGCCGGAGAACCAGACCGAGAGAAGGGAAAAGGGATCTTAATGGGGTTCAGGCGACACGGGGGAAAGAAAGAAGAATCAAAAGAAGCTTTATCTGTGTCTTAGACTACGAGAGAGAGGGGCATTGGCGTGGATCCCTCCAGAAAGGGAAAGGAAACGGAATCGGTGTGAGTTCTATCCTCTCGAAACGTCTCCTAAGGGAAGGGGGAAAAACAAGCGGCGAAGAGAACCGACTTGGGAGGAAAAAGACTTCATTTCACCTTAAATCTTACGGAAGGACCCGGAAACGGCGGGAGAGTTTCTCCCTCCATAAGACCCAGAGAGAGAGGGAGGATAGCTTTTATGACAATCCTGCTGGGAATTTTGGCGGAAGAAAGGGAACGAATTCAAACGAGTCCTAAACGACGGCTGGAATATCAAAAAAGAGTGTACTTCCAAAGAAAATAAGGAAAAAAAGGAAAGTTCTTAGAGGTGATCTCACCAAACAGTTAGGGGGTGCCATAGGCAAAAGCAAAAAAGTCAAGGGCCACATCAGATCACTTGGTGGGGGGGGAAAAAGAGCTTTGCAAATGGGGAAATGTTCTTTCTCTGAACTCGCCTCAGAGAAGCGTAGCGGACAGAAGAAACTCAAAAAAGGGCGCCAGCCTTTCACTTGGGACCGATTTGAAAAAAAGAAAGAAGAGAGGGAAGCTTACCCGTCTCTCTGCAGTATTTGGAGGGAAAGGGGCGAGAAGAAAAAATGACTGATTGCCGGCGTCCCCGTGGATGGACGAAGCCGCACTGGTTGGAACTCCTCATAGCCCAATCTTTTGGGCGGGGAAAAGGAAAAGACCGGAACGGAGGAGGGGGTTAGTGCCATGGGGGGTTGCAAAGGGGGGGAAAGGGTGTGGAACGCCGTTCTTCGGGGCCACGCGAAGGGTTCCCCTCCAAAGGACGCGCCTGGGTTTGAAGAGGGCCTCGCATGCCGGACTCCCAAAAAACGGGGGAAAGAAAAAAACGGGGAGAGGTAGGGCCCCCAGTTCACAGGAGGGGCAGAGAAAAATTTTTCCCATTCAAGCTTCAGAGGGGGGGCAAAGAGAACTCACTTTCTTCCGAAGCGTCTCACCACTGGAAGAGAAGGGACAATAGACCATTCCCGAACGGTCGCAGATGGTAAATAAGAAGGACAAGGGTCAAAGCCACCGGGATGTCAAACGGGGCTCGGGGAGAAAGGAAAGGTGTCAGAAGTATACTTCACCAGCTAGGGGGGAAAGGGGGGGGGGAAGATGGGGGGAATACTTAAACTTTTTCCGTTGATCTAAAGAGCGTGTCGCCCATCATCAATTGTAAAGGAGGAGGGGAAGTAGCGGGGGGGGTTGGCGTCCAGGACGAGCCGTACATTTAGAGTACGAGAAAAGGGAGGAGGGACAACTACCAAGACTAGTCTGTACTAGCCAAGGGAGGAACAAACAACCAAAATATGAATTAATGATTAGCCAGCGAAAAATGGGTAAAGCGCGTAAAAACATCAATTCCGGCGAATGACATGTTCCCAAAAATAGGGTCGGTGAGACCGGGATTCGGTGTCCAATACCGACGGAAGTTAAGCGGAGAAGCAGCGAAGACAAAGAAAAAGGGACCCCACATATTTGGCACAACCTGCACGGAAAGGGGAAAGAGGCGTGGCAGGGCTACCGTGTACAGTGGAAATGACGAGAAAGGAAGAGGGGCATAAACGAGTTGTTCAAAGAAAAAAGATAGAGACAAAAAGGGGGGAAGCGTCCAAGGGAAACGTTCAAGGTGTCACCCATATTCCCAGAGTACACAAGGAAGGGTGTCATTTCGCCTTCCGGAAACAACATACGAGAAACCGGGGAAAAGAGGGGGCGGGGAAGCGTCCTTCATCAAACAGGAGTAAATGGTGGAAGGATCGGGAACTCAAAGATTAAAATTTTCCTTTTGAGACCTCAAATAAGAAGGGGAAAAAGGCGGGCGGAAAGTAACGAAGCTCTTTTCAGGAGTGGGAGGCGGTCTAGATGAAGGAAACTCCGCCTCAAAACGTCAAGAGGACGGCGCGTGAAAAAAACCTCCATTGCCCTCGTGTAAAGGCAAGGAAGAGAGCACATCTCAGCCGCAGATCCGTTTAAGCCAAAGACAGCAGTGATACTGCCGCCTCACTGATCTAAACCGTATAAAAGTAGGAAAAAGGGAAATGGTACATAGGGTATTCAGCCCGGCGAAAAAAAGAAATATGAGGATGGGAAGGAGAGAAACAACGCAAGAGGGGGGGCGGGTTCAGTCTATATTACTTTAGTCAACCGAACAAGGGAGAAGAGAGACAAGCTCTTGGAACCCGCGCGCAGGTGAACAAGGGGGAACAACACGGGGGACGCTGGGGGTCCACAAGCTGCTAAAGAAGGAGAAGGAAGAAAAAAACATCCGTTTCGGAAAGGTGCTGCGAGATTGTAGGCACGACAGAGGCAAAAAAAAAAAAACATCAAATCCTTGATCGACTGTTCCGTTTCCCGACTGAAAGGGAACGAGACTAGGTGGTTCATACTGAGCATGTTGTACCGGGAGACCGAAAAGGAACGTGCCGGCGCTTGGGGTGGGGTCTGGCTCGTCTTCCGAGACGCGAACTCAGAAAAAAAGGAAGAGGAGGAAGAGGGGAACTGGGGCGACGCAGACGACCTTCAAAAAAAGGCCCGGGAGGGTAAAGAAAGGGACGGAAAGGACGGCAAAAACAAAAAAGACCTTCGCCCTACCGTAATGTGTTAACGGGACAAATGACTGTGGGGAAAAAGGGAAAGGGAATGGAGTTCAGAGGCCGGACGCCTCCCAGTGCATGGGGGGGAAGGGGGAAAAAAGGGCAAACAGAGAGAATGTAAAAAAAAACATTTTCTGTTTCCGGTTTGTATTCTGAACAGGAACGAGGAGGTGGTTAAGGGTTCCGTCGGGCGCGGGCAAAGTCTCACCTGTGACAGGATAAAAAAAAAACGGGAGAAAAACTGGAAAAAAAAAAAAGCACTGGGAATCCCTATTAGAACAGCCGGACCGGGGACTGGGGGGGAAGAGAAAAAGGGGGAAGTATACGCCAAACCTACGTTTTGCGGCTCAAAAATCGAGGGGGGTAAGCG
>Ga0179591_1256964_pt1 | contig 14568 bp, 18 predicted proteins | sample CZOMad2_1_08_16f_FD_182891 | JGI IMG/M metagenome (GOLD analysis project Ga0179591, IMG submission 182891) | Vadose zone soil fungal communities from Angelo Coast Range Reserve, California, USA - CZOMad2_1_08_16fungal (PacBio error correction) | ecosystem: Environmental > Terrestrial > Soil >...
CGGACAAGTTCTCGTCACATTACAAGGTGACCGACAAGGAGGGGATAGGACTTACTGATCTCTGCCGGGGGGAGGACTTCTTGCCGGTGGGGGAAACATATGAGAAAAGGAAATTTCAAAAGCAATAGAGGATAGGCTGACTAAGAAAAGAAACGCTGGCATCTGTTACGATATCCTTGGGGGTGAAATGTCCATCAATTCAGGAAGTGGCCTCGAGGGGATCGAGGCCGGGGGTATAAGCAGAAGGGGCGCGACGGTGAACCAAATTGGGGTGGCTTAATGGGAAGGAGGGGTTCAGGAATTAAAGGGCGGGGGGTGGCAAAGGGCAGTGATTGAGGGGGGGGTCATGGCTACGCGCCCTACCAGGAATCGGGGGGGAAGGCGACTAGTGTACGATAAAAACCGCTCTTTACGGGGAAGGGAGAAGTCACGGAAACAGAGGGAAAAAAAAAAAAATTTAAAGGAAAAGAATCCGGGGAGAAGTGGCCGACGCGCTGGGCCGACAGGAAAATACCGGGTTGGGAGCTATTAAAGAAGGCCTACTTGGGAAAAGATCACCGTTCGAAAAGTTGAAGAATTTCCGTATGATACAATCGCAGAAATGGGGCAAAACAGGGAAAGAATCCTACCGGGGTCCTAAAGAGGTCTCCTAAAGGATTTGGCCGGAAGGAGTGAGGGGGTAAATTCAGGGGATCAAACGAAGGTAAACCACGAAACGAGAAAAGGGAAACGTCGAGGAATGAAAGGGGGGCAGATCCTAAATAAAGGGGGTTTGTTTGGAAAAGTAGAAAAGCAATGAGATAAATGGAGTGAAAGTCGGGGGTGGGTCGAGAGAGCACTAGACGCGCAAACGGCGAGTGTCCAAAACAAACAGGCAAAAGGCAAGGTGAAGAGGGAGCAAGGACCGACGATTTTCGTCAGAGCCTTTACCTTGGAAGCAAAGAAGGGAACTACTTCGAGTCGAAAAAAAACGGCGGAGGCGGATGGAAGGGACAAAGAGGAGCTATGAAGGGGATTGAGGATACCTAAAGGCTCTCAAGGGTTGAATGGTATCAGGATTAATTCGGATCCGAGGAGATAAGGCTGTGGAAAACGATTTGTCTTGGCCCATCCGAGCAAACGGAGTGTGGGATGGTGAAAAAGATTTGAGGGAATTTGAAGCAAAGGATTATCTGGGGTAAAATTCTGTCACAGGAGAAATAATACGCTAGGGTAAAAACTGGGAACCAACCTGGGAAGATAGGGTCAGAAAAGAAGGGAAACGTTTCTTTAACTACCAGATTTGTGTGCCTGCGTCAGGGGAAAATTTCACGGACCGGGAGAACCAGGGTGGGCAGTTTTTGCTAGAGCCGTGGGAAAGGAAGAAAAGAAATTGGAGAAGGAGTGCCTACTTCAGGGAGGCTGGAGGAGAAAGTTAAAAATTGGGCAATAGGTGTCTCCAGTAGGAGAGGGGGGGAGACCTGCAGGGGGGAATAACTTCGGAGAACTACTTTAAAACTATTCCCATGAATGAGAGGGAAAAAAAACAAGGGGTTAATCGGCCTGAAACTACAGGAGCAACCTAAATAGAGAGGAGCCTGCAATATGTTCTTCCCGATCAGCCCAAGAGAAAGATTGAGGGACGATATGAAAAAAAAACAAACTCGAAAAAGAGCCGGGACAGGACAGATTCTCAGAAGAAAAAGACCTAACCTTCAACTTCCTACTTGTGGAGGGGCGGGGACTGCTTCGAACGCGGGAAACAAACATTCCGGGGCGCGGTCTGCAAAGGAAACGGAAACCAGTGGCGGTAGGGAGCGGGTTGTCACGGGGGGGGGGGGCAACTTTTGAGAGGTGCTCTCCGTCAAGAGAGGGACGGGGGTTTGGGAAAAAGGACAGGAAGTGTTAAAAGGGATGCTAAAAAAACCAGCGTTGGGGAAAAAAGACCAAGAAAACGTATAGAGGGGGGGGGAAAATCATACCAAGAGAAAGGTGAAAATAAGAGGGTCACGCTAGAATGACTGAGAAAAATATAACCGTTAGGAGTTCATTCGAGAGAAAGAAAGAACAAAAGAGCCCGTGGACGGATCTGAAAAAACAAAGGTGTTAATCGGGTATTGCCTACGTAAAAAGTTAAAAAGGAAAGACAGCAGAGCGAGGGAAGGCAAGTTTAAAACTAAATCAAAGAAACTCTTAGGGCAGGAGAGTCTCCTGACTGTGCGTAGAGGGTAAAAAGGAGGAGCGTGAGGAGATGGCCCATAGGAAAAAAGACACTATTCAACAAAACGTATTCTAAAGTTCCGGGGGAAACTGACTTCAAACAAAAATTCGAGGGGGGGGGGAAGAACTGGATGCTTCAGCAGACTCGTTCTCAAGGGGACCAAAGAATGGGTGGGAAGGGAGGTGGAGAAACCGCCAACCTGCACCAAAGGAAACGCAATTCAGGGAATAAAGGATGGCGTGTTCGAGAGGAGTAGAGAATTTATCTAAAACGGTCACGCCAGGTTTGTTAATCCCCGAAAGGGGGAGACTAACGAGGGGAGAACTCCTTTTAGCAGGCAGATCCGAGATCAAACACGTAGAGGACAATTCGCGGAAGAGAGAGGAATAGAGAAGTATCTGGGGGCAAGAAAACACTTTGGGTTACTTTCTCATTCGTTTAAAAAGTCTAAAAGACTTTCAACAGGGGGGAGAGGAACAGACGGCACCGTCGGGTTTAGGGACGTAAAACGAGACGAAATCGAAAAAGAAAGAAGTTCTCAATCTCCACTCAGAAAAAAATAAGGGGGGGGACACCATAGAGGGTTGAGGTACCACCCGGAGTCCCGAAAGAGGATAGATCGAGGAAAAAAAGACCGAAACTGATCGAAAAAAAAAGACATCCGAGGGTCTACATTAAATCAGGGGGGACTCTCAAAGAAAACAAAGGACCTGGTGCAACTGCTCTGGAAGGGACATGGTCGGGGGGCAAAAAAAAACAAAAAGGTCAAAAGAGTACAGCTCCTATCATCTTCTTATATAAGAGGAAAACGCTTACAAATGGGGAAATGAAAGTCAAGGTCAGAGAATAGGAGTGCAGATAAACTTGGTACTTACGGGGGAGCATCATTTCGTCTAAACACAAAAGAATGACAGCTTAAAAAAAGGTGTACGGGGCATACGGTAAAAAGTGTAAGGGAGGCCCGCGGGGGGGGGTGGGGGGGGGGGTAAACAAGCTAAAAAGGGAAGAGACACTTTGACTTGTTCTGAAAATCAAATCTAAAAGGGGAAAAAAGAAAAGACAAAAAGGGGGTTGTCACGCGCCGTCGCAAACCGGAGGGAAAAGCATGAGTGAGGAAGACCCAAGGGGAGTAACGTCAAAGGCAGAGCTGAAAGGAGCTCACGAAAAGAAAGGAGAGAGGGGAGCATTGTGTCCTTCTGTTACTCTTGAGGGAGGGGAGCTGAATACCACAGACACACGTCGAACCGCAGAGGAACGGGGCTTGGAAAAGAACTCACCTGAGGAAGGAAAAAAGCTGCTCACGGAACTCTTTGGGTTGGAATCCCAGAAAAAAGGGGGGGGGAAAGGGAGACGGGAAGGGGGAGAAAAAAATATGCCAAAAGCTTTGCCGACCGGAGGGGGCTAAAAAAACGCACGAAAACAAACGTAGGAAGACAGCAATATCATGATCTGCTAGGAGAGGGGTACAAAAAAATCTATTGTCGAGGGAAGGCTGCGCCAAGAAAAGGACATTGGGAAAAAGCACAGAAGGGACACTTATTTCCTTTGATCAAAGGGGGAAGAGACGGAAGCACAGAACAGACTTATCGGGGTGAGCCGGAAATTCAAAAATTCACAAGCGTCAGAGAGAAAGTAAATAACTGGGGGAAGTACCTAGGGATACCCCATGGTGGGGAAGGAGGGGACTAAGGGTGTAAAGGGAAGAACTCAAATAACTGCGTCAAAAAAAAGAACGGAATCACAGCTACGCCACCTGAGATCGCAGAAAGAGCGAAAACAGAAACCTTCATTCTGCTCAATCGCTAGTTTGCGAAGAAAAGGAAAAATGTCGAAAAAGGAAAGAGACACGAAAGTAACGGCGAAAACACCACGGCAAGGATCAGCTTTCGACAATCTGAATGAAAAACTTCGTAAAGAACTCAAAATCACCTAAAGAGAAATACTATTTTACAAAGGCTTCCAAAGGGCTCTATAAAAAGAGGAAAGCTCTCGTCGACGTCCCTACGGGTTCCTACGGCTGGCTGAAAGGGAAATTCTAAAAAGCGAATCGTCGGAAAGGTAGGGTGGGTAAGGGAAGGCTTTGTTCGATCTTAGATCTGGGGGACTAAAAATATGCTAAGGTGCTTCTGTTTGAGAGAAAGTACGGGGGTCGCATCATGGGCCTGTTCCATAAAGAGCAGGGGTAAAAGAATTTGGGTTCAAAGCTCCGGTGCCCAAGGGAATAGGACACTTTTAAGGATGGGGGAATAACGCGTCTACCGCTGGAAGAGGGGAGGAACCTTAGGGGGAAAAAGGATAAATATGTCCTCACTTAAAAAGGAGAAAGAGACAAAAAATCATGGGGGAAAAAAAATACTGTTGAACGATGAAGAAATCTTGCACGAGGGATAAAAGAAGGGGAAACCTCTAGGCTATCCCTTTCTTGGGAGGAGCCGCATGGAAGGAAATAATCGTAGGGGGAAAAAAAACTGTTACAGAACATCAAGGTCGGCAAGCTCGGAAGATAGCTGAAAAATGTACAAAGAAGCAGTTCCCACTTTTGGTTAGCGTTAAGGGAACGGGAAAAAAAAGTAAGGGGGGTTGAAGGACAAACAGGCGAAAGGTCGGGTTTCAGGAAAAAGAAAGGGACACTGGAGGTCAAAGCACGGGGGGAACATTTCGACAACTCCTCGGTTAAACAAACAGGGAGAAAAGTTTGACAGAAAGACTAAGAGGCCGCTGAGTGAAAATAGCAAAGTCAGCGCCCGCAAGGCCTACGGAACCTCCAAAAAGAGGGATAAAAGGTAATTCATTCAACTGCCTTTAGTAGGGGAAAAATCAAGGGAAGGGAGGCTGCAAGACTGAAGTAAAGGTAACATGACAAATTCGTGGACTGGCCGGGAAAAAGTAACACTGTAGAAGTGGCCTTGGCTCAACTCTCTTACTAAAAGGAAAGAAAAGGGTAATGATAGGGAAGGGGAAGCAATCTTGCTATCGGGTGTCGCAGATCGCGAAAAAGACTCTACGAACTCGACTGGTCAACCAGAATATACAGGGGGACGAAGGAGCATTAAAAGGGGAAAACCGAGGATAGTGAAAGCTACGAGCAGGATCGGTCGAAAAACGAGGTCTTTTAAAAACCTAAAGAGTCGGGAGAAGTAGAAAATTAGAGGGGATAGCTGCCGACACGACTTATAGTTTGGCGGGGAAAAAAAGATCCTTGCCACGCAAAATTGAAAACGATGAGGAGGGGGTTTGGGGCGGGCTGCACTTTCCTTCCTCGTTGAAAAGTTAAGAATTGGTTGGAATTGCTCCGGGTGAAAACAAAGTTATGTGTGGAAAACAAGGGGAGAAAAAGCGTTCACAAGTTCTGTGTCAGTTCCCGGGAAAAAGACAAGTCCATCTAGGTTAACGCTCGATGAAAAATCAACCCGCGAAAACGTCGGTCGACGGGACGAATGTAAAGCCGTCCTACACAATACACTAGAATGGCAAAGGGGCCAACAGAAGGAAAAGCCAAGTGGTCCACTAGAAAGTGGTTGGTGGCTCACGAGTGACTAAACAGGCCGAAAAGTTCTCACTCATGGGAAAAAGGAAGAGTCTTATCATAAAGAGTGGAACAGTTTCCAAACATGAGAAGCCGGTGGTCAAGAAGAATCCTTAAAAGAAAGAGAAAGGGGGAGTTAAGGCAATCGTGTAAAAAAAAAAGTTGGGTCCTGCCAATTTTCGTGGAAAGCACGAAGAAAACACGTAAGGAAATCGGCCTTAGGTTAGTATCCGGGAGCCTAAATGGGGGTGAATGAGAAGGGAAACTGTGCAGGATATCTGAAGTGTTGAGAAGGGTCTGAATGCATGTTTGATAGGGGGCCGGCATAGTTCTCTTCGTTCCACCTGGGGGGGAAATTGGAGGTTACGGACGTTTACCGACCCGCTGTTCTTCGAACGACTGGAAAGGGAAAAGCTGAAAAAGAAAGATTACATTAGTGAAAAACCTCTGAAATTCCGTTTAAAAAAAACTTTTCTTCCGGCTAACAAAGTCGGGTCGTGTGGACGAAAGAGAATATAATTGGAATAGGAACGCCAGAACGGTATTTTCGAGGACGACGAAAGGGGGGACTGAAGCCTCGGAAAAGAAACGAATAGTGATTGGCACTTACTTTTTCTGGGTCACAACAGCCAAGCAGAAAGTGGAAGTGGGGGGGGGGGGAAAAGTTAACTTAACAAAAAAAAGAATTGGGAACCAGTTCCGATTAAGAAATCAAAAAGAGCCATCGAACGTGCAACAACACGTGACAATGTAGAGGCCCCATGGGGGGATTGAAGGGAAAAGCGATGGGGGGGAGGGACAGTACGCAGGGGTCGAAGAATTGGAAGGGACCCTGGGGGGCATGCATACTGGGGCTAAGTCTAATGAAAAAAGGGAGGCGTGATGGGGAGACCTTCTGAAAAAACTACTAATGATGAGGTAGAGAGGGCAGCTCAGGATGTGGGGGTTTCATAGACATTCCCTAAGCTCGTGGGCAAGGGAGGGGTTAAAACTTCTTCAAAAACCTATTGATCATTCTGAATTGGGTTACCCGCGGGAAGGGGGGAATAAATCTAAGAAAAAACAAAGATGAGTAGGAAAAAGAGAACTTACATGGGGGACCCTCCGCCTAGACCTCTTCAGGGAAAAAAAAAGTGGGGGTCCGCAGAAAATGCATCTAAAAGAGAAACCTGAGTTGGAGGAGACTCGAGACCACTCGAGAAATAGACGCCGAAGAAACGAAGAGGAAGGCGTAGACAGAACTCAACATCGAAAAAAAGAGTCTCTTCAACGGACTTTAAAAGAGAAACTTGGAAAGGTTAGAATCGTCAAGATTAAAAGGGAACAATCGCGGGAGCCAATGAAAAAAACGAAAAGGGGTGGACTATCAGTTCGCTTTTACTGTAATGGGGGGGGGGGGTAGAAGTAAGGAAGAACTTTGTTTTCACCGGCTAACTCGTCAGTGTTTCCGAAAAAACGTAAAAAAAGCTTTTGTGTACCACATCCTCCCTTGCTGGTCCCAGAAAGGAAATAAAAGCAAGAAATCTCGAACGCTCTAAAAAGCCGAAAAGCACAGCAAAAATAACCGGGAAAAAGGTCCGGACTACTGTTACGGACAGGACGTCATCCGTGAAGAAGTAAAACGAGGGGAGAGCAGGTGGTGGGTAGAAAAGCGAATTTCAAAACGAATCCTCACCGAAAAAGTGACTGCGAAGGGGAAAAAAAGGAGAGAAGAAAAAAGGACCTAGTCTTTGAATCCGAACCATGGAAGGGAGCTTACGCAAAAAAGGACTTCTAAAAGAGCAGGCTCCACCCAAAAGGGACCACAGAAAAAAAACACGGGGGAGAGAGAAGGAAGACGTCGCGGTCTTAGGAAAAAATGACGTTCGTACTTGCTCCACACCGAAAAAAATCAGGACGCACAGGCCTAAAAGAGTCGAAGGGGGGGGGGCGTATTTAGGAAATTTCCTCAAAGAAGGAAGGAACGTCATAAAAAAAAAAGGGAGGAGGGCGTTACGCTGTGATCTGCACCGTAGGGTCAAAACAAAAGAAAGGGGTTGGCCAATGAGGAATAGAAGACTACAGATTAGGAGAAGAACCCTAAGGGAATAACCTGGAGGGGGGAGGGAAGAAGGCCTAGAAAGAGTTTAATCGCTGAGGAAATGCGCGAAGTAGCGGGGTTCACCACACTGGTGTTTCGAGGTAAAGTGAGGGGGAAAACATCGGTTCAAAGGGAGGGGAAAGGGCTTGTACGCTTCCCGAAAAAAAAATTGGGAGGGGTCGACAAATGAACGCGACATCGAAGCGGAACAAGGGTCAGCTAGAGGCCCCACGACTAAGTTAAGAAAAAAGAAAGGGGGTTTAACTATGAAAAACTAGGGGGAAAACTTCAGAATGCGAGTTGATCTAAATCAAACCTCGAGACGAGCATAGGGCGGCGGGAACTACGCAGCGGTGGTTAGGTTGGGATCTATTTGTTAGCGCTTCTCTTGATAAAGTTTCAAACAAAAAAAAACTAACATAATTTCTCAGACGAGCATCAAGCGATAACGGGACCCGATACTAAGCTGGGCAACTGAGAAAAATATTTCAGGACACCCGGAAGGAGTTCAGGGAAATAGTTTCGGAGGGTTCATCGGAGGGAGGGTGACCCACCACAAGAAAAGGCAGCTTACAAACTTTGAAGAGAAAACTTGCGCCATTGGTGCGTCTTGCGGTGGGTATGTTTGGGAAAAAAAGGAGGAAACACATGTTCAGTAACGAAAATTGGGGGGGAGAAGCAAAAGGCGTTCGGGAAAAGAAAAAATTAGTTGACGTCCGAATATTTGTCACCAGAGAGAACGGATCTATACAGGGTTAACGGAGTCGAGCTCAAAAGATCACTAGGGGGTGGGCGCAGAGCTTTGAAAATGGGGAGTCAGGTAAACTCCACCGACTAAACTTAGGAAGGGGTGGAAAACCGACTAGGAGGAGGCCGGCTCTTGCTCACCTCTGAAGCCACACCGGGGTAGGGGGGAACCGAAGAATTTAATGATAGCTATTCCGGGTACGAGAAGAAAAAGGGATCCTCGGTGTGGGTTCGACAAAACAAGCCCACAAAGGGGGGGGGGGGACCTTTCTCGGGTCCACTTTCGAATGAAGATGAACTCATTTGGGTTACATAGGGAGGAAAGTCATGGGGGAAAGAAATAAACAATCCCTACGACGGCCCTGAAAAAGAAAACCGTAGCACGCAAAGGAGGGGGAAGGAACAGCTTATTTCAGTATTGCATCTGCAGTGTCTCCTCATAGAACTAAAAGGAAATCACTACTATAAAGGTTTGGTGGAGTTGAATAACTCTGACTTTTAAAAAACGAAAACGCACAGTAGGAAAGAGTTCGGTTTTGGGGACCGAGGTAGTCGGCCTATATCATGAGGGAAACTGGGGCATTACCTAAAGAAATAAACCCGCGGAAGAGTTCTAAAAAAAAATGATTGGAACTGTGAAAACAAAAGAGAAAATAACCAAAAGAAAAGGGCAGATACAAACAGCAAAAAGTTACCTAGCCTAGCTGCAAGGAAGTAATAGACTCAAAACTCTGGAAAAAGGAGGGGAAACACAGCGTCACTACACCCGTACAAAAAAAAACATGAAGAGCGGGTAATCCGAGGGTGCCAAGCGTAAATAAAGAAGAAGGAAGGGAAACTATCAGAAGCTCCAGTTACTGAAGACCATTATGAATAAGGGAGACCCGAGTCCCTTAGGGAAAAAAGGGTTAAATAGTTACGCGCTCTGGGGAAAAAGGGGAAGCGAGAGGAAAAAGGTCAAGGTTGAAAAAAAGGGGGCTCGGGTTCTGAGATCTCATTTCTATAGAAGGGAAAAGGAAAGTTGGGTAGCGCCTTGGATGCGCTGGGAAGGTTTCAGTGCATAAAGGACCGCGCGGTAGATTCCGGAAAAAAAAAAAACAGTTCAACAAATCCACTTCCCTGGGGGAAGGTTGCACAACGGAGGAAAGCGCTGAAATAATCGGTAGGTGGAGAAGAAAGCGAGGGAACACACTAACGAGTTCAAAGTACCTTTTCAGCTCTTCATCGTCTAAAAAGAGCCTGGGGGGCCGGAAGAAATTTGTAAAAAACGTCGGAGACTACAAATCTTCAGACTGATTTCAATCTCAGGTCTTGGGTCAATAGCCAAGGAGGAAAGTAGGAATTGAAAACGGTAGTCTTAGAGTGTAGGGGTTCGTTCGAGGAATTCAACCTCGCGCAAAATAAAGCGAGTTCAAGATAGTCATACCAATGAAAGAGAGAATTCCACAAATGGTTGGGGGGAACTGGTTAAATAACCAAAAAGTATTGGGAAAAGGGGAGCCAGTTCAGAAGGAGTTATTTCGCGTCGAATCGGTCATTCCTGGAGGGGGGAGAAAGGGTGCTTGGTCATTAAAGGGGACCCATGAGTGCAACAAATCATGAAAGGTTAGGGAGACTGAACGGAGGACGGAGCCGTCAAAACGAAGAAAAGCCAGCAGACATAGAAAAAAGCTGGAAGAAAGAATGCACTAACCTTATCTATCGTGATCTAAGGGGGTTAAGGGTGCCAGAGGAAAAACTGTCTTCAGGCAGCAGCGAATGCCCAAGTTGTAAGGGTAAAAGAGGAGGCCAAACCAGGGGTTACCCATGAGACATGTAAGGGGGAAAAGAGAACAATCTCCAATTTCGACAAGACCTTGAAGGGAACTGGGAATAGGAAAAGTTGGGGGGTTTCGAAAAGCGGAACGAGAAACGAGAAGAAGCGATGGGAGAAAAGAAAAGGCTGAGAGGAGGCCAGGCCTTCTTCAAGGGGACTGTCGTCCGATGAGATGATCTATGGGAAAGAGGGCTGTAAATGGTGACCAATACGAACCGCGACGTGGAATTCAAGAAGAGAGGCAGACGATTACCATCCATTATTCTTCATAGGTAGTAGGAAGGAGGGGGTGGTGTCTGGGAGGGATCCAGTCGTCGATGGGGCTTCGTCTCCTGGAGGACTAAAGGGGGGGGGAAAGCGTCACAAGTTGAAAACCTTGGGGTTTTTCTGAAATCTTCGTCGAGGAAACTTCGCAAGAAAAGGGGGGTTTAGCTTCTATTTAAAATTTCAGCCCAGGGGATCCCCAGGCATCGGAAGCGTCCAAAAGGTAAAAAAAGGAAAAAGAACATAAGAGGACCTGGACGGGGCTTTTAGGGGTAAAGGGGGAGAACTCCTTATCCGAAGAAAAAAAGTGTCTAAAACTAGAGGAAGAAAAAAAAGGGCAGGAGAAGTAACCCGTGACGGACAGACCTTGACTAAGGCACAAAAGGGATAAAAACTGTTGAACGAGAAGGGAAGACTTAGCTAAGAGAGACTTTTCACCTTTGTCTGTGTCAAAAGGACTGGAATAAATCGAAAAAAAGAATGAACAGCCAACCTGATCCTTAAAAAGGGGAAAAGGGTGAACTGCAGCGGGGAGGGAGAGACAATAAAGGGGAAAGAAACGAGAAATCGTGTCTATATTCTCTGACGCAAGGGGGGGGGTTTTGAAGTAAAAAAAAAAAATAGGTCAAGGAGAAGGGGTTCCCTGTGAAATCATTGAGGTTTGGATGGGAAAGTGAAAAGCCATCCTCTGTTCTATGAAAAGCTTCCCACGTAGCATTTGGGGGTAGGGGAGTCTATTCGAAATGGGAAGTCAGGGTGTTTAAAAAGCACGACATGGGACTGAAGAATAATTCATCTGGAAGAACTGTTAACTAAGATTGGAACCGCCTTGGCTAAGAAGGAAAAATAGGATAAAAGGGAGGACTAGAGGTCAGGACCGAAGAAAAACCAGAGATATCCTCGAGGAACGGGGAGAATCAGAAAAAGGGAGGTTCACTCCGATTATGTGCCAAGAATATCCAATATTGTGGGGGGGGGATGTGGAACGACGGTGTAGAAAAGGGTTAGCTACTCGTACTTCAAAACGGAAGTGGAACTTATATCTTGCCACAATCGAAATAGAAACAAAAGTGAAAAAAACGCTGATGGAAGACAAAGGTCCCTTTTCATGGGCGAAAACAATTTCGGTGAACAGTTCGAGGGAAACGGAAAGTGAAAAAGGGTCCTTCACCGTCAAAAGGGGTAAGAAGGCTATTGTTAACTTGGAGAAGTGAGCCGTGCTGAACTACGAATGCTGCCGGTAGAGGCGTCGAAGTAGGGGGGTCCGGGTTTTGGGAGGAGACCATTGACCCTCTGTTGGGACTGGTTCAATTACTTCTATAAGGGGACTCAAGGAAGATAAATTAGGCCAGAGGGTAAGGTCAACAAAAAACACGGGTAAAGAGAATGACTGCAAGAAAAAGAGAGGGTAACAAACTAAAGAGAGGGCAGGGAAGAAAACGTTAATATCCATCAACGCCCTGAAACGGGGTGGCATACGAAAAGGAAGAAAAAACGCTTCGAGAGCCGAAAGAAGGAATAAGAAAAAGAGAGCAAGAAGGGAAAAGGGAAATTAGACTTCAGTCACCAGACCATCTGTTCCAATTACACGGGAGAGTTCACACGGATTGTAACCGTAACCGAAGCGAGCAGACTGAAAAAAATATTTTGGACTATCCATGTTCAGGGAGACGGGGGGAAAGAAAGGGGGGGACTAAAAAACGGGAGATTCCGGGGGTTCACTACCAGGTTCAGTACTCATGAAAAACATAAGGGGGTCCAACTCACACACAGGATCAGTCAAAGGGTGAACAAACATCTGACTTTTCAGTCTGAGGGAGAAAATAGGAGCATAAGAAAGGAGATAGGCCGACCACAAAGAATATAAGGGAAGGTTAGGAGGGCGAGTGAGAAGAGGAAACGCAAGAAAAGAACATCTTTTTGAGTATCTGTAGACAAATGCTTGCTCATCTGAGTGCGAGAGGTTGCGTCTGGGCAAAAACCTTTATTCATCATTGAGAATCTCATGTGGAGGGTGAGGGAAGGTAAAAAGCAAGAAAATGGTCACCTTATGGTCGAACGCGCGTCGGGACGAAAGATCTAAACCCCAATCAAGGGAAAAAAAAAAAAAAGGATAGCTTCTCTTCTTAACACAAAAAAGGAGAGGTCATGTAAGGGGGGGGAACAACGATACAGAAACGTAGCCACGAGTGGGTGGCCTAAGGGAGATGAAACGAAACAAAGGGAAACCTGAGGGTTCGTTCAAGGTCAGTTCTTCTAGTTTGAGAGAATGTTATAAAAGGGGGGGGGGAGGAACAGACTCCACTTAAACGTTTTTGCCCAAAAGGCCTCGATCTCGTCGAAGAGCTCGTCCCAACGGTGGAGGCCCTGGGGAGTCGGCAGAGCAGATAAATAAAAAGTATAGGCCTTCCTTATCTATCGGTGGGAAAAAAAAAGGGTGGGGGGGTCCAGGGGAATCGATGGCTGAAGTCACGACTCGGCAGTCAAAAAGAAGTCGCGGGGGTGGAGGAAGCTAGGACGACGGACAAGAGCTGCCAGTTGGAGGTTTCGGCCCGCTGACATCACAAGCTGAAGGGAGAGGACAACCGGAAAAAAAGGGACATACCAATCACGGTGGTTAAAACCGTCGAGGGTCGCGGAGAAACAAGTAGCAAACCACGAATCAAGGACATGAGAGCATCTACCCCCGGAGAAAAGAAGGCTCTACGGAATCGACGAAAACATAAGCGGCGGAACCGCGAAGGGGAGGGCCTGTTAATAAAGTAGAGGGGGTTCTTCCGGTTTATCAAAACTATGGACGAGAGAGAAAAGAGAGCAGGGAAGAGACAGAATGGCAAAGGTGCAGAAGTGGGTGTGTTAAAAAATTTCCGCCAATCGTGCCGTGGGGATCAGAGGGTATTCTTTCGTGACGTTGAACGGATATCTGACAAGCTTCAAAACTTACATCGAATGGAAAGGGTGATTAAAGTGCGGGGAGAGGGGGGGAGAGTGGGGGGGAAAGACCAGTTGGTAATGTGGGGAAAGAAAAAGTTCGCTGCTTCAACAAGGGCAGTGACGAGATCCAAAATCCTTATCGCCACCTGACAAAAGTTGGGTGCACCAGCCAAAAGTGAGCCTAAAGGTAGAATCAGGCTGCCTTCAAACTAACTTGGCCGAGGAGATTTGTCTTGCTCGGGGGGCGAATACACGAAACACGGCCTCGAGTAGGCAAAGGGAGACGCGTCGGAAAAGGCCACAGAGAAGAAAGACAAAGTAGCGTCGACTCTCATACACCCAGGAAATGGGGAGAAAAGATGGCAGGAATGGGAGGTCAGCTAAAATAAATCGCCGAAAAACTTAAGAACTCTCAGGACAAAGGAAGAAATCAAAGAGGTTGGCTACTTAACTCTACAAAGGGACGGATGCGTGAAGCTGACGGAGGAAACTCGAGTGGTGGGAAAAGAACGAGGAATGGGGAAAGAACAAAAATTCGCAATACCCCCATCAAAGAAAAAAGGAAAGACAAAAACTCCAAAGAAGAGGGTATACACATCGTTGCGGGGCGCAAAGATTCTCAAAAAGAGAAAACCAGGGGGAAGAAAAGAAGCGCTGACACAGGAATTGGTAATGTAAGGAATCCGACTGACTGGGGGGCATCCTCAGAATGGGGAAGAGGGAAAAGAGAAAGGCATTTTTAACAAAAGAGGATCAGCATAATGCGGAGCGTCTGCAACAGAACGAGCTATCCACAACAGATTCATTTGAAACGGGGGAAAAAAAGTCAGAGAAAAGAAGGCCTAACATATGAATTCTAACATCTAACCACAAGACTTAAAAAGACAGGAGGAAAGAAAAAGCGAATTCAAGGGAAGGAAAATAGCGGGGTCTAAAACATGTGTACTCGCTGTCAGAAACCAGACGACGATCTAGGGAGGGTAAAATCAAGAATAAGAAGT
>Ga0179591_1164037_pt1 | contig 14565 bp, 15 predicted proteins | sample CZOMad2_1_08_16f_FD_182891 | JGI IMG/M metagenome (GOLD analysis project Ga0179591, IMG submission 182891) | Vadose zone soil fungal communities from Angelo Coast Range Reserve, California, USA - CZOMad2_1_08_16fungal (PacBio error correction) | ecosystem: Environmental > Terrestrial > Soil >...
GGGAAACGCGTAGTCCATCAAATGGCTGACGCTAGTTTCATCACGGTTCCAATAGCCGGAAAAGTATCAGGAGGTAAACGGGGCAGCTGGGATGCAATCGAGTAGGCATCGTGGCAGAGTCAAAAAAAAAAGCAAACGAAAATTTGGCAAGTCTTCTGAAAGTCGCAGGAGGCAACCAGAGGGGCGCCGGGGAAATACAGGGTCCAGCCCAACATTTTACCTAATTGGGGGGAAAAAGGGGGCGAAAGGGGTCCACGAAAGGAAGGAAGCAACGGACTCTCAGGCGGACCAAAAACCCTCAGACACGGCCCCGCAGAAGAGGGAACGCGCGCAAAAGACTACTACGAAAACAAGAGGAAGGTGGGGGAGGTCAAATCTGCACACTGTTCGACAACAGAACTTCTCCGCTTTGATGAGGCCACGGGGGTAAAAAGCTGGATCCAAGGTCGCAAAAAGGCTGACACCAATAGGTACCGAGGGGGAGAAGCAAGAAAAGGGGAGGGCTTTTGCACCGGTACATGTCTTCGGAGGGGGGGGGACAGACGAGTCTTCTAAAAACTTGTAAAGGGTCATTATAGTTGTGCCTTAATACATGGGAAAGGGGCTGCAGAAATGGGACTACACTACCAAGAGATGCTGGCGAAGCAGCACCAGTGCGCAACGGTCAAACTCGGGGCAAGTAATAACGAAAAACTCAAAGAAACCAGAAAGTCAGAAAAAAAGGGAAACAATAAGTTGTGAGGGGGATTACAATCTTCTACAGGCGGGTGTGAGGAGGACCCGCCCGGGACCAAACTAAGAAGAACTCCGGCGTTCAGTTTGCCTGGGGGGTGTGGTCCAGATGATCGTTGGGAAGGGGATGACAGGGGGGAGATTCTTAAGCTGGCCGGGGGAAACGAGGAGGGCCAGGGGTGTCTTACTAAAAACTACTAGAGAGACAAGACCAAGGAAAAGAAGCGGGAAAGGAAAGTGCAACGTTCTTAGGTCTAAGGGAAGACCAAGAAGTCGTGGGATGGAAACACAAACATTACAGGCACAAAAAAGGCCAGGGCAAGATAACACTTGCCTTAAGAGGAGGATGAGAAGCATCAGAGAGGATCGGAGCCTCGAAGGCGCTGCGCAAGGGAGTATCGTGAGGAGACATCAGGTTGGTTATGCCTTACGAGACCCTGGGGGGAGAAGGCGTTTCGCCTACACAAAATGGTTAACCGAACCTACACCAGCTGGGAAGAGTCCAACCACATGCAGGGAGAAGGAAGGGGCTTTTTCGGACGATATCTGGCCGGTACCTCACCTGTGAAAAACATCAAATATTCTTTCTCGTTGACCCCTTCCGATTCCGCGATCAGTCTGTAGGAGGATCTAGAAGTACTGGCTTGGAATCCTGACAAAACTCAACCACACCGGCTAATATTCAAAAGTAACAAAGTAATAGTCAGTAAGTAGGCGAGGGCCCTGAGCGTGGAAACGTAAGAGTGATTGGGGAATCTCGGTGAGGGAAACTCGAGAGATCTTCTCGGGGCTCATAAAGAAACTCCCGTGAAACCCAAAATAACAAGGAACCGAACATGAAGAAAGACTTTCCGCGGAAAGGGGGGGAGTAAGGATCTTGCACAGAAAAGAAAGGCCGACTCTAGAGGAAGGTCTCTGAGAAGACAGGGGAGGAGTAGGACAAGTCTTGGGGCAAGGCAGTAGAGGATGCAGTAAACGGGTTTCGGTAGAGGGAAAAACTTCAGCAGAACTAAAACAACAACAACGATTAGATTCAAAGATGATCGAAGTGGCCAAGAGAGGACCTTGCCTGGTCACAAACTATCGTGAAGACAGGGGGGGGGGAATCCCATCTGGCATTGCTTTCACAAAAAATATACGCGATAAAACGGCCGGGAACGGTGCCTTTTTAGGTTCGTGAGGGAAGAAAGATAGAATGCTTCTAGGGCCACTAAAGCGGACATCATCCTTGTGAAGCAAGGCCTAGGGCGTACAGGAAAGAGTTGAAATGGAAGAAGAGGTAGTAGGGGCGCGTGGTTGAGGAGGTAAATTACGGAAAGGAAGTAGGAGCTCTCGGTGCAAAATGAGTCGGGGAGCAGGGAAAGATAAGGGAAACGGAGCAGAGGGGTGGACACGAAAACCATATTGAGGTGAGGTGTTGGACCAGTTGGATTGGGGAAATATAATTGGGGGATGCAGATGGTAAGAATGGGGCGGGAGAAGCCTCCATCAGAATACGGTTGTAACGGTGATGTAGTATGAAGGGTGACAAAGGAAACAGGTAGTCGCGCGATACCTTTAGAATGAGATGGGCGTATCGGGGGAGGAGGGGGGGGATAGCTCTCGCAGCAGGCGCGCAGTGTCCTCTCCATTTCGTGAACAAGAGTGTGTTAGCTGGGTCTTGGAGTGCGAGATGAAGGCTCTGAGGAAAGAGAGGAGTCTCCAACTATGGGGACCTTACTGGAGGGGGGAGTATACCTGGACTTGAGTGGGTAGTTGCAACGAGCTTAACCAATCCTTAAAGAGCAGTTCGGAAATTCCATAAAGCAACCAAGGACGGATCATTGGATAGGTCGCAGGGGGAAGGCCCATTAGGCTATGGGAGGCGAGTAGGATAGGTCGGGCGGGGACTAAAAGGACAAGAAAATATCCTTGTAAAAACATCCCCTTCCACTTCTCAAGGACTAATACATCTTGTCAAGAGTGACAGTTAGATGACAGTAAAATAACGCGTCTAGGTTTCGGAAGGGGCTGGAAAGGAAAGGCCGGAAGGTTAATTGGGGAAGAACACGGTGGGGAAAATTTGGAAGAAAGAGCACGGTCAAGGGAGCCGATAGAAAAACAGAAGACCCTTATATCCCTGCAACAATCGGCCGTTCAAGAAAATAAAATGGACAAGCAAAGGGCCCCACAACGAAGAAAGTGGGGGGAGGGGTACACCAACGTATTGACTTTCTCTTTTATAGCTGTAAACCTACCCATCCGGTGATGACCAGCGAAAATGGGGAATCACCCTCCCACAGTTGCGGATAAGTGGGGTTGTTGAACAGGTGCAATTCCCGGAGCCGGGGGGAACTCCTCTCAAAAAAGTTCTAGGTGGGGGAGAGAGGAAACATAATGTCGAGAGTGAGCTAGGCGCGATTACGACCAGACTATGAGGGAAAAAATAGTCGGTAGGGGAGGAAGAGGGGAGGACGTGCGCGCAACAAAGACTTGGATCAAAGAGAGGGGGGAAAGTTGTTGGGGGGGACTTTGACACCTAGAAACAAGGTGAAAATGAGACCCAGATGGGTGCAAAGGATAGGAATTTGCAAAAGAAAGACCTTTAAAATAACTCGCAACTAATCAACAGAACGCGCGCTAGGCACGAGACCCTGCAGTACGGATGTCATTAAGTGAATGGGAAAAAAAGAAAAAGTTGATTGGAACTAAAGAGAAAGGGGACGCTAAGAAAAGGGTTTTCGCCTGATGAACGATAAACGGCAATAACACGCCTGGCAAATGGGGGCTTCAGCGAAAAAGGCGGACAGGGAGGAAAGGAGAAGGCGCTCTGTCAGCAGAAAAGGAGTAGCACTCAAGGTTATAGGAAAAAAAGCTCCTCAAAGGAAAGGAGAAGAGGGGTCTGGAACAGGTATGAACCGCCCAGATCCGCGTGAGCGGCTGCAAATCCCACGCGAAATCTTTCCCCCCCAGAATCCGGGTTGAAGGGGGAAAAGTATGAGACCTGGCGTGGGAATGGAAGAGGGGGAGAAACAAAAAGCATAGAGCTCGGCTGGCGGATTAGAGAAACAACTGAAAGAGATAAAAAAAACTGAAAACGACAAAATGGTCGACCCCCGCACCAACGGCTACTCGTTACAGCAAGGCAGGGGGGAACATCGCTGAGCGCGAGACGAAAGGGGGGGGAAGAGCGATAGAGCATTCACAGTTGGGACTGGTAGGCCTCAAGACGCAGAAAAAGACAAAAAAAAGGACTCACAAGGAAGAGAGAGCGTCGCCACTCACCAGACGGATAACCGTCAGGGGAGCTGGTGCCAGAAGGAAAAAAACGCGGGGAGGTCGCTGAAAAAAGGACAAGCGCAGTGAAGGGGTGATGAGGGCTGGTAATAGATGCTCCCCTAGTAAGGTTTTTACCTCCAGCTTGGGGGGTCAGGAGGGCCAAGAAAATGGGGACAATCGCCTCGAGGTGGGGGTGAGGGGGCACGCAAGAACGAAGAAAAAATACTGAGATAGGGGGGCATCGAGCGTAAATGGAAGACGGAGTGGGCCGAAGCGCCCTGGCCATCGAAGCTACGCTCGAGGGTCGATCGCGACACGGGTCCCCAGAGGGGGAACTGAACTAGAATCGAACCCAACAACAGAGGGAAAAGCAAAGGGGAGATGGGGATCGTATGCACGCTTCCGGGGGAACCACCGGGTCGGCAAGCACCTAGAACGCTTCTGAACTGGCCAGCAAAAAAGGAGGTCGGGACGTCCAAAAGCGGGCCAGGATAGAGGGAGGATAAAGTCCCAGATCGCTATAAGATCTTCAACTAAACAGGAGGCGAAAAGGGGCGTCGATTCACTCTGCAGAAAGTCAGGGCGGAGGAAGCAAACGTTGGAAGTGGTCCCGGGCGCATCGCGAGCGCACCGAAACACAGATCCTCGGCTTCCGGTGCGAGAGGAAAATGGCGGAAGAACCGCGTGGTAATGTGGTGCAAAGAGGGCAAACAGGACCGGGAGAGGGGGGGGGTGGCCTCCTGACCTCTATTTCGACATCAGGAGAAATCTAAGGGGGAGGTGGAGGGTCAGAGGACAAACGAATCCTGCGCTGCAAGGCACAGAGTGAACAGAAAAAAAAATCCGCTTCAACATTAGCCTCTCGTGGGCCGGGTGTATGTTCAGGGGATGAATGGAGTGGGGGGACTACCGGAAGGGGTTAAGGGAAGGTATCGGGGATAGTTGTGGGTTGCATCAGGGGAAAAGGTTTTGAGGTAGAGCAGAGGAAAAATCCAAGCAGGCACAAGGCGGCGTCTCCAGGAAAGGCCTCCGCCCGTCGCCACGCTAACGGAGACCTGTAAGGGGGACCAAGAGAGAGACGTGGAATCTAAACAGGAAGAGAGGAGTCCTGCCGAAAGATCTGGGCATTCGGAAAAACAAAGGGGGCAAGAGAGAAAAACCTTGAGGGTCGGATGTAAAAATGTTCCCCGATACTCTGCTCATCGGGGGGCGCATGGAGGCGAAAGCCCTCATCAATCCGGAGATAAGCGCTTGAGGACCGGTCTGACCTATAGGGAAAAGAATGGCTGGATAGCGCTTCGAAACAATAGAGGAAGGAAAAAAAGGGACCTCTCTCACGTATCATATCAACTTTTCTCGGACGGTCAAGGAAGGGAGCGGAGTCCGAAAAGTGCAGGGACAACTTAACCCTATCCGAACAACGCTAGGGGGCTAGGCCGTACGCGTGCTTGGCAAGGGCTCTCGCAAAATGCCTTAACTAGAAGGGACCAAACGAGGACTGGATAAGGGGAGGTGCAAAAAATTGGTCCGAGGAGGGTCGTAAGGGAAAGGAGGAGCAGCTCGGGGTGTCCAAGCGAACCCACATTTGAAGTGAAGTAACACGGTGGGGCTTATGTAAACGCGGACGCTACTTCCGTAGGGGGGTACAGAGAGAGGGGAGAGGACGAGGGAAAAGCAAGGCCGTTGAAAAAAGACAGCGGCGTGCTCAGAACCCGGGAATAGAAGAAGATTAACTGCAAAGTACTGTGCTGCGAACCTGGGGGAGTGGTTTGGGGGGGAAACAGGGGGGGGATGGCATCTGCAAACTGGATACACCACAGTTGCAGAAGCGTGCTTGGGCTTCAATTGGGGAGGGAGGGAACACCCGAGGTTAGGGGAGGGGGGTATCACCGTGGATAAACTTTCAGCCTCCGGACACCTGGTGTATTTTCATTGCGTTGAAAAGGGAGGCACCTGAGCTTCAAACGCAAAGAAAAAAACGGGGGAGAAGGGGACGGTTCAAAATTGTTTTCAGAGGTTTGTGGAAAGAATGACCCGGTGGTCCAACGAGGAAAGCTACCACGCTAATTCCTCAGAAAAAAAAGGGGAAAAAAAGGAGGGTGAAGAACCGTCATGCTGAAGCTAGTAGTACCGGTCCCCGGACGGAGGTAACTGATGACTCTGAATTGAACGGGGGAAAGAAAAGGGGGAAGGAAAAAACAAAAGAAGAAAAGTGGGATGGCTTGTCTCTAAAGCCCAGCAGGGGGGAAAAAGACACGGGCCCAGAAAAAAGAGAATCATTGGTCCGTTGGGTTCACGGAGGGAGAGGGGGGTGGGACGGGCCCGGCGGGGTCCATGCTTCCACTTTGTGCTTAGAAAAAAAAGCCATCCGACAGGCTTAGAAAAAAAGAAAAAACGCACAGAGGGAGAGGGGAAGAAAGGGGGGGAATTCCTGGACGTCATCAGAGGCGAGGGTTGTGCGAGGCAAGAAGTAAAACTGCTACCAAAAGGGAGCCCTACCATGACAAAACGGGAAAGGAAGATGGAAAAAGTAAGGCCTTCTCTAAAACTATCTCAAGGTCAACCGTGCGCTTGATCTTCTGGCCGTCGGGTATTTTCGGGAATGATGAGTGTGCCATGACGGTCATTCCGGACAACACTAAGAGATAAAAGCCACTCTAATGAAGGGAGCCTCCGCAAGTGCCACACCTCGCTTGCGATGTAAATCTTCAAAGGGCGCAAGGGCAGGGGAAAAGAATAAGGGAGAGGAGGGACGCACTAAGACCAACAACCTGGTCGAAATACTGCCAGGAAATAGAGAGATTGCACTTCCACTAGTATTATTTCCGCTGTAAAATACTCTCTGGAAAAGGGGAAATAGGAAAGGGGAAGGAGACTAACGACTCAAAAAAGAAAAAAAAGGTCAGCCAGCCTGAAAGGGGGTAAAAAAGGCTCAGGGTGTGGAGGGTGGAGAATCGGGCAACCGTCTCTAGATGTCGATATCGGGGAAAGTACTCCAAGTGGGAACCGGGGAGAATAAAAAGTAAAAGTACGGAGTTTCCAGCGTCTATCGGACAAGCGACAAACGTCAAAAACTTGAGATGTATGAAAAAAGAAAGGATGGGAAAGATCCGGTTTTCCACTATCCGGAATACGTGTGTTTAAATGCCGAGACACGTAGAAATAGGAACAAGGGAAATAGGTCACGCAAATATCAGAGGGAGGAATTAGGTAAAAAAAACTGGGGAGAGACGGATTCTTCCATCAAAGGCATGTTTTGGCTTTGGGAGACGTTGTGGGACAGTCGCGAGAAATTGGAAAAAAAGCAGAATCGTGGCGAAGGACAGAGGCCTACTAAGTGAAATGAAAGGAGAGAGAAAAGGGGGGAGGTATGAATCTTCGTGGCAGAAAGGGGTTTCTATGATTAGTCTGAATAATAGAGATGAAATGCACCCTCTTGGGATAGAAGCAGTAGAGAAACTCGGTGAGGAGCAATTTATTCGTGGCTGCCTGTGTGGGGGGGAAATGATCTAGGAAAGAGGGTCACATCGGAGGTTCGGAAGAATCATCTGGAGAACGATCATAAGAAGTACGGAAATGGGAGCGAGTCACGTTAAATCAAGGCGAGAAATAGATGCAGAAACAAAAAAGGGTCCTCTTAGAAGGGAGGGAAGGAGGTGTACGTTGGGGGGGGTAATAGGCGGAGCTAACGAAAAGTTTCCCGGGGGAGACTTTGAGAAGAACCGGAGACGTCGCTAGGTCGGCAAAAAAAAAGGACCGTGGAAGCCGCCCGTAAAGAAGGCAGAAAAGCGACAGCCTCAGAAACAGCCAAAATGTGTCGCGGGTTTTGTTCAGGTAGACTAAGAAGAGGGGGGCAAATGGGAAAGAAACCAGGCCCACGACAGAACTGAAAACAATAAAAAACAAGGCCCGGGGCGTAGGTCACGCGGTTTGAGGGCGCGCGCTAGTTCTTCAGATCCACTTATGTGGGGGAAGGCAAAGAAAGGGAACTGGCTCCAAAGCAACAACCCCAGTACCAGAGAAGCCTCCGAGAGCCAGAGAACGCGAAGGGGACCAAAACCACTCCCAAAGAAGGGCCCCATTATGGGTGTCTTCCTAGGGAATTAGATAAGGGGAAGGATTCACGGGAGTGGAGTCTCAAGAAAGAAGGGGTGGACAAAAATGAACCAGTTGAAGCACCAGAAACGTTCTGAAATGGGTGGGGGTGGTGGGGAACATAGTATAGAGGTACCTAAGGGAGAGGGGCCAGCGAGTATGGGTGGTCTCGCAGCCCTCGTGCCCGTTCGATCAAAGCGGATGGTTACACGCAGGACGGGCTGGTATAGGGAATAAAATCGAGGAAAAGTTCCAAATGAAATAAAATTGGACTGCCAAATTGGTGGGGAAAAAGAAAGATAGGGGGTAGGGTTTAAAAGGGGTGTATGGTGTGGAATAAAAAGTAGGGAGAGAGGGGGGAAGCCCCGGGACATATCGAGCCTCTATAATTTTCGGGGGAAGCCGCCTAGTTTCAACAATGATAACAAGGGGATGGAAAAGGCACAACAAAAGTAAAAAAGGACCCGCAAACAAAGGTCGGTAAGTCGGAAAAAATCAACTAGTGTCGGTGGACGATTAACGCACTTTGCTTCCAACGCGGTCCGCTCGTCTAGACATGGTGAGGTAGAAGGGGAAGGGGGCTAGAAGGCAAAGGAGGGGACCAAAATTGGTACAGACTACTAAATTAAGGCGGTGTGGGCAGCTGCGGGGAAGGAACGATTAAAAGGCGTTTTGAATGATTGTGTCTAAGCGAGATTAGACAAACGCCGGAGGAATCGTGAGGGACCACGTCATAACTCAAGCATCGGGTCAAAAGGCTGGATGCGCGGTGGGAAGAAGGTGGGTAAAAAGGAACCTGGTCGCCAAAGGAATAGGGGGTGGGTATCTTGCCGCTAGTATCAAACTACAGAGCTTTGAAGCCCACAGGATCCGGAGGGAGGGTCCTATTTTCTGCAGGTCTGCGTCCTTCTCTTGCTACTAATTCTAGAAGGTAAGGGGGTGGATGACTGGGGAAATAAACTAAAACATCTATCAAAAAACAAACGATTCACACGCCAGATCGGTCAACCGGCGAACCAGTTCTACTACTTGACGCCTCAGGCTCCTACGATCGTCAGCTTTACGCTTGGGTGCAAATCAAGAATAAAGGGCCAATCGCGTTGGAGGGCAAAGACGTCTGATCGGCAGAACCGGGGAAAAAAGATCAACGAAAATGCGCGTGAATCGGGAGACCGACTCGATGTCGGGGGGGAGGGGCGTTAACCCCTTCACTTCGGCTTTTCCCTCCAACACCAAAAGAAAAAGAGGAGGGGAAATAAAATCCTGATCGAGCAGAAGCGAGTTTGGGGATGGGGACGGGGCTAACGAGGCACCAAATCATCGAGACAAGAATAAAAAGGGGGATCCATCTTTCCCGCCGCTCAAACTATCTCCCAAAACATCAAGTCAGCTGATACGAAGGCAAGACAAGACCCCTCGGGAGAGTTTATGGGAGGAAGCTATCAACTATAGGGACGATGCGATAGATAAGAGGAGAGTGTGGACGCAACTCCGCCCGGGCAAGCAGCCAATAGATTGAAGGGGGCACATTAACAGGAACGAGGCGATGTCACAACAACAAGCTTGGGGGATTAAAGAAAGAGAGATGAGTTCACCGTTCCAAGAGGGAAAAGTGTTCCGCGGGTCGACCCTCGAGAGTGAGCTGAGGAAAGGGGGGGGGAAATCGGAGTCGGGACACAAGAAGGAGCTCACGGCAAACATCTCGCTAAGCCATCCCTATGTTCTTAACGCTTTCAGCTTACACGGCGGGGTGCGGATAGGGCGGGGAAAAAAACAGCTGGATACCGGGGGGGAGAATAAGCGCGGAAAGGCAAAGGAACGCCAACGGGCGGGTCGAGCTGAGTGCAAAAGAATAAAAGGAGGAGGGGCCGTGTGTCCCGTCTCACCAGCACATGGTACTTTTAGGTGTCTCGGAAAGGAGGGTAAAAGGAAATGAGGGAGAAAGGCGGCAACAATTGTAGGTAGTCTATTGCGGGGCGAAACCCGATCATCCGATGCCCGCAACTGGGAAGACGAAGTCAACCCATAGTTCCCCGGCTTCTCTGAAAGGGCTAGGGAGAGGCCAGGGAGAAAAAGGGGTGAGAGGTTGGGGGGTCGAGGCCGGAATTTGAAGGAGAGGAAGGGTAGGGAGAGTGTTGCAGCGATGATGTCGGTAGGGGTATCCATCCGCCAGCCGCTCTCTGGAAAAGGACCCGGAGAAATCAGACGCTCAGGTCGCAAAAAAAAAAACAGGTGGGGATTCCACTCGTACGGTGAATCGCACAGGAAATAAATCCCAGGACAATAGCTGGGCGGCCGTGGTGCCTCCACAGCAAGAAGAGGAGAAGGCCTTCGTAAACGCTGGGTGTTTTACCGCTGCGAGGAGGACGGAAAATCGGGTTGACGAGAAAAAAAAGAAGGGATCCAGAAAAAGGAGCGTCGAGGCAAGGGGCGACGTGGAACTGGCGGAAAAACACGGAATCGTCAGGATGGGCAAGGAAAAGAAAGGGCAACTCTCTCGAGAGTTAAGGAAGAGGAAATCTCAAATCTGAGCGACTAGGGAGGGTCAAAAGAAGGAAGGTGCAAGAACACAAGGGGACGTTTTCCCGGAAGTCATGGTGCCGCTCAGGCCGGACGGTCAGTAGTTTCGGGGACCGTCAAAAAGGAAAAAGGTGGAAAAACCAGGGCTGGATTCACCTCTAGGAAGAAGCGACGCGCTGGCCCTTGGTCTCGGTCCAGCCGCAGGGGGGGGGAAAAAAAAAAAACCATGATCAGGGGGAGTATCCCAGGGAGAAAAGGAACGCGAGAGGAAGAGCGTAGGTCTGAGGGGCGGGAAGGCATTGCACTCGCGCTTAAGCCCCAAGGAAGGGGGAACGAGTATAGGGCCAAGAGTCCTCCCGACGCGAAAAGGGAAACCAGTGAGGGGGGCATCGGTCAAATGGTGGAAGCACCCAATGTCTCGCGCTATGAGAAGGGCGGTAAAACAGGGCAGGGCTGAGTCAGCGGCTGGGTGAAAAAGCAACGTCGGGTCAGAAAACCACATCGGCACCTCCTCACCTGGAGTGCAGGCGGGGGGGCCCTGTGGGACCGGGTTAATAGCGGAAAAACGTGGAAAGAGGCTAGGGTGCTCTATCAATTAAAGTCGTGGGGGGGAGTCTGTGGGAGGAAAAGGGAAATGCATAAGAGACCTCGGAGTAGCTGAAGCATGCTCCCAAAAGGAGGGAAAGACAGTGAAAGAGAAAAAAAATCAACAGTGATGCGTAAACAAGAACGGTAACTCACGCGGAAGTGGCCGAGGGGGGATGGGGGGGGAAACCTCTGCAAACTAGATTAAATTTTCAGTGAGGGGAAGGAACGAGCCCCGGGGTAAAAGGGCGAGAGGAACCTCTTATGGTACTTGGGTCAGATGAGTAAAATCGGGAAGGAAGACTGGGGTGTAGAACGTAAGATTAACGGGACATGAGCAGAGCAAGCCCAGGCGGCTTCCCGTGTGGCTTCGACAACCGACTCGTTTCAGAACCAATGACCCGGGCGGCCTCCAGAGTTAAAAGAGAACCTGGCGTCGCACCCGACCAGCAGCAAAAAAAAGCCCAAAGACATTCAGGAGGCTCGTGAGAGAAACGGATCGAGAAGTCTCTCCTGAGTAAGGGGTCGAGGCCAATGGCTGGGGGGAAGGAGAGGGGATGTGTATGCTAGGCGTGAGCAGAGAGGGCAATACCAAGTTTACCATCGCTCAGAGAGAACCCTGATCCAGGGGACACAAAGCTAAGTTCGGAATATCGGAAGGAGTCCAGACATACAGAGATTCTGACTCAGGGAACTCAGTTAACGTTCTAAAAAAGGAGGCCTAGGAAATGGTTAGACGTCTACCACGAAGGGAAGGGGCCGGCTGACTCAATTCAATCAGTCTAACCATCAAGAAACGCGGGGATGCCTACTATCTGCAGCGGGGGGGAGCTTTGGGGAAGGTAATCCTACGACCGGGCACCAGGAAAAAGGCCCGGTCAGAAGGGACTGAGGGCCAGTCTTCTGTGCTCACCTCACTCAAGGGCGGACAGAGATAGGGGGGGGGGTGAGAAGGACGACCGAGTTTTTGAAAAAAAGCTTGTAAGCAGGCGGGACCTGGGGGGGGGAAATGGCCCTACTATTAGCTCACCACAACAACTAGTAGTATTAAAATATATGGAATTGCAGGACTTGACACAACAGGGCCAAGGGGGAGCGCGGGGGAAAAAAAAGAGTAGGGTTACGGCGTAGGGGATCCTAAGGGAGGGGCGTGGGATCATGAGACTAAGAAATTACTTGCCCAAGAATTTCGTATGGAGTGTAGGGAGGTTGGGAGGGATTCGTCAGATTCAAAGAAAAGGGGAAAAAGTAAGGAGGGGGCGAGGAACATCTAGAGGAAATCATCAAGGAGGAAATAGGGCGCGTGGAATACCAAAAGGAGACGTGAAAAAAGCAAAATGGTTGGGAGGCATAATAATTCGCCCATCTAGAGGCCTCAACGCAGGTGAGGAAAAATAAGCGGTACAGGGAAACATCGATTTCAGGGGTCACCTGTGGGGTGAAAGTTCTGGGGGGTAGGGAAAGAGAGTAGGAAGACTGGGAGGGCAGTGCGGGTCTGCCGGAACAAGGTCGCATTCCATCCCCTCGGCTCCATGAAAAAAAAAAGGGGACGGAGTAAAAGGAACGGAGAAAAAGAGATCAACGTCAGAAGGTTCATCGAGAAGAGCTAATTGTTGAAGGGGGGAGGTGAAGCTGAACTGAGTGCAGCGGCGGTTGAAGGAACTGTGGCTTTGGAGAGTCGACGCGCCGGTTTTAAAGACAAAAAAAAAGTGGGGGCATGACCTGGCCGCAATGGCCGTGAAGTAAAGCCATCAGAGGTCCCAGCCGCTTCTGAAGCCAAGAAAGAAGATGATAGTCGCGGTAGTCGGGCTTTATCTGAATCATTCATATTTTCACGCAACCTCCCAAGAGACTTCTACAGACGGAGCCGGAAAAGTACTAGGTGACGACAAGGTTTTATAAAAAAGCTTTCGGAAGTCTGCCTAATAGGTAATTTGCAGCGGCCAAGTGAAAAATGAAAAAAGGGGCAGAAAAACCCGGACCAGAGGCGCCTTCCCCTGGGTAGATCCCGGTCCGCTCAAATGACGCGGGGCCGCTGCAGGGCCGAACCCAACGAGAAACTCCGTACCACCTAAAGGCACGCCCCTGAACGAGCGCAGGTGAGGTGAGGCGGAAGCGGTGATGGAACCTCTCCCAGCGTTTAAAGACTTCCCTTGACAAAAAAAAAAGGTCGAAGGTGTTGTGCGACAGACAAGTGATGCACGGAAGACCCAGCAGAGCAAGAGAGTGCAACATCGCAAAGGCTTCTTGGGGAGAACAGAGCAGGAGGGACACGCAGATTCTGAGGAGAGCACGAGGAGAAGAAATCGGTGGAGATTTCCGGTGGTCCCTCAACGTAGGGTAAGTGGGGGTGAGGGAACCATGAAAAGAGGCACGAAGACCCAAGATGGGTGCCTCGAAAAAAGGGGAGGAGCAGCCGGTGCCAAACGACGGACGAAAAAACACGCGAAACAAGATGCAGGCAAAAACAGAGCAGAAAAAGAGGAGACAGGTGAACCAGCCGAGGGCTTACTAAGCAAAATCGGCAAGATGATCGCTCCGGGGTTTATTGTGCGCTCTGTTTACTGTGACCATGGTAACGCGGGCTAGAAGAAGGGGGGTCGTGGAGGGGCCCGGAGAATGCGCGGACTCTTTACTCGGAGAGGCTAGCGAAACAAACAATAAGCGGGACCCCGCGAACCGGGGGATCATCCACTTGGGTCTAGTCCGTTTCCACTTTGATGGACCTAAAAACTTTCCTCATAGTCATGGCGAGGGGATGCGTCTGACTATATAAAGACTAGAGGAAAGACAGTGCCTTGGGGAAAAGAATGTGGAAGGGGGAGTAGGGCGCGAACGCCGCATGAAAAGCGTGAGGGCTTTCACCTCATCTGCAAAAAATAAAATATCTAGAAGACCAAGCTGCCGTTACTACACGGACCTGAGACTACGTGCAATCACCAGTAAAATAAGAAGAAAAGGTGGAGAACAGGGGTAACTGCGGGGTAAATCAATGTCCCTCCTTTTCGGCAGACTACGCTTATCCGTGAGCAGCAAAAGAAAGCAAGCAGCGCGTAAACATCGAGGGGGGTGCGGAGAAAAAGACTGGGAGTCGGTGGCAACGAGGGATCTTCGAAGCAGAAAAAAAAATCAAGGCAGTCAGCTCGATTAGGGCGTGCAACCTACTCTAGGGAACCCATCTAACACGGGTACCGAAAAAAGGTGGAACAAGCCGTCAGACGATCGCTCGGGCATAGGGAAAAGGGCCTCGCAAGAAACGTCGGAGGCGCCGATAGCATCATCGAGGACGCTAATCACCCTTTTCTCGTGAGCAACACCGCCCTGGCAGAAAACCCGTCAGGGGCGAGCGAACACGGTTTCAACAGGCAAGGAAAG
>Ga0179591_1336251_pt1 | contig 14565 bp, 12 predicted proteins | sample CZOMad2_1_08_16f_FD_182891 | JGI IMG/M metagenome (GOLD analysis project Ga0179591, IMG submission 182891) | Vadose zone soil fungal communities from Angelo Coast Range Reserve, California, USA - CZOMad2_1_08_16fungal (PacBio error correction) | ecosystem: Environmental > Terrestrial > Soil >...
GTTATTGAAGAAAGAACTACTCAAAGGGGTGTGAGAGGAGGGAGGAAGGAAGGAAGGAAATGACAACCCTTCCTGCTGCAAAGGTAGGGGGATAAAATAGGAACGTGACATAAGACAGAGAAGGGGGGAAGAGCGGTGCAGAGAGGAAGGAAACCACTAATAAAAATACTTGGAGAGAATAGAGGAGGCAAAAGGAACGCTGTGGGGCGCCATCAAGGGGGATGCATTCAAAGAGAAAAGCTAATATCGGGAGAAAGTCGAAGGATCTCCTTAATGCTCAAGGAGGGGAGTGGACTACAACAAGAGAAATTCTCTTTAAAAGAAACTCGAATGGAAAGAGGAAGAGCAAAATAACAGAAAAACGGGAAAAAAAAAAAAAGGGGAGAAAAGTGTAAGGGGTACTAAACTGCCATCGGAAATCAGTAAAGAACACCTCTCCCATAACGGGGCGTCGGGAAGGACTGTTTCGACTGAACTGAATGAGCACGGTGCTGCTTTATCTGATAACGCAATAGGGGAAGGTAAGTGGCACGAAAGGAATGAAACAATATACAACCGTGATTTAATACAAAAGGAAAATGGGGATTGCCAGGGGGAAAAAAAAATGACGAGGGAGCCAACTGAAATGGGGCCATCTTCACAGAAGAAAGGGGCGTCAGGAAAAGGACAACAAGTGCATGGAGGAAAAAAGAATTCTGGGGAGGTGGTGTTGGAAGGGGCATGAGAAGGGGGATAGGAAAAAAGAAATACAAGAATAACGACAATTTTTCCTTCTAGTTGAGAAGGAGGACTAGAATCGCCTGGTAGAAAAAGGGTCTAGAGAAACGGAATCTGGAGGGAGAGGGAGTGCACCAAAAAAATTGTGAGAGTATAGAAAGAAATGTAAAAAGAGAATTAACAGGAGAGCAAAAGTCCTTCACTTGCTCTTCCATGGGAAAGTAGCGGGAAGGAGAGGGGGGAAGAAAGGAAGGGAAGAACAAGCATTTCTGAAGCTAAGAGAAGAGAAAAAGAATACAAAAGTAGTGAACAGTGGCCCCTCCGTAACGGACACAGAGAGGGGGGCGCGAGGAGTAGGCTCGGAAAAAAGGCGAAAATGGCCAAGGGGCACTCAGCCGAAAGCGGCTCGAGGTAAGGATAGAGTAAGAGCGGGAGAGTTCGGCTTTACTTTTTCAACCAAGTGAAAGAGGGAAGAGGGGGGGACAGATGAGCACGTTGGTCTCGAGGACATCGAAGGCGTCGAAGAACGAAAAGTGGAAACAAAAACATAAAAAAAAAGACAGATGGTATCGCATTTCAAAAGAAACGACGAGAAATAGAAAGAAAACGCTCCATAGCGGGGGGAGAGAAAAAAAGTGACATAACGGAAGAAGAAAAAAGAACTAACAAAGGTCGTTGGGAAAAAAAAAACATTAGACACATACAGGGCTCAAAGGGAAAACAACAGATACAAGCACCAAGACACGTGAGGAGAGGGAAATAATAGGAAAGACGCAAAAATCCGGGGAGGTTCAACGGAGGAAAACAATCAAAGGAGGAAACAAGGTGGGATGAAGACGGGATTCAATACTAATGGTGCAGGAGAAGGAAACCAAAAGATAAGAAAGAAGAGAGCGGCATGAAAGAGAGCGTATCTAGAGGACAAGAAAACCAAAAGAAGTACTGATCCATTACAAGTGACAACAAAAGGGAAAGGTCGAAAAATAAAGAGGGAGAAGGAAGATGAAGAAGAAAAGGAGAGGGATAGGAAGGGAGTAGTAGGAACGCAGAGGAAAGATGAGAGAGAAAGAAAAACCCGTGTCCCTTAAAAAGAGAAAACCCGAAAAACGACTCAAAGTGCACGGGGGAAGGAGACGCCGAGAGAATCACGAGGAATGCTCCCAAAGGAAGCTTGGACAGAAAGAATGAGTGGCAGGTAAAGAAAAGTGCGGGCAACTAAAAACCAGACACATAGAACACCAATCGAGACAAGATTTCAAGAAGAGGGTACCCTGAAAGGGATGGGAAGAAAAATACCAAAAGGGGATACGCAAAAAAGGGGCAGATAATAAGAGGAAGGTACAACCCTTAATAAGAAAAATCTCTTTATTCAGAATAGGTGGACAGAAGGAAAAGATTCGTCGCGTATACTCAGGAAGGAGAAGAAACAACGGAGAGCATGATCTGCAACAACACCACGAACACAGTTTCTGGAAAAAAAATTTAAGGGATAAGGGAGAAAGACGTAATTGAGGGCAGTGCTATCGTAGCTCCCAACGAATGACAGGCGTTGAGGTTAACAAGATGAAGAGGGAAAGGGACACCTGGGAGAAAAAGAAACATGCGAGGCGTAATTCTTCTGGACATCGTAGGGAAGGGGGTGCGAAAGACGATGAGAGGTAAAGAACTGGTTTACTAAAAAAAAAAGCGTAAACCGCTCGAAAAATCAATGAAAAAGAAGGGCCCGGGGTCGGAAGCACGCAGTCAAGGGAGGAGAACTCACAAGGTCGGCACATCTGTAGCGCTAGAGGAAAACCTAAGAGCATCGCATAATATTTTTCAAAAGGGTGGAGGTCGAAAGAGTCCGATACTAGCAGAGAAGAGGGTCTCGATAGACAGAGGAACAGCAATTAAGAAGAAGAAAATTCAAGAAAGGGATGTGGAAGATGCCCATAAGATGAACCGCATTTGGCTCTGGAAGGGTAAGGGAGAGAGAGGAAACAGATACTCACTAAAACGTGGGCAGACAAGAAAGAGCAGAAAGAACCAGCCAGAAAGATTGAGGGGGGATAAGGAGAGGGGAGAACAGGATGAGGAAGAGGGAAGGGGAAGTGGAAGGTGGGGAGTTATAAGAAAAGAAGGACAGCGGGTAATAACCGCAATTGGTCTATGAAGAGAAAGGAAGCTGTTTGAAGAAGAATCAGGAAGGAAGTTGAACATAGGAAACCGTTGGCAAGGGCAAAGGACAAGAGCAATCAACCACGTGAGAAAGAAATGCTACAAATTCCATAAAAGAATTTCAAGGGAAAGAAGAAAGCGGACCGAACAATGAAGTCTAATTCCTCAATTCAAGAGGAAAAGTGGACAAGATAGAATCCAAGAACTAGATGAAAAAAAAGGTTGGGAATGCGTACAAGAAGTACAGGAAGTCACAATGCTTTTCAATAGCAAAGAAAGGATTGGAAGGGAAAGGAGAGGCTTCCACATCTTTGTGTGCTCGCCGAGTACAAAAGGGGAAAAAAAAACTCGCATCAAAGTAGAGGACGGGAATAATGGTGGGGGTAACCTAGAAGATTAACTTATAACTAGGCAGGGGAAGTCTAAACAAAGGGCGCCGCGAAAAAGGGAAAGGGGAGCCACTGAGCTGTAAGGGAACGAACAAAGGAGATAGGGGGGATTAAGCCAGTGGGACGGAACAGGAGAGGTACATTGGAAAGTAGCCAAAAAGCTAGAACAACGAAAACAGAAGACGAGCCCTCCAGAGAAAACTCAAAAAAGTCAAGAACATCAACTCAGGACCGTTCAAGGGAAAAAAGGGGAGAAACAAAAAGAAGAATAGCGAATACATTCAAGAAAAAACATCTCGGCGCCCTAGCAACCAGGGTTCTAAGAAGAACTCGAAAAGGTCTCGAATAGCAGCGGCAAATTGGGAGGTATTGCGAAGGGAATTAGGCTGAACAGGTGAGAGAAAAAGCGCGGTACAACGTGTGGGGAGAAAGACAGGAATTCGAAGGTCCGCAGAGTAAGACACACATAGATACCAGACATGCACGTCACAGAGAGACTGTGTCACCCAGAAAAGGAAGCCCGGAACGGGCGGGGGGGCCTGGCAAACAAAGCTAGGACTACGAAGAAAGGGACAGGGAAAACCGTTCGTGTAGAGAATACATAAGGAGCCCGGGGGGGTTGTTTCGAGTTAACTTACCCAGGCAGTAGAGGAAAGCGGACCGAGAATAAGAATAGGGTTGATTCATCTAATCCGCGGACCGTGGGGGGGGCGGAAAGGAAGAAAAAGGGGATGGAATGAAGCCGGATTGAAAAGAAGGGCACGAAAAGGGGTGGTCCGAAAGAGGAAGTAAAAAAGCAAGGGGCCCGTCGAAAGAGATCTTGAGAAATCGATGGCGAAGGTACAAAGGGTCTCTGGAAAAAGGGTCAAGTGCCAGGGCGACAAAAACGTGATTCCATATACAAAGAAAACATCTCCAAGAAGAAGCTGTGATCGGCAGGTGGCTCTTCAAACGGAAAAGCAGCTTAGTGGGGATGGGAGATAACAATTTCCTGTGCACAAGAAGGAAAAGGTGTTCTGAGAAAGGTGGGGGGGGGGCAAATGGAAAATTCACTCTGAAGATAAGGAAAACTTACCTTAAGGGGAAGACGGGGGAGGAAGTAACTCGCATTCATTTTCAGACACTATGGGGGTTGGGGGAAGGGGGGGGGGAGTATCGTGGAAAGCGTGCACCCCCCAAAAAAAAAAAAAACGAAAGAAAAAAAACTTAAAGCGCCGCTGGGGGAGTCTTGTGCTGTGAGAAGGGGGGGAAATCGAGGGGGAGAAGCAACAGGAAAAATCTCATATCTCATCAATTGAGGAGGGACAGTTCGCGTGGGCCTTTGAAAGGTCGAGGAAAAAAAGAAAAGTGAGGGTCCAGAGGGAAAGGGTTCAGGAAAGTCCTCTCTTCGGTCGCAACTAAAAATGACTCTTAAAGAGGAAAAGATGGGAAGCCAGCACGCACGCCCTCGGCAAGCCAAAGAGGGGAGTCTGGATCAAAGGGCAGAGAATTGCATGTTACGCGGACAGAGGACCATCGACGCGTAGGAGGGGGGTGAAAGAGAAAAAAACAAAAAGGTCCAGGTCGAGGGAAAAAAACTGATTTTTTACCGAGCCGGGGGGAAGGCAACGGAAAGGGTGGCCAAGAAGTTATCCAAAGGTCTTGGGGAGAACACAAACAACTAAGGACGGGGAAACCAGACTACCAATTTCTTCTTCAGAAACGCAAAAAGAAAAAACCAGGAAGGGGGAAATAGGCTCAGAAGAGACACTGCAAAAAAAAGCTGGGTTGAGCAAGGAAATATAATCAATGATCTTCTGAAGGAGACAAGGGGGGAGGGGCTGAAACAAAAAGCAAAATTCAAAGGGTCAAGGGGGGAGAAAACGAACACCTTTTACCATAGAGCTGCCAGAAAGGGTAAAAATGCCTAAGGGGTCCGTCGAGAGGCCTCCCAACCTCGAGTAATAACTCACCTGACAAAAACAAGCGTAAGGGGATCCCCTAAAGGATAATCATACGAGAGACTAGATTTGTAATGATCCGGGAGTATTTGTGGATCGAGCTTTAAGTGGCCGAAAAATAGACTAAGGTCTTTAAAATTTGTTGACGGGGGGAAAAAAGAGAAAAAACCACTAAGATCTTTGAAAAGGAGACCAGGGTCAAGAGCGGTCAAGTAAAATTCAATAACAACAAACGTGCCCGAGAGAAGAACCACTTATGAATGACCAAGGAGGAATTAAAAAAGAAAAGGTCTTCCAGGATCAAAAGCTAAAAAGAAATAGAGGGGCGGGCAAAGATAAGTAAGGGGAGACACTAAAAACTCTCTGTACAGAAGGGGGAAATAGAGAAAATGGGCTACCCAGCTTATCTTCTACTTACCTCAAAGCAAATGAGTACCGCTTTTCTGAAACTCCTCTTTTGAAAAATAAAAGGGAATGGAAGGAAATGGTTTTCTTCTCCGAATGAATGAAAAGATTCAGAATTTGCATCCTCAGAGGAGAAAAGAATTTTTCAAAACGTGGGGAGGGGAGGGAGAGGAAACATAATTTAAAAAAAGATTTCTCATTAATCCTTTAAAAAAAGTCGTGGTGTCCAATATGGAAATGTAAAAGAAGGGTCCAAAAAAAGTCTCCTATGAGGAGAGGGAAAGATCAGGGGGTGAGGGGAAGCTTTTTCGTTGCTGTGAAAAGAAACAGCTGCGTGAAGGGGTCTCCGCTGACACCTTGGCTGACTTCTGGGGCAACGAAGCGAAAAGCGACGATTTGGCACTCAGAGGGGAAAAAAAGCGAAAGACGGCATAATGAATAAAAAAATAAGAAAGACTGGAAATAAAAAAAAATGGAGAAATTCCATACGGGAGGAGGGAAAATGAAAAACAGGAAAAAAAAAGAAGACCCAGTGCTTTAGGCCAAAAGGGAGAACCTGAGGGGGGGACGCCTGACAATCATTATTTACCTTAAGAAGAGTCGAACAAAAAGGAAAAAAAGGAGTTGAGGGGAGTTAAACTGTAACATCCCACAAGGGGGCAGAACATGGTAGAATATCTCGTTCATTGGAAGGGAGTACCAAAGGAACTAAGACCTCCCATATCCATAGGGAGAGTTACTAATCAAAATCAGCGGACCGGGAAAAGTCTACGACAGGGGAGAAACCTATCAAAGGAAGAAAACTCATCTCTAGCCAGCAGTGAAGAAAAATTTGAGAGAATTGACGTTCATGGAGGATGTGGAAAGCTATTTAGGAGCAGGGGAAAAGGAAAACATCTGCTAGGACGAAAAAAGGGAAACTCGAGGGGGGAATTCCTTCACATATCAATCAGAAAACAAAGGGGATCAAGAAGTGGGGGCAAGAGAAAACCGGCCTCCAAAAAAAGAAGTGGATTGTAATGTGTGGGGAAGAGGGGGGGGAATTAGAAGAACTTTTTATTCTGCCTGAAGAAGTAGCGCCAGGAACGAAAGGAAGGGTCAAATAAAAGGGCACGGTACTGTGAGGGAAGAATTCGAGGCAAGGGGGGTCAGCACTTAGATCAACGGCCGGAATGGCATGGTCGAGATAAAAAAAAAAACGTAGCCTCTTTCAGAGGAAAAGAGAAGAAGGAAAGGGGAAAAACTTCGCACGAAGAGATTGAACTCACCGGGAAAAAAAGGGCTAATTAAGGCGAACTTTCAAGAAGGCCGATAAAAACAAAACTTGTCAGGGACCATGGAAAGGAAAGAAACAGGTTGGAAGTTTAGCTGCATCTTCACCACCCTTCCACCACTGCAAAAAAATGAAGGCAGAGAGCTTGTTCGATCAAAAAGAAAAAGAAAAGTGCATGGATCTGCGCAGCATTCCAAGGGCAGGAATAAATGAGGAATGGTGAGGAGGGTCAGAATTTGGACCAGTCCATTCAGCAAAGGTCAACAAAAAAAACTGAAGAGAGGGACATCGTCGCAGCAGGAATTGCGAAGGGACGAGGAGGATGGGGGGGGAGGGAGGGGGTGTAGAGGGAGACGGGAAACCTGCTTCTCATGCAAGACCGACTGTTAGATTGTGAGGAGAATGGGAAAAAAAAAGTCGGGTTCTAAGGGCACGGCCGCGCATATCGTTCGTAATCGGGGGGAATTGTTGGGATGGGCGATTTTAATTCACTCAACCTCAAGGTGGCAAAAAGGGAGGGATAGTTCGAAATAAACAAGGCTGAACCTCACCCGAACCGAGGACTTCAAGGGGGGGCATCTCAAAACTGGTGACGGCTAGGGGGGGAAAAGCAGAGAATCGGCGAGGGGGGCTAGGAGGAAAATGGGGACCTGTGTCACCCGGGAAAAAAAGAAAAGATTCCATCCCTCTGGGGCGCGTAAGAGGGAGCTGGTGAAGATAAGAGGCATACCTAGGCCAAGGGAAAGAGCAGGAAGAAAGAGGAGGTTTTTTACCCGATAAGAGCTCAACTGCTGAAGAGCCATATCGCAGTTCATGCGACAAGGGGTAACAAGAAAGAAAGGGTCAGAAAATACCAAGGGGAGCGACAAGAGGGCTACACTCCGTAGTATCTATAAGGAAGAAAAAAGAAAAAAACGGGGAGTAGTTCAATAGAGGGGTGCACAGGGGAAAGAAAATGACAAAGAAGGAGAGGAAAGCAGAATAATATCTCCATCTGAAGGGCTTGGGGAAGAATGATCTAAAAGAAAAACACAGTTGTTGAAAAAATCGAGAGGGGATTAAAAACAATTTCAGGAAGTCCGGCCAGCGTCAACAAGAGGTATGACTGGAGCAAAAGCCTGGAGGGAAGGGGAAAAATCTCCCCTTTAAGGAAGAGATGATAGGTAGCTATCAATTAAAATGGTTAAATAGATCTGCCCTATTTAAACAAATAGAAGGGGGACCAGGGTTTCCTCCGACGAATCGTGAACGGGAATAAAGCTGGAAGATCTAACTCTCGCGCGTAAATCAGTGTTTTTCATCCTAGGGACAAAGAGAGATCAAAAAAAAAAAAACGGAGAAGGAAAGGCCGTACCAGCCGGAGGCAAAAGGAAGGGGCAGGCGGACGTTCGTCCAGCTCGGCTTTGCGATCCGACGTAAACCCTTGAAAAGGGCAGGACAGGACGACTGTAGAATAGGCAGCAAAGAAAAGGTACCGCTCTCTGAAAGTCATGACTTCACGGGGCGGGAGAACAGCTCCGGGTAAAAAGAAAACCCTGCAGTAGAGAAAGAGAAGCTGAGGAGCAGAGGATCAAAAGCTGACCTCCGGGGAAAAGAGCAAAAAAAGGGAAAAAAAAAACTCAACAGGGGAATGGGAACAATTTTTCGGGCATTCTGAGGTCAACAATAATGGCTTGGAAATCAAAGATCGACGTCTAAAACAGAATTCTTGAATCTTTCCCAGTAACTAAAAAAAAGGAAGAAAAAGGAGCAACTGTTTAGATACCAAAGAAGAGGTTCGGGAGGTCGCCGTCTGGTTCTTGATCAACAAGTGAGTAAAAGGGTGAAGAAGAGTCCAGAAAGGGGGAAGGGGCACCATTCATGCAAGGTTCAAGACGTGGAGAAACTTCCTTATCGGGGGAGATAAGGGTCGACGGGGGAGGAGATTCAGCAAAAAAGAATGGCCGAGGCACAGAGGAGGGGGGGAGTAAAGGTTTAAAAAAACCGGAGCCATGAGGGACAAAAACAACGGCGTGCGCCCCCGGACTGAATGGGGAGAAGAAGTAAAAGACAGGGTGAGTAGAATCCTCGAGCAGGGTCCACTAAAGGGGGGGGCTGCATTATGTAGTAACTTTGAGGAAAAGAGGAGTCAAAAAACTTCCTAAGACCTTGTTAAGGAAAGGAAGGAAAATTGCCTTCTAAGAAAGCTCGAAAAATTAGCACCATCCATCCCCTTCGAATGCCCTTCCGCAAGGGAAAAAAAACGTTCAGGGGGGACGCCTATCAAACCCCTAACAGTCAAGCGAAAGCACCCAAGGGAATCAATAACCTATGTGAACAGAGACCGGAAATGGTTCGATTCATTGGGTCTGAGGAATCTGTTGTTCCCCCCCCAAATTGAAACTGCGAAAAAACACAAGGGAGCAGCGGTGGTCAAAGACGAGGGGCGAACCTCACCCCATACGGAAAAAAAGGACTCACCTCTATCCAATCCTAAAAGGGAATTGGGGGGAGAATGGTGTAAGGCGCATGGGGGTAAGGTTATCATCAAAGGGGAAAAAGTTAAAGCACCCTTAACGTAAACGCGGAAAAGCGCAGGAGACGTTCTCCATTCAAAAGCACGTCGAAGGGGGGTCAAGGGTGAGAAAAAGTGAATCCAGGGGAAAGGCTCAAAAGAAGGCCGGAGTGGGACGGAGCCTAGAATCGTAAAGGTACGAAGGAGGGTCGAAAAAAATCCTTCCGGCGCCAAGAAAGGGAAGAAGCCGAGCGTTTAACTCAAAAAACGAAGATGGGAAAAAGCCGAATGAGCTTGGGGGGGAAAAAAAGAAGACGTTTTATCACTACAAAAAAGGGGAGCAATTGGGGGTACAGATCTCCATCTAAAAAATAGACCGAAAATTAGAAAGTCTTGGGGATAGCGGGGGGAATCAAAAAGGAGAGGTAAAAGGGGAATCTTTGACTAAAGGGAGCATTAAAAGCGAATGGTTTCTTCTCTAGGGGGGAAAAAAAAAAAAAAAAGAGGGAAAATCCGCCATACGGGGGAAATCTGCCGAGGAAAACGGAATACTAGACGAGAGGGAGGAGAAACGATGATGCTCCTTTTAGGGGGCTGAAGGTTTCACTAGAAAAGACCGGTAACCTAGATCTTAGGAGACGCGGATAAAAAAGGGGGGTTCGTGTCACTTGAAAACAATTGGTTGAAAGGGAGAGGGGATGGCCAAAAGGGCACATAACTCATTCAATTGCTTCAAAATATTTGGGGAGTGGTAAAAAGAGCGAAGAGCATTTGCAGAAGACATTGGAATAAAAAGGTCTTCCTACACGCAGAAGGGAAGGAAAGGGGGGAAATGGGATCCTTTTTCACATCAACCCGGGGTCGGCGACAAAGCCCGAAAGGGGGAAATGTAGAAATATATGTCTGCCGACGCGGGGTGAAAGAAGAGGACGAAGGGGACTTTCCATTAAGAGACAGAAAAAAGAAAAAAACAGCAGACATAAGAACGTCTAGGACTCTTCTCTGAAAATAGCTAATTGAACAGCGTATCGGGGGCCCATGTCTGCAACGGATGACAAAGAAAAACAGGGGTCCCTTCCAGCACTAAAAACGGGACTTAGAAGGCGCGAGGCCGAAGGTCGAGGAGAAACGAAAACAATGACTGGAGATGTATGACAGGAGAATGAAAGAAATACGCCTAACAGAGGACAATTCAGAAAAGAGTCTAATCAGAGAACATCCGGTTAAAATTACTTTTGAATGAGCTATCCATGGAGAAAACTGACTCTACTAGTCTCACATTGAAAGGACAATCCTAGGTAATTACTGCAGAGGAAAAGGAATACCAGACCGATCAGAAAAGGAAAAAGAAGGGGGGAAGGTATAACCAGGGGGTAAACCAAGTAGAAATGTAGAAGAAAATAAGCGCAGAAGTAAATTCATAGAGCCTGCGGGAGGCATCTGGGAAGATTAGAAGAAAAAAAACGAAAAGGGGAGGGGGGGTGGCGCCTCAAAAAGAGTGAAACTCCCGAGACGGAAAAAATGAGTAAGAGGAGGACGGACCTGTTTCTCGTCATCACGGGACTCGAGAAGCACCCCAACAACCGGGGATGAGAGGAAGAAGTGGACCAGAGAATTCAGCACAATAGGGGACCCGGCTTATCCGGCCCTTCGGACCAGCGAGCGGTGCGTTCCATCTTCCGGCGGGGCCACCGGCTATGGGAAGACGGACCGCGCGTCAGGATAATCTTCTCTAGGTCGTATCGTGTAAAGGGGGGTAGAAAGACCAACCTCCGGCAGAAGAAGTTGAAGGCGTAAATACTGAAGACGGAGGAAGGGGCGGGGCTCCCTTAAGTCGAACGAAAAAAGGCATTGGGAGCAGGATCGGCACGGATAAAGAGCTTAAACGTGGTAAATCTGGAAAATTAAAATCTCGTCGGGAGGGAAAAAAGTTCGGGGGAAAGAGGGGTAAGCGACCCTCAGCATCTGGTGAGGAAAAAAGATACGCTGGCTCTGGGGCGAACTATCAGGAAAAAATCTTAGGGGACCATTCCTTTAAAAAAGAAGAGGAAAAACTCCAGGATGTGATAACAGACATACAATCATCCTTAAAAGAATTTCTCGCCTACCTTTTTAGGTGGAGGTCGGGAAGACTTTCTGTTATGGGAGAAAAATCTTCATCCGGTCTATACCGAGGGGGGGCAAAAATTAGGAACTTTTTCCCCGGGAAAGCAGTTCACCTCCCGGTTGGAGAATATTATTGTCGCTTGGGAGAAAAAGGGAAGAGACCGAAGAAAATGGCTATGTCCGGGGAGTCACCGAAGGAAATGCATCGAGCTTGAAAATGGACACGTACAGAGACAGATGCCTCGCTACAACCCAGGAGGAGGGGAAAAAAGAGGGGGGCCAACGTTTTAACTGAGGAGGACTCACGGTTTTGGGAAGGGGTAGGTCATTTCACAAAGACGTAGCCGGACACGTGGGTCGGGGGTTTAATTCGAAAAAGGTGAAAGCCCAATAAAAAAAAAACCGGGTCATTATATATCGTGGACCCAAAATGTTCACCCAGGAAAAAAAAGACAAAAAGGAGGGGGGCCCACTGTAGAGGAAAAATCAATTCGGAGACTGAGGAGGCATCAGAAGGGAAAATTTTACTGGGATTTCTCAAACACCCGGAAAAAAAAAAAGCTCACAAAAGCTTCGTCACAAAAGGGAGTGAAGAAAATCCGCTATTAAAACTGAAGGGGAAGAAGGGCGATTTGGTTGTCGATTTCGAAACGTGGAATGTCAACAAAGAATCTGAAGAAAAAAAAAAGTTCAAAATCAGTTTTAAAACCGAAGGGGGGGGGGGGGCTTCAAAGCGCACCATCAAGGGACGCTTAGGAAGGAGAGGTGCGAGTAACCCTCTCTCCGGCCCCCTAAATAAGTGGATGCTAGTTTTGGGTCCGGATTAGGGTCCTGATGAGACAAGTGGGAACTTGGGGACCCCTTCAGAGGGAAAAGATCAAGATCAGAGCCCGGTAGAAATAAATATCAAAGCTACTGGGGTGGAAAAGGTCACCACGGGGTCGAATGATCAGGAGAACAGTCCGGAGTCGCACGTAAAAGATGACCTAATTAACAATCCTAGTGTCTCAGAAAAACCTTTGCAAAAGTAGAAAGCCAGAAGTCCGGGAGCTCAATAGTAACCAAAGGGGAACGGAAAGTCATTTCGTCAACGTTCGAAGAGGGAAACGAGATTTTTAAAAGTAAAAGGGAAAAACTGAATCAATCAAAGGGGTCTACGAGACAACTAACCAACAACCATGAATTTTAAGGGGGAGGAGCTCGGGGCACTCTACTGAGGAAGGATGGAGCTGAGAAAGAATTCCAAAGACGCGGGGGGAGAAAAACCGGTTTCACTGAAGAATGTTGTCAAGAAGCAGTCAAGAGGAAAAATATGCAATGCAAAAAGAATAGCGAGTCGAAAATGGATCTGCCATTTGGGAAAGGACTGAGTCTTGGAGAAGTTAAGGGGATGTGTTAGGAACTATTAGAGGGAAAAACGCCGTCTATGAGGCGCGCCCGAGGCCTTAGATGGGCTGTCAAGGGACAAAAAAAAAACTTGGGAGTCGCCTGCCAACAGGTTCACCGGCACTGAAGTGAAGGTTCTGGTCGGAAGTCTTGGCCAGGGGGGAAGCACGAACGGAAAAGCAGGGGAGTGAGGTAGGCGGAATTCTGGGGATCCAAGAATGAATGGAGCGAGAAAAAATGGGGCGACTTGTGAAACCAGAACGTGAAAAAGGCCCAGAAATGGGATGAAGTTCCAAAATCCGTATTGCAGGCAAAGGGGGCTCGCTTAAAAGTTGTACTTTCCTAGACACCAAACAAAAAATGGTAATAAGGGACTCGAAAGGAGGGGTTACAGGGGGGAGGGAGAACGGATTCATGTGAAAAAGAATTCGCAAGGAAGAAAGAACAACCTGCACGCGGTGCTGCAAGCCAGTCAAGGATATGCTAAACAGAAGGGAAGAGGTCGCCACAGAGAGTCAAATTATTTCAATGAAGAGGAGGTTAAACATACTAAAAAAACAGCCTTAAATTCCAAAAGGAGACCGAGGAGGGAAAGTAAAATAGCAGGTACTTGTCGATCTGCCAGGGAAACTAACCCTTTTGACCAGCCTCATGCTAAATGTGGTCCGCCTGGCTGCCAAGGAAACACCACTCGATAAAAAAGAAACCTAAGGGATTTTTAGACAAGAAGGTCGGACAAAACACCCGTCCTCATAAGTCGAGGCTGGAAATAACAGGAGAAAAGGGAGCTCAGAAAAGAGCGAAAAAATTCCTCCGAATCGGAAGGAAGAAAGGAGGAGAAAGGGGGGAAGGCGACGGGAGTTCCCGCAACAAAAAAAGCGAAAAAGCTCAACGAATATCCTTTTGATCAATCAAAAGGGGGAAAGAGAACAGCGACACCACGGGAGGAGAGGGAAAAAGAGAGGCCGATCAAGGACAAAAAGAGTACAGAGAAGACGAAGAGTGGGCACGATTCCTGGACTGAAAAGGGGAAACCGGAACCCTACCTCTTCAAGGGAGTTCGGCGGACATTGGGTAGGGTATTTGGCCCTAAAGCCTCTGAAGAGGAAACCGAAGATTAGTACCTCCTCGACAAGGGAAAGATGACCGGGGTCCCGAAAGGCTAAACTCACCCGCAATTTAACTACTCAGTAGGAGAGGCTGGGGCATGGAAGATTGTACAGAGCGGCCATAAAAGTAAACCAACATCAAAAGAAGGGGGAACCCCGTTGCGGGGGGTCAGCTCGATTCCGGAGGCAAAAAGTTGGAATTTCGAAGAGACGATAGAGGAGGAAGGGATCAAAGAAATTTCCTGAGGGGACCAAGGTCCAGGAAAAAAAGGTGCAAAAAAGCGTATCGTGCAGAAAATGCAACCGTCGTGGTCGAAAATTTTCGAAACCGGGTCGGTGCGGGGCAAGGGCGGTGATTTTTCAGTCCGTCGAAGAGGCAAACCTTTGCTAAGCGGGGAAAAAAGGAAGGGACCATTTTTCCGAACGCTATATAGCGATGAAGCTGGAGTACTGGAGAAATACATACTGTGAGTCATAGGAAAGGAAAAAAGGGGGGGGAAAGCTAAAATCAAACAGTTGAGGGAGATATTCTTGGAATTGTACTGAAAAGAAATTATTTAATTCCAGGACAACAACTGTATTTCGTGCA
>Ga0179591_1247218_pt1 | contig 14563 bp, 19 predicted proteins | sample CZOMad2_1_08_16f_FD_182891 | JGI IMG/M metagenome (GOLD analysis project Ga0179591, IMG submission 182891) | Vadose zone soil fungal communities from Angelo Coast Range Reserve, California, USA - CZOMad2_1_08_16fungal (PacBio error correction) | ecosystem: Environmental > Terrestrial > Soil >...
ACCCAGGGGCTCACCACGCATCTGCACCCTAAAATATTTGGTATAGACACATACACAAACGGAAGGGGGGCAAGTGTCGGCAAGGGAATCTGACGTGCTGGGGGTTCACGGTGGCTGTGGGAATCACTTGAATGGTGTGGGGCTCGAGTTAATAAAAGGTAAAAGATCAAAACTGCGAGGCGGGAGGGGGACCTCGCGCGGGATAGGGTGGTACGAGGGGCCTCCTGGGGGACTAAAAAAAGAATCACGGGGACCTACTCCATTGAATTACCCACGACTCAAGTACAAAAAAAATCCAGCGACACGTCAGAGGGGGGATGTTCAAAGATAGAAAGGGGGAAGGCCGCAAAAGAGTTTGTCAAAAAAAAATGACATATATTCAGGCGTTTGTATCTAGGGGGGGACTTAAATGGCAAAGCGGAGAGCGAAAGAAACCCAACACGCTTGGAAAAAAAAAAAAGTTGGATCCAGATAGGGGGTGTTTGGGTTGCTTGGACCGACGAAGATAGAATGCAACGTAAACAAAGGGTGAGCTAAACCAAATACGTAGGAGGGAGGCTCCAAGAACAGACGGGTGGAGGGCTAGAATGAAAAAAGTAGGCCAAAAGGGAAAAGTCCGGAGCAAAACTGGGTTTCTTATGGGGAGGAACGTGAGACCGGATAAAAAAAACAGCCTACAACGGGAGTCAAGGAAAAAAAAGAACGGAGTAATATGTCACCTGACGAAGAAGAATTGTTTTGGAAAAAGATCGCAGTCAGCAAAAGAGGGTACGCAAAGGGCTACCGTCGACCAAAAAGGGGAAAGGAAAACATGAAGCTGGGTCAACGCCAAAATCAAAAAAAACAAAAGCAGATTCAAGAAAAAAGCGTTGGTCGACTATTCATCAAAGATGGACAAGCTCAGGAGGGAGGTGTGAGCAAAGTAAGTTGGGGACGTGTAAAAAACGACGCACTGAAAGAAAAAAAAAAAGACCATCAGTTACAGAGTGGACAAGACAGCGAGGGGTCGGAATAAGACGGACTGACCAAAAGGTCAAGGAAAAAAATTAAGGGGTGTCGAAACATTCTGGAAAAAAATCGAGGGGGGGGGGGCAAAGAAAAGAAGAGATCAGGTGGTGGGGTGGAGAAAGGTAGGCAATACTGCAGAAACTTGTTCATCTGGGCAGGGAATCCCCAACAGAGAGTCTATCAGGCCAGGCCCGCGTCAAAACCACGTCACCTTTAACTGTAACTGTCACGAATAGGGGCGCGTACGACTCCTCAAGGATGCGGAAGTGCAAGGAGGCGGAGGGGGCACAACATGGCGGGGAATTTACGGATGGAACTGGACAAACGCCCGGGGGGGGGGAAAAAATTACACGAAAGGGGTTAAAAACGCCAAGGGGGGAAGGGAATCCAGACATGGGTATTACAAGGCCGCCGGACGTTTATCCAAAAAGCACTGGGGAGGGGTCGACCGGCCCCTCAAAACGATAACTCCGAGAAATAGGACGAGCAGGGTCCCAAAAGACAATCGGTCAGGGGGACGCCCAAGAGGACGTGTCCGAGCAAAAGAAACATTTTGGGTCGGGGTTTGGAAAGCGTCTGGGGACGGCGCGAAAGAAGAGAAACGAGAAGCGGACAGCGATTTGGGTCGCAGGAACCGAAGTCCGGGGAAACAAACGCAGTGGGGGGGGCGGAAGGGACGGGGAAGGGTTAGGCCTCGTTTCCTCCTCCCAGGACGTAGGCGGAAACCAAAAAAAACCAATAGAGGAAAGATCCCGGCCTACTACAATTCAAAAAAAGGAAAGGGGTCAAACCCGAAGTGACCATTCAGTGGGGGAAGCACTGGATGTCAAAAACAGAATGCACCGTCTAAACTGGTACACCCGGAGAATAGGGAGGAAATTGACGAGGTCGAACTTGTGGGTAAAAAACATGGGTCTGGGACTTAGATGATTGCCAGAAAGTCGAAAGGACTAAAACGAATCACAAACGACCGCATTGGGCTTGACCACATGCGAGGGAAAAAAAGGACGGTGCACAGGGGGTTGTTTGTTCGAATCAGGAAGAGTGGGGGGGTTAAAAGCCAGACAGGCCCGATGAAAAAAAAAAAGAGGGCGCAACGCCCGAAAAAAAACCTGTGTCGATCGCGGCAAAGCTTTCAGACGGATGGATCGGGTTGAGAAAAGGGAAGCACCCAGCCACTGCCGGGTAAAGAAAGGGGGGGAAAAAGAAAAAAAAATTGGTAGCGCAGGCCGCCGCAGGGGTAAAGCGTGAACAACGGGGGTCACAAGAAAAAAGAGTAAGAGACAAAGTTGTTGCGCTCAGAAGACAGGAAACCTGCGTCCCCGTCCTTCCGGAAGGGAAAAGAGCAGAAAAGATAAGAGGCCTCAAGAACCGAGGCACGAACCATCCTAAATCACTCTATCAAGGGTCCTCTGCCTTAAAAGGAAGGGAAAGGTAGTCGTTGAAAAAAGATCAAAAAAGCACCCAAAACATTGGAAATCTTGTCAATTGCATCCTCCAATTGAGGAACAACAAACAACTATAGGGGGTGGAAAGAGAAGAAAGGCCATGAATGGGGGAATTAAAAAAAACTGCACTGTTGCCCAAATGGAAACTTGTTTCACACCGGTGAAAGAAAGAAACTAGAACACACCAAGGGGGGACCCCCGGTAGAGCCGACGTCAACCCGCGACAGGGCAGGGAAGGAATTGGCCGGAACTAGTTTGTGCTGCACGTAGCAGTGAGGGAAAGTCCAAGGGGGGGGAAAAGGGGGAAAGACAAGACCGGCCCCCAGGCGGGGTCGGAGAGAGAACAAGCGATATTACGAGATGGAAACGTTCACATACCAACTGGACAAGGACGGGACTTTGCTACAAATAAGCTCAAAATCTGTAACCGGCCAATGAGCTGGGTGGGGGGGCGCGACACGAAAAATCAAACCAGGGCCGCAGAATGCTCGGGGAGAACTAGATCGAAAAAAGGGGGGCGGAAGGTTATGGTTCACGGAGGAGTTCCGCTGGAACCAAGAAAAAGGATTCTAGAAACGGGAAATTACAAAAACGGAAGCGAAAAAACAATGCTATATGCGAACGCAGTAGGGCAAAAAATGGAATCTATATTAAAAACTTGTCAGAAATACAAGAAAAACCAAAACGCCAGCCGGGGAAGCAATGAAAAAAGAAAGCACTGCCTAAAAAAAGTGCAGAAGCCGAAACCAGAACCAAAAAAGGAAAAAGGATCGAAGGGGGAGCCTTTTCAACAACTGGTGGCGTCTCCTGCTCGCCTTCCAGAAGGGGCGAAGGTGGTTGGGTGGGATGGGGCAGCAAAAACGCCGCGAGAGGCAAATACCCGAAATAACCGGCAAAATTAAGCAAGGGGTCCCAGTTATTCCTTTACCTACAAAAAGAGGGGACCTTTAGCTGCGGCTCGGGGGGCGGGCAGAAAAAGAAAAAGAGGAGAGGAACAACGGTACTCTTTGTCATTTGAAAAAAAGAGGTGCACTAAGGTAACCGGAGATGAAAAGCTGAAAAGTCCGACAGGACATACTGTCCATATCAACTGCACAAGAGACCAAAACTTTGGACTGCGGATCCGCCAGCGGCGGGGGGAAATAAACGGGCATGACTAACAGTTGTCAGTCAAAGGTGCATTGGAAAAAGTGCTTAAGGCAGATGAGAAAGGGGGGGGAAAAAAAAGGAACCGACGGGACAAAAAGGAGCTTGTGTCAAAACGCCTCCTCTGCAAGGAAGGGGAGGGGGGATCGAAAAAATGAGGTTGAGGGGGGTGGAATTTGGGTTTGTGGGGAGCAAATTGGGGGACAAAAAAAATGCTGAAGCAAAACATCCCTTCTATATGGAATGTTCACAAAGTTCCAATTTGCATCTGTCCCGTCGGAAACTCACCAAACGAAAAGGGTTTTCGAACCGCCGAATTGGGGTGGGGGGGTCCTACCAGGGGGTAGCCAAAACCCTTTCAAAAGGGGGGTGACCACTTCCCAGAACGACGAACGGACAGGAAGAGGAAGACAGCACAGCTTGGCCGTTGCCAACTTTCAAGGCACAAATCCGGGGGGAAAGTGTATGCAGAGCCTTGGGGAGCATCATCGAAAAAGGGCGGCTAAAAAGGGTGTGAGAAAGGAATCTACAGACATGTAAGAGGAATTTCAACTCTGGGGGGGACCAGAAGGCGGCATAAACAAGAGGTACAGGCAAAGCGAAAAAAAGGCCGAATCCGGAACCACCATCCGAGGTCGGGAGGAAAAAAAGAAAAGGAGGGACCAAACAAAACTAGTACAAAACCTGGACTTAATCCTTCTGCCTGGAACCGTCAACGGCAGAAAAAAAAAAAAAGCAACGGATAGGGTTGCAGTAGAAAAGGAACAGAGCCCACCTTCGGGTGGGGGTGAGGGAAATACAAAAAAAGAGGTCATGGGGACAAAAGTCACTTGAAACTATATACAACCAACAAAAGGAGGGGATAAAGCGGGGAAAGCTGGGGTGGAGAAAAAGTATGAGAAAAAGTTCGGCCATCGCAACCAGCCTAAACAGAGAAAAAGAAAAAGAAAGAAGGGTTATGCCTGACAAAAAGTCCCCCTTGCGGGTCCCATGCCTATAGACACATACACGCTGGAACGAGGAGCAAGGGGTGAAGTACTAAGCGAGGAAGTGGGGAAAACAGACCACGGGAGCCGGTCAAAAAAAGTTGGATAGGAAAAAAAAGGGGCAGGGGGGGTTGCTTTTTGTTTTTTTGTATGGTCGGGGGGGGGGGGGTTTTTGGGGGGGGGGGGGGTAGTGGGTTTTGGGGGTGGGGGGTGGGACCCGTCAGCGGGAAAACAGATAGCAAGAAGCCGCCAAAAAGAAGAATTCCGCTTCTTCCTAGGGGCATGACCACCCACGGAGAAGAAGCAGGAAAAAAAAAAAGGGGAAGGGGCTAACGAAACAAATGCACAAAGGGGGTGAGAAAAAAATAACGATTGAGGGTTGAGGATGAGGAAGGTTCAGGAAGGTATCGGGGAAAAGTCTCCAAACACAAAAAAAAAAAAGGGAGGGATTGGAGGGGAAAAGAGATAAAAGATAGTAAAAATCCGTAAGGAAAAAGAAACTTGTGGGCGCAAGAAAAAGCATGTGGGCGTGTGTCCTCGTTCTCACCAAAAACGAACTACTGTGTGTCACGGGGAGTCGGACCTGCTGTCGGTTATAGAGACGGAAGCAGCGCAAAAGTCACGGATGTATTGACTGAGAGTTGACTGCACAGCCAAAGGGGCTGCGCCACGATTAAAAAAAAATTGAAAACAGTCCCGTGGAGACACACGCAGAAGAGAAGACCTACACCGAAGAGTCAAAAGACGTGGGGAGGGGCCGGCAAAAGAACAAAATGCCAAAACGGGGGCCTTTGTCAAAAAAAGGATGCATTAGAAAACGCTTGGGGTCTGGGGGCGATGGGGCAGACTCTCCGAACCGAAGACAAAAAAAGCTTTGAAAAAACTCCACCGGTGGGGGAATCACCAATCATGCCCTGGGTTTTGTGGGAAAAAGGCAAAAGGAACTTAGAATGATACGTATAGGGGGATCGGAAGACGAGCTTGCCTCAAGGAAAGACTAATGAAACGAATACACTCAGGGGCCTTGAAGTTCAGACAATCGCCAGGGCCGAAAAGAGAAGAAAAAGGGCATTCCTCGGTGCCGGGCCGATCGAAAACAAAACGAAGAAGAGAGGGGTAAGGATCGCCGTGCAGGAGGAATTTTACCACTGGAACGCGACCACAAAAAAAGAAAAGGGGGGAAAAAAAAAAAACCCGTTATGGTGAAGAAAAAATCAGGAAACCGGCCGGAGCAACCGGGTTTGGCAGGAAAGAAGAGAGGAATCCTTCTCAAAACAGTGATGTGTGCACCAGTTGAAGGGAGAAAAACAAGCAAAAAAATCGAACGCAAACTCGGGCCGTTCAAGCGTCTCGAAGGAAAATTTTTCACCAAAAAACATGAAAAGATGGCAAAAGGAGGAAAGGAGGGGTTAAAAACATCCCTCAATCATGGGGTGAGAACGACGGATCCAGATGGAAGCGGGGTTGCAAAGAAAGAGGACAAGCCCAAAGCAGAAACGGGGGGAAAAAAAACTCACAAGGCACAATGATCCAGGTTCCAATAACGAACAGCCGAACGAAGACTTGGGGAAAAATCCAAAAAACTAGAAAAAAATTCGCAGGGCACTGAAAAAGGGCAGGAACTACCTTTAAACGAAATTGGCGGGGAAAAGAAAAAAAAGTGGCCCGGGCGAAGAGGGGACAAGTTAAGGGGGGATTTACGTCTTCGATCAAGACTTTAATTTATACAATGGGCTCCGAAAAAAAAAAAGGAGAACACGAAAAAAAAAAAGAAGGGCTGGAGGGGCGGGGGGGCCGGAAAAAAGGGGGGAGTTGATACAACAGTGGTGGACGAAGGGTCCGACAATATAGCAAAAGTGTTTTAAATGCCAATCGGAAAAAAGAAAGAAATGTCACTTGAAACCGAGTGCAGTGTGGAGGAGGAACAGGAGAGAAACTGAGAAGCGCAGAGGACAGCAAGATTTGGGGTCGCTTCAAAACACGAAACCAACCTGCCGCATTCCGTGCAGGGGAAGCTGGACGGGCCATCAGGGGAAAAAGGTCCCCAGAGCTCTTCCTTTCGACCAACACAGTGAAACTAAGATGGACACAAAAACCGACCAAACGGACCCAAATGAAGGCTGCCAGGAAGGGTAAAAGATAATGGTGTTGTTCTTAGGTGACAACAAGTCTTTTCGTTGCCCCACGTGAAGAATAACGGGGTAGGGAAATTGGAAATGGTCCGATTTGGTGGTAAAAGGATTGGCTGGGGGGAAAGTACTAGGGGGGGCAAACAGATCGAACCAAACTTGTTTTCGGCACTGAATAATATCCATTAGAGCAGGAAAGCCAAAATGGAATCATGCAACCGTCGCGACTGGGGAAAGTTGGGTGGGGGGGAACTAGAAATACGTAAAAAAAAGGGTTTCAAAGGAGATCAAGCACTATCCCGAACAAGAAGCGGCAAAGCCCGACAACAGCAATAAAAAAAAAAAAGGGAGCTCAGGGATGGAGAGGGGGGGAAAGAACGAGAGCAAAATACGAAAAAACATGTGCCGGGGCACCGAGTTTGAGCTTTCGGTAAGCAAACAAAAAAAGGCCCGCGGGAAAAAAAAGTGACGTGAAAAGGGTTGGGACAATTGAAACGCGGGATAGGGAGCGGATTGTGCAAACTAAAGGCAGGGAAAAAAACGAGCCGGGACGGTGAAAAAAAGAACGGCAAAGGGAGAAATTCCGAAGGAAGGGATGAGAAAAAAGGCCTCCCCACACAGTCTCAAAAGAAAGACAGAAAGCCCGAAGGGGAGAAGGCAACAGAGAGACGGCTATCGGACCAAAGGGTGACGGAGAAGTCCGGGAAAAAAGAAGATAAAAAGGAAGAGGGACGAAAGGTCCTGAGGCATCTCTTCGATACACAAAACCAATAAAAGGGGGAGGGTGAAGGAGTACGATCAATGGTGATTGAAAAAGTCAAAACCACTGGGGGTTGTAACCGTAAGGAGAAAGATCAACAACAAGGAAAGGGGGAAGGAGGCCGGGGAAAGAAAAACCTTGTGGGTGATGGGAAGGGACGTCCTTTCGACTCAAGCACGGGGGTGGGGAGGCAAACGTCATTCAGGCATATAAACAAAAACGGTGGAAAAGAGGAAAAAGAAGGGAGGCAGGGAGGAAGGCCTATCTACAATCGTCTATTATATTGGTTTGACCCAGTTCTCACAGATGGAACCAAAAAGACTTCAAAGATACAAAAAAAGACTTCAAAATCGGGGAACCGGCAGGACAACAGGGGGGGGTGACAGACGCGATCCACCTCCTAAAAGAGGAAAAGATAGGAACATTTGGTTTCAGCCTCAGGGGGGGTTTTCGGGGGTCTTAAACCAAGGAAAAGAGAACAAAGAGAAGAAGATAGAGAAAACGGAAAATTGAGGGGGAAACAATACTAGGCAAGCATAGATTCTCCTGGGTCATCTGAGTCTATTAAGCCGATCACGGGAAACGTAAAGACCATAGAAAAAAAAGACCCAGAGAAAATCACTTCAAAGGTTCTACACAGGCAAGTGACCAGAATCTTTTAAAGAATCCGGGAAAAAAGAAAGGGGGGGTACATGGGAAGGAGGGGAAGTCCTTGAAAAAAGTGGTTCCGGCCGGGCTCGCCGCAACATCTACAGTGGAAAAAAAGGGTAAAAATGAACGAAACCAGAAGGAGGCGTAACCAATAAGGAAAGGAGAAAAGGTGGCAATACCTTCCCGCAAATGGGGCGGCCACCAGTTGAACTGGAGCGGACAACAAAAAAAAAAGGGTCCTGGCGGGCAGAGGCTGCGTCGTGAACCAACCGGAAGGGAGCACACACAAAAGAAAAAAAAAAAAAACAAAAAAAAAAAAAAAAAAAAAAAAATGAATCGGTTTTCCGTGACCCTCGGCCGTTCAGATAAAAAAAAAAGGGCCCTGAAAAACGGGGGTTAACGAGTCAACGAAAAAAAAAATAAGAGACAATGGGGAGGAAAGAGAAAAAAAAGCTGAAGGGGAAAGAAGGACTTCGAAGGGAGATACTTTTCTGGCGAACGGCCAGAATTCCTTTGGGAAAACGGCCAGGGAAAAGTTGGTGTCAAACCCCAAAAAAAAAAAGGAATGTCACGGATCGGGGGAGGAGGAGACAAAGAAATGGCAGTGGGGTGAAGGGGGGGGGGAGTTGGCAAAATCTTATCCAAAAAGTATGGCGATACCTGGGGGGAAACTCAATCTGGAGACAGAAAACACAGGTTCGTATAACCACATGGGAAAAGGGGGGGAACGGGAAAAAAAAAAGAGTGGGGACCCAAAAAACAAAAAAAACTGAATCCCACTGGAACATTAAAAAGGACAGGTAGCGGAGCCAGACAATTCTTAAAGAGGGGAAAACAGTGGTACCAGCAAAGGACACGGGAAAAAAAGAAGGGGGAAAAAAAAAGTGCATGAAAGAGGGGGGAGAAGCAAAGGAAAAAACGTCAACGCGACAGGAGGTGGGCGCCGATCTTATAACCCAAAGAGGTTAATAGGGCAATTCGTGGGTCGAACGGCGCAGGCAACAAATAAAAGGAAGAAAAAGGGGGGGAAAGGACGATAAAAAAACCAAAGAGGAGTCAAAAAAGGTCAATCTATCGCAACAGGGGACCGAAAGTACCGAGCTCCGAGCCGAAAAGCACTGGGAAAATCAACGAAAGGAAGCACACAAAAAAAATCCAGGATCGTTTTCAGTAAGGGGGGAGGCGAGCGCCAAGAGAGGGGGAAAGATACGGGGGAAGACGGGGGAAAAAGAGAGAAATCGGGCTCATATACATGCAACACACACACAGCATTCGGAATGCTTAAAGTCTGACGCTGGTTAATGTTTGAGCCCAGAAACCCAAGAAGAAAAGAAATCTAAAAAAAAAGAAAGCATGAAGTAAAAAAAAAGAAAGACCCCAGAGGGCGCAATAAACCTTACCCTCCACGCCTCTGAAGGACTGTACAGAGAAAGGGACAGACAACGAGCGACAAGACTGGATAGGGACGTCCAAAGAAAAAAAGAAAGGGGGGAAAAGATCCAGGGGCAAGAAAAAAGACTCACCAGATATTCCTCCTGACATTCGGCCTCTATCCAACACTCATCAAAGAAGAAGCACTTACATGCTCATTACAACAACAGGGGGGTGAGGCAAATAAAAAATATTTTAGGTGGGGCAGATGAAAGGGATGAAAAGAAAGGTATCCTGAAAAACGAAAAAAAGACACCAACAACTTGAGGAGGGGAAGATAATGCAGGTGTAAGTTTAAGGGGTCATTCTAACCCTAAGGTTGTAGGCAAAAGAAAAAAAACTGGCAGGGGGGCTGGGAGGGAGGTTCCTGAAAAAAAAAAAATTGCCATTTCTGTGTTCAACGTGGCTGTACCAAGGACAATTCTTGGGGAATGACTCAGAGGGACGAGGATATAAAGGGATAGGGGACGTGCAGGGGGAATAAAAGGCACGGGTAAATTCTGTACTGGGGGGTACGAGCACTCCTGAAAAACAAAAAAAACCAGAAGAAACCGAATAGGGGAACTGAGCAAAGAGGAAACCGCCATGAAACCCGCCGAGAGGACAGCGTTAGTAACTTCCTATAGGATGTCAAACGAACTGGCCTTTGGGTCAAAATAACAATTACAGGACTGAAGAGGAGTCAGAGGTTAGAGGGAGAATGGCCCGAACAGGGAATACTAACAAAATGGAAAGCAAACACCCAGGAAAAGCAGTTGTCATCACCCGCAGGCCTTTTTTGTGGGGGCAGGGGGGAGAGGGGGGGGAAAAAAGAACACGAGAGAACGGGAAAAGAGCAGGATCAAACCGCACACCTAGCCTGGTGAGTGACAGAAAGGAGTCAAAAATGACGAATTCAAGGATGGGTGACACGTAAAACGGGGAGCAGCCGGCCTTAACAGGGTCGTCCCTAAACTCGGCAGAAAGGGTCTATCCAAAGGGGGTTTCACCGCTAAGAATGGTGGTCCCTAAAACAGGCGAATGTACAAAAAGCGAAAGTTCGACCAGGAAAGGTGAATCAAGACACGACAATGCTTGGTGGAAAACAGCAAGGGCAAAAAGCAAGCAATCCGTTTCAAAAAATGCATGGGAAAAACAAGCGGACTCAATAAGAATTGCGAATTTAACAGTGGGAAACAACAGACAAAAGGGGAGAGAAGAGTAAAGCCTCGGTACTGCTTCGACGCTCAATGTCGAATGGAACGGTCAAGGGGGGAGGAAACAACAATCGCCGAAAAACACCAACATAGCAGAAAGGGGGTGAAAAAAAAGGGAAAGAGGGAAAGGAAGGGCCGTTCATAACGCGGGGAATCCTCCCCATACGAAGGAAGAAAAGAAAAGCATCAGACTGGAAACACCAACAACTCCACTTCATAGGGACCTGGTAAACAGTCCCTCAAGCAGGCACTTTGAAATTTAAAAATCACGCGCATTCAAGGGATCTGCACCGTGATGGAAAAAAAAGGGGAAGGAGACCAATGGACGAAATGGGGGGTCTGACAAATCCGTTTGAAATACGCATCTTGGACTCAAAAATTTAGCGCAAAAACATGGGTAGATGAAACGGCAGGAAGCAAAGGAATCAGAGACAGAAAGGGGGCATATAGGGGGCCAGGAATCAGTTGGGAAAAGGATCGTCCCAAGGACTGGAAAGTGTACCCAGAAAATAAGAGGGAAGGGGGACAGAGAAACGACAAAATTGGGAAACAAAAAACCGGAAGTCAAATTTTTGGACTGGGAAGAAATTCAGGAAAAAGCACGAATCCGCAGCCTCATCTAATGGGGGGTAGAGGAAAACCACCGACGAAAAATGACGAAAATAGGGGGGTTCGCGGGTGGGGGCAGGGGATTCCTTTTAAAAAAGGGCTGCAGAATGAGGGATAAACAAAAAAATAACAGAAGTAAGGAGAAAAGGAGAAAAGGACAAGGACCGGAAAAAGAGTCTCCGCCTAAAAAGGGGAACAAGGCGGGTTTGCGGTCGAGGGTCTTTCTAACGGAACAGGAAGGGGAAAAAAAAACGGTGAACCCAATACGGTGACGAAAAGGAAAAAAAAACGAGTGTGCTTTGGGGGCCTTCTGGAAAAAAAAAAGAGGTGGACAAAGCATTACACCCCATCCTTCAAGAAGGTAGGGGAAGAGCAAGCTTGAAAGATGCAGGAAGAAAGACTTGTGCCTGTGGGGGGATGAATCATTTTGTCACCGCAACCAGCCCGAGACCAATGAAGCAAGAAGCTACCGCTCAAGAAAAAGGGGGGGGGAGGAAGGCGACGATTCAGAGGGGGGGGGGGGACTGGAGGAACGTCAAACGCTTTAACAAATCACCATATAAGGAAAATCCCTCGTTGGGAGATCCTTGTGGGGGTAGCATGCAGGGGGGAACAAGCCCCGAGGTAAGGGAAGGGGTGACGAAGGGGGGAGTCATAACAATCGTAATATCGGTGTGCAGCTCAGGGCAGCATCAACGGACGGAGTAATTCAAAAACAATACTTCAAAACCAGGGGGAAAGGGACAGAAGGGAGAGCAAAAAACCCACCACACCTAGTAAACAAACCTACCTCATCACAAGGAGTAAAAATCGGTAACTCAAGGGGTGAAAAGAAGGAGGGTGAGCCAGGGGGAAAAAAAATATCGAAGGAGGCCTAATGAGGTCAAATTGCTTCAGGCAAGAGAAAATCAAAAAAACAAAACAGGGAAGGAGAGGAAAAAAAGATAGGAAAGATGCCAAAGAAAGGGAAAGGAGGGCAAAAAGAAAGGGAGAAAGAATTTGCGGGAAAACCGTAAGGCTGAGGATCAAACCCGGCTACTCAAAAAAGGTAAAAAAAATTGGTATTGTAACATACAAGACGGGTGGGGTGGGGCGGCAGGAGCATTCATAGAACTTGGGACCGCGAAGAAAAAAGGAGGAAACGGCAAAGGGGAGGAAAGAGGGGCCAAAAAAGACGAGGGTTACTCTTGATTGAAAGGTGTTTCGTCAACTGAAAGCCGAAAAAAAACACAAACTCAAAAATACGGGAAAAAAAGGGGCCCGGTGATTCAGCGAGAAAAAAGGAAAAGAAAGCGAAGAGAAGTGAGGGAAGAGAAAGTAGAAAAAAAAGGGGTTTCAGGGGAAAGGGCGCACGTCATGGGGGTGGGCGGTAGGGAACCGGCACTGGACAAGAGGAGAGGAAAACGGAACACTGGTCTTCGCGAAAGAGGAATTCAGAAGAGTAGGAGGAGGAAAGAGGGGAGGGGGAAGAAAAGGAAATCTTTTGTACAAAAAAACTAACTTCGAAAAGCCAGAAAACACCAGAAAAAAAAAAAAAACAAAAAAGCAGGTCAAGGGGGAGTACACTAGGAGACACACTTGTTCCAAGGAAAACGTGGCAGAAGCCACACAAATTAATCAACGGCGCAAGTTAATTGTACTTATCAGGGGGGGGGAAGGAGCAGGGGGAGAGAAGGAGGTGGGGAGAAGAAAAACGAAAGACTAGCAGTCAATTCCGGAAGAGTCCCGTGCAAACTTCGGTTGAGAGAGGGGGTTGACGGTACAGATGACCCAAAATAGAGGGGGGAAGGCGGAAATCAGCGCCGGGCCCTGTCCAAGTACTCTCTACAAAAAAAGGAAGGGAAAGTTTTAAAGCTTAAAGGCAGTCACACTGACGCTGGGAATGAGTTAACAGAGATAAAGAGAAGAAAAAAAGGTCATCGAAAAACAATGGGGCCAGGAAATTCAAAAACGGAAAGTGAATGGGCTAGTCAAGGGGAAAAGAAAGATGAAAAGAAGGGACATTAAATTGACCACGGAAACAGCAGACCGCAATTGAAAACATTGTGGGGACCAAGAAAGGACCAGATACGGGGGGGATAGCGGAAAAAACACTGGAAAAAATATGGGGGCGTTGTAAGGTTGGAGGGGTTGTTGACGAAGGTGCCTGCAAAGCAGGAAAATTATCGAGCCGGGTGAAACCGCTGGAAGAGGTAGCTACACACCAACCGTCGTCGAAACACCAAAAGAATGGAGGAAAAAAGGGTGTCCCGGGAAAGGAAGGGGTAAAGAATGATAAAAGGTTCCAGAAGGACCAGGTCAATGACGGGGGAAAAAGCCAACCGAAATTAGCAGAGAATCGCAAGCTGTCAGGTTACCAAAGAAAAGGAGGAAAAAGCATGGGAAGGAAAGGGTAGAAAAAAGTGCCAGCAAAAAGTATCAAACGCGGGGGCCGCGGCAGGTAAAAAGCTTGGTGGGGTTTACACGAATGTCCGGAGGGTCAAAGGGAACCGTGGGGGGGGGAACAGAGGGAAAGGGAAAAAAAGAAAGGAGAAAGACCTGTCCGAGCAGAAACACCATCTCGTCATTTGAACAGAGAGAAAACCCCGAAAGGAAGAAAGGGGAGAGCCGTCGCGCGCAACCTCAAACGGAAACACTTAGAAAAAAAAAGCTCAGGGGAGGTTTGGGGGGGGGAAATAGGAAGATAAACCAAGAAGTTGGGAGAGCCCTCCTACTCACCCGGGAAGGCTCGCTTTAAGTCCGAGCCAAACAAAAAACAGCACTTGATACCACCAGTCAAGGAAGGGGGGAAGGGGTGGAAAAAAAAGCGGGGTATGAAATACGGAAAAAACTTCCCATCCGCCCAGCATAACAAATACCCCTTCAACATAAGCCAGCCAGTGACTGACAAGAAACAGGGAAAGGCATGCCTATAAAAAGAAGGAACAAGAACACGAGAACCAAGAGAGGGGGGAGGTCAAAAGAGGGGGGAAGAAAGGGGGAAGAAGACCCACTTAAAGATTAAACGCCTTGAATCAGTTAAAGAAAAAAAAAAGCCCCCTTAGGTAACATGTCAACGGCTCGCCGCTCAAGAGGCTGGAATCAAATCCAAAAAGAAGAATTCCAAAAACAAAGAAAAAAAAAAAAAAGATACGAAAGGGAACGACGACACAACATGAGTGGGGCAGGCTGCAAAAGCAATTTTCAGATGTTGATTGTT